>Ga0315279_10003974_pt1 | contig 20099 bp, 15 predicted proteins | sample YL17G06_20_MG_FD_203694 | JGI IMG/M metagenome (GOLD analysis project Ga0315279, IMG submission 203694) | Sediment microbial communities from Yellowstone Lake, YNP, Wyoming, USA - YL17G06_20 | ecosystem: Environmental > Aquatic > Freshwater > Lake > Sediment | place: USA: Wyoming | collected... | reverse complement strand
CCTGCCGACAAAACGAAGTTGAGCCGGATCGGACTCACGCTCTGTCGGACCAAGCCCAACGTTGTGTACGCTTTCGTAGATAATCATACTCCCACCCGCATGCCCCCGCCCGGCGAGCGCGACTCCTACGGCCGGCTGAGAACATATTCCGACATCGTCGGAGCCGAAGTCTATCGCTCCGACGACCAGGGCGAAACGTGGCGGAAAGTGAGCCCGGCCGACCGGATGTTCGAGCGCTTTGGCGGCACCTACGGCTGGGTCTTCGGACAGATCCGGGTCGACCCCAACCGCGCCGACGTCGTTTATCTCATGGGCCTCGGTCTTTATCGGTCCAGCGACGGCGGCAAAACTTGGGAGCAGGTCGGCCAAGGCGTTCACGGCGACCACCACGGTCTGTGGATCGACCCCGCCGACTCGAAGTATCTTATCAATGTCAACGACGGCGGGGCCAACGTTTCTTACGATTACGGAAAAAATTGGAGGAGCTTCCAGAGCGGCATCCCGGCGACTCAGTTCTATAACGTCGCCTTCGACATGCAAAAGCCGTTTGCCGTCTACGGCTCGGTTCAGGATTTTGGAAGCTTCCGAGGTCTGGGAGTCGCTCCTTTAGCCGCTCCGACCCCGGCCCAGCGCCGCCGCCCGCAGGCCGTTCGGTGGGAAACAGCCCCCGGGGGTGAAGGGTCTTTGATCGCCGTCGACCCTAACGATCCCAATACGGAATTCGCCTCGGGCTATTACGGGCGGGTCGAGAGATCGGTTTATAAGGACGGCGCGTGGACGAGCAAGGAAGTCTATCCGAAATCTCCCCAAGGCGAAACCGCCTACCGGGCCCAGTGGCTCGCCGGCCTCGCGCTCTCTCCCCACAATCCCCACATCGTCTACTGCGGCTTCCAGTATCTCTTCCGCTCGATGAACAAGGGCGAAACCTGGGAAAAAATCAGCCCCGACCTGACGACCAATAATCCCGGGTGGCAAGGGAAGCTCCCTTACGCCATCCCGTACGAGACCATCACGGCCATCGCCGAGTCGCCGTTCAAGTTCGCTGTGGTTTATGCCGGAACCGATGACGGTCGCGTGCATGTGACGAAAGACGGCGGGTCGACTTGGACCGAGATCACGGCCGGACTGCCTTATAACAAGCACGTTTCCAACATGGTCGCTTCGAAATACGATCCGGCGACGGTCTATATTGCCCAGATCGGACGGGAAGACGACGATTTTGCCGCCTACATTTTTAAGTCCACCGACTACGGCAAGACTTGGGTAAGCATCGCCGCCAACATACCCGGGGGCCCGACCAACGTCATTCGGGAGGATCCGAAAAAGCAGGACGTCCTCTACTGCGGCACCGACCAGGGAGTTTTTGTCACTACGGATGGAGCGAAAACCTGGAACTATCTCGGCAGCGGGCTGCCGAACGCCCCGGTTTGGGACCTCCAGATCCACCCGCGCGACAACATGCTCGTCATCGCCACGAACGGACGCGGCATGTGGGTCATCGACGACGTTTCTCCGGTGCAGAAATAAGCCTGCGAGGGGGAGGAAACGACGATGACATCCCTTCATCCGCGACGCGTCTTCGCTCTATGCGGCCTGCTGACTCTCGGCCTCGCCCTCGGGCTCGCCTTCGCTCCGCAACGGTACGAGGGCGGAGCGGTCGGAGGCCCGCAGGAGGGCCTGCGCTTCCGCTTCATGGGTCCGGCCGTAGGCAACCGGATATCGGCCGCGGCGGGTGTCCCGGGCGACCGCAAAATCTACTATTGCGGCGCGGCGTCCGGCGGAGTCTGGAAATCGACGGACGGCGGCGTGACTTGGGCTCCCGTATTCGACGATCAGTCGGCGATGGCCATCGGCGCGCTGGCCGTAGCCGGATCCGACTCGAACACCGTTTGGGCCGGAACCGGAGAAGCCTGGGCCATTCGCGACGTGGATATGATCGGCGACGGTGTATACAAGACGACGGACGGCGGAAAAACCTGGACGAACATGGGTCTCGCCGAGACCGGCCGGATCGCCCGCATCATTGTCCATCCGGCCAACCCCGATATCGTCTTTGTCGCCGCGGTCGGGCGTTTGACCGGGCCTCAGCCGGAGCGGGGGGTTTACAAGACGACGGACGGGGGAAAAACCTGGCAGCGGGTTCTCTTCGTCGACCCGAATACGGGGTGTTCCGGGCTGGCCATGGACCCGCACAATCCCCAAGTCCTGTTTGCCGGGATGTGGCAGGTGGAGATGCACACGTACGGAATGTACAGCGGCGGGCCGGGGAGCGGGCTGTTCGTCTCGCGCGACGGCGGAGCCACCTGGAAGCGGCTGCAGGGCCGCGGCCTGCCGAAACCGCCCGTCGGCAAGGTCGATGTGGCCTTCGCGCCGACGAATTCCAAACGCGTTTACGCCCTGATCCAGACCGCCGACCAGGGCTCCATCTGGCGTTCGGACGACGGCGGGGAAACTTGGGCCGTGGGAAGCTGGCAGCGGGCCCTGATCGGCCGGGCGGGCTATTATATCCGCTTGGCCGTTTCGCCGGTCAATCCGGACGAGGTGTTCGTGGCCAACAGCAGTTTTCACCAGTCGGTCGACGGCGGAAAATCGTTCCGCACACTGCCCTGGGGCGGCGACACCCACGACATCTGGATCGACCCGGGCGACGCCGACCGCATCCTGGTCACGCACGACGGCGGGATGTTCATGACCACGGACCACGGCAAGACGTCCCGGCGGGTCACCCTGCCCATCGGCCAGATGTACCACGTGGCCGTGGACAACGACATGCCCTACCGCATCTACAGCAACATGCAGGACGATGGGACGATGCGCGGCCTGAGCACGGTGGTCGAGGCCGCGCCAGGAATGGGCTACGGCGGGCGCGGTTCGGCCGGCGGCACTTGGGACCACGGCCTGGGCGGCTGTGAGTCGGGCTTCACTTTGCCCGACCCGACCGACCCCAACATCGTCTGGGCTACGTGCTACGGCAACGAGGTGACGCGCTACGATTTCCGAACGAAGCTGGCCCGCAGCGTCAGCCCCTGGCTGCGGACGCTCGACTCGGCGCCGAACCAGGCGAAATACCGGGCCCATTGGACGCCGCCCCTGGCCATCGATCCCTTCGACCACAACACGGTCTTCTACGGCGCCCAGGTCATTTTCAAAACGACGAACGGCGGCTCGAGCTGGACGGTCATCAGCCCCGATCTTTCGACGCAGGATCCGGCCCGGATCGTCTCGTCCGGCGGCATCGTCGGCGACAACCTCGGCCAGTTCTACGGCGAAGTCGTCTTCTCCATCGCCCCTTCGCCCGTCCAGAAAGGGCTCATTTGGGCGGGGACGAACGACGGCAAGGTGTGGATCACGACCGACGGCGGCGGCCGATGGACCGACCTCACGGCCAATCTCAAGGGCGTGCCGCCGTGGGGGACGTTCTCTAAGATCGAGCCGTCGAACTTCGAGGCCGGGACGGCTTACGCCGCTCTCGACTGCCATCTCATGGACAATCGCGACCCGTTCCTGGTCAAGACCACGGACTTCGGCAAGACCTGGACCAACATCACGGGCGACCTGCCGAAGGGGCCGTTGGCCTATGCCCGGGTCATAGCCGAGAACCCCAATCGCAAAGGCATGCTGTTCGCCGGCACGGGCAACGCGCTGTATTACACCCTGGACGACGGCCGGACCTGGAAACGGATCAAGGCCGGACTGCCGGCCGCGCCGGTCTCCTGGATCGTCGTCCAGAAACAGGCCCATGACCTGGTCGTGTCCACCTACGGCCGCGGCCTCTACATCCTGGAGGACCTCACTCCGCTCGAGCAGGGCGCCATGGAGCCGGCGAACGACGCGGCCGCGACGCTCGTCGCGCCGCGCCCCGCCTATCGCCAGCCGCGGGGAGGGCGCGCCCTGTTTCATTTTGTCTTGAAGACGGCGCCCAAGGATCCGGTTCAGGTCGAGATCTTGGAATCGAACGGGGCGCTCATCCGCCGCCTGCCGCCGCTTCAAGCCAAGGCCGGACTCAACCGCGGGTCATGGGACATGCGCTACGATCCGCCGCGCCTCGTCGCGCTGCGCACGACGCCGCCGGAAAATCCCCGCATCTGGGAGGAGCCGCGCTTCCGCAACGCCCAGACGAGGCCGATTACACACTGGGGCGTTTCGCAGGGTTATGGTCCGATCGCGGCGCCGGGCGCCGCCATCGTGCGCCTGACCGTGGACGGCCAGACCCTGGTCCAGCCCCTCGAGATCGTCCTGCCGCCGGGGAACACCGGATCGACCGCCGATATTCAAGCAGCGGTGAAGCTTCAAATGAAGGTCCGCGACGACATCAGCGCCGTGGCCGACATGGTCAATCAGCTCGAGTGGATGCGCCGCCAGATCGAAGACGCGCGGCGTTCGCCGGCGGCGACGGCCAAGCCCTCCGTCTTGAAAGCGATGGATGCGATCGACGTGAAGATGCGGGACGTCGAATACCGCATGATCACCAGGTCGGAAGCCATGAGCGACGATAAGTATTTCGTCGAAGCCTACCGGCTTTATTTGAACTTGCTGTGGGTCGGCCAAGTCATCGGACCGGGCGGCGGGGACACGTCCGGAAGCGCGGATTTCGGCCCGACGGAAACGTCCGTCGGTCTCGTCGCCGAATTGGAGAGGGAGATCGATTCGGTCCGGGTACTTTACTCGAGACTTATGGAGAATGATATCCCGGCCTATAACGCGAAAATCGCCGCCAGCGGGCTCCCCCCGATTCTGACGACTCCGCCGCCGCCGCCGGAGAAGAGAGCCGAACGATAAACTAGGGGGTGCTGCTGATCTGCCTCCCTTAGAAAATAAGCCGCGTTTAAAGACTGCCCGATGCGTTACCAAGAAATAATCTTATTGGTATTAAATCCCCGGTCCTCTGGGGGGTACGATGAAGAATGACCCAAAACACTCCCAGCTCTTTTTATTGGTATTATCCACCCTGCCCTCCTTAAACAAGGAGGGACTCGTCAGCGTTTTGGGAAAGGTGTGGCGGGAGGATGTGGGAATCGAACCCACCCGGCCCCTTCGTCAGAAGCCATACCGGATTTGAAGTCCGGAGGGGCCACCAGACCCCATGCCCTCCCGTCTCGTAGTCGACTTAGCCAAAAGACCGATCATTTCAGCACGTGAGCGTCCCCGCTGCGGCGGGTGACCTGTATTTTATCCAGATATTCCAAAATGGCGCAAGCGTATTTGCGCGACACTTTGAGGACGTCCTTGGCCTCGGCGATCGTGATCGCGCGGCGAAGCTTCAGGAATTGAAGGACCGAGGTCTTGGCCCTCTCGCAAGCCTCGCGGTGGAGGGTGACTTTGGGATCGAGACGGACGACGACACCCTGCTGGACGAGCGTCCCCATGATCTTGCGGAACTGATTGAGGGGCAGGCGAAGCTCTTTGCAGACGTCGTCCTCGAGGGGGGCTTCGTATCCCGCCTTCTTGAAGATCGCTTCGACCCGGCGGGCCAGATCCTGATCCTTGTCGGCCAGCTTGGCTTGGTGGCCGGGGAGGGCGACTCCGCCTTCGAGGCGGACGATGGATTGGGCGGTGACGAGGGCGTCGAGCGCGGATTTAAGGACCGCATCGCCCGTTTCGCGGGAGAGAGTCGAGGCCAAATCGGCGGAGGGCATTAATGGGCGGTGGGGATTGGCGGTCAGATATTTTTTGAGGGCGGAGAGCGCTTTTTCTTTGAGGGCGGCGAAGGCGGGGGCGGGAAGGAAACGCTCGTCCTTGTCCCCGAGGATGCGGACGATGCGGTCGGAAGATAAGAGGGTAGTGAGCGCGGCTTTGATGAGATCGATGCGGCGGCCCAGAGTGAGCGCCAATTCTTCGGCCGAGCGGGCGCGGCTGGCGTCCTTCGATAAGACCGCGTCCACGGCGTCCTCGAGCGTTCCTTCGAATTTGCGGATAGCGGAGAGGGCGGCCTCGTCGAAGCGCTTGTGGCGGGGAGGGGAGACGTCCAGGACCTCGCCGCCGCCGATCGTGTTGAGGGGCGAGAAGGTGCGGATGATGAAGCGGTCGCCGTAGAGGGCCGTGGTGGGCGATTCCAGGACGAACTGGGCCAACATGGACTCGCCGGGCAGGAGCTTCTCGCGCTCCAGAAGGACGACCCGGGCGATCGTCTCGTCCGTGCCGACGTGAAAACGGACGCGGTCGCGCGTCTTGAGCTCGCGGGGGGCGTTCTGGAGGAGCCGCAAGCGGGCGTCGAGGCGCTGGGTGGGCGCGAGGAAGCCGGGCCGGGCGGCGCACTGGCCGCGGCGGAGCTCGGCCTTGTCCACGTCGTGGATGTTGAGGGCGGTGCGGCGGCCCAGGCCGGAGGCGTCCTGCTTGGATTTGTGGACCTGGATGCCGCGGACACGGGTCTCGATCCGCTCGGGCAGGATCTCCAGGCGGTCGCCCGTCTTGACCTCGCCCGAGAGGACGGTGCCGGCGATGATCGTGCCGAAGCCGTGCTTGATGAAGACGCGGTCGATGGGCATGCGGAAGAAGCCGCAGTCATCGCGGCGGGAGGTGCGGCGGCCGGCGGTTTGGAGGGCGGAGAGGAGGGCGGGGAGGCCGGCGCCGGTGTGGGCCGAGACGGGGAGAATGGGCGCGGATTCGAGGAAAGTGCCGGCGACGAAGGCGCGGACCTCGGGGAGGAGGGCGGCGAGGCGGGCCTCGTCCACGAGGTCGGACTTGGTCAGGGCGATGATCCCCTCGCCGACGGAGAGCAGGCGCAGGATGTCGAAGTGCTCGCGGGTCTGGACCGAGATGCCCTCGTCGGCGGCGATGACGAAGAGCACGGCGTCCACGTTGGCCGCGCCGGCGACCATGGTCTTGACGAACTTCTCGTGGCCGGGGACGTCGATGAAGACGATCTGCTTCTCGTAGTCGGGCAGATCGAGGAAGACGAAGCCGAGCTCGATCGTCATGCCCCGCTCTTTTTCCTCGGGGAGGGTGTCGGGGTCGGTGCCGGTCAGGGCCTTGACGAGCGCGGATTTGCCGTGGTCGATGTGCCCGGCCGTGCCGACGATGACGTGGGGTTTTTCAGACATGGGTGCGCTGTTAAAGCGGGATTATAACACGGGGTCGCGTCTCGACTTTCCACTTTTTTGATCGATTTTTAGGGTGCGGGAAAAAAACTTGATAGTGTAGACAGCAACCCTCGCGAAAAAAGGGCACCTATTTGAAATTCGGACGTATTGTCTTTATTATTCACGATGTGAATAATATCCATTCATCACACGAAAACAAAAGCTGTCTCCCCCGTTGAACTCCGGCTGCGGCGACCCCGGCGGTCATCGGCTTGACAATGATTCATCGCCGCGAATATTCTGTTTTACGAAAGATTTACAGAGTATCGGCGGAGAAAAACCGATTCCGGACCGTGGAGACAACCAATGATGGATACCAAGCTGAAAAATAAAGTCGTCTTGATCACGGGGATCAACAATCCTTATGGCGTGGGCGCGGCTACAGCCAAGGCTTTCGCCGCCGAAGGCGCGAAGATCTTTGGAACATATCTGGCTATGCCGGCCAAGCCTGTTCAGACCGATCATTTCGGCCTTGATTTCTACGAGGCGCAAATCTCGAAAACGCCCGAGGAAGTCGTCGATGCCGTGCGTAAGCTCGGAGGCGCGATCGAGGTCGCGGCCGCCGATCTCGCCGACCCGGCGATCGTTCCCGGGCTGTTCGACCGGGCCGAGAGCGCGTTCGGACCCGTGGACGTCCTTGTCAATAATGCGGCGTATGACGCTCCGGACACGCTCGGGCCTCAGAGCCGCGCGGCGCAGGGAAACAAGACCGTTTGGGATCATCCTATTTCCGCCGTCAGCGCCGATTCCCATGACCGTCATTTTTCCGTCAACAGCCGGGCCGTCGCTCTCATGATGGCCGAATATGCTCGACGGTTTTGCGGCCGCGGCGCGAAGGAGGGACGAATCGTCAATGTCAGCACCGACGGCGCCTCTGGTTTTCCGACGGAAGCTTCCTACGGGGCCAGCAAGCACGCCATGGAATCCTACAGCCGCGCCGCGGCCTGGGAGTTCGGTTCATACGGCATTACCGTCAACGTCGTTTCCCTCGGCGCCATCCAAACGGGCTGGATCGCCATGGACTTGGAGAAAAAGATCAGCGCCGAGACGCCGCTCGGTCGAATCGGCAAACCCGAGGACGTCGCGGACGTCATTCTCTTTTTCGCCTCCGAACAGGCGCGATGGATCACCGGACAATTGATCTATGTGGGCGGCGGGCACCAAATGCCGCTTTAGGCATGTGCGGCCTGGAAGCGATGTGCATGACCCATTAGCGGCAGAGAGCGAGAAACAGAGGAGGGGATGATGGGGTATTGCGGCTTGGTTTGCGAGACCTGCCCGATCTACCTGGCGACGAGGAAAGAGAATCGGTCCGAACAGGCGATGTTGCGCGTCGAAATCGCCAGACTTTGCAGAGAGCAATATGGCCTGGCCTATCAAGCGGAAGACATCACCGATTGCGACGGGTGCCTGGGCGAGGAAAGCCAGCTGTTCCCGCCGAGCCGGAATTGTGCCATTCGGAGCTGCGCAAAAGAGAAGGGCCTCGAAAACTGCGCATATTGCAGCGATTATACTTGCGAGCAGCTGGAAACGTTTTTTACGACGGAGCCAACCGCCAGGGAGCGTTTAGAGAAATTGAGGCGGGCGAGAAAATCATCATAAAGAAAAAAATAACGAAGTGTAAACGCGATTCCAATGGTTCTTTCGAGTTGGATCCTCTTCAGCCTCTCGGTTTTTAAACCCGCCTGGGCGAAATCACGAGATCCGCGGTTTTGCCGACCGCAACCGCGGCGTAGAGCTGAGACAGTTTGCGGACGTTGGGGACGGAGCGGCCCTATTCATAACGGGCGTAGGAATTGGGGGATTTCGAGCCGAGCCGGGCGGCCGCTTCGGCCAGGCTCAACCCGGCTTTCGTTCGCGTTTGTTTGAGAAGAAAGGCGATCATTTTAGCGTCGCTTGCAGCTTGACAATCGTATTACTAGAACATATATTATCATACGGAGTGTGATATGGTCAGAAAATCAATCGTCATGGACAAGCATTTGCTTTACGAAGTGGATCGTTTTGCCAGGAAAGAACAACGGGATTTTTCGAACGCCGTCCGCTATGCCACCCGCATCGGCCTGATAGCCCTCGATAACCCTGATCTGACCGTCGGGGAAATCAAGGATATTCTGGAAGCTCAGGTCGATCTCGAATCCAAAAATGTCTCGGAATTGAATCCCGACGAGCTATGATCCTTCGCGAAACAGCTAAATTCTCGAAGCTTCGAAAGAAGCTCAAGAGTCAGGCCGAGCGCGACGCCTTGAAAGCCGCCGTGATCGCGATTCGGGATAATCCAATCGTAGGGAAAAAATTGAAAGGCGAGCTCGATCACCTCCGGTCCTATCCCTACCATGCCGGGGGACAAGCGCGCCGGATCATTTATCTTCTAGGGCAGGACGCGATAACCTTTTTCTCGTTCGGACCGAGGCAGGGGATTTATAAGTAGCGTTTGTTGATGAATCAGGCGCGGCTTGGAGTCGCGGACGATTCCGAAACCTTCGAGGGGACTCTCCAGGTTTCCATTGCCTAAGTTTTTTTAATTTTTACGCCCGGCTTTCGGAAAGCACGAGATCTGCTGTTTTACCGACCGCAACCGCGGAATAGAGCTGGGATAATTTCCGAACGCTGGGAATCGAGCGGCCCTGCTCGTAGCGGGCGTAGGAATTGGGAGATTTCGAACCGAGCCGGGCGGCCGCTTCGGCCAGGGTCAAGCCGGCTTTCGTTCGCGCTTGTTTGAGAAGAAAGGCGATCATTATAGCGTCATCCGAGGCGCCAATCTCGAATTCTCCGTTTCTACCGCCAAACACCTTGATTTTGAATCCATTACGGTTCACCAGACATTCGATTGCATCAGCGATCATTAAGAAGGCGTCCTTTTTGGTATAGCCCTGCGTCACAACGTCAAGGATAGGGACTTCGATGATCCAATATTTCCCGGATCTGAAAGTTCGCCCGCTGAATCTCATGCCTTTTATTCCTTCGCGATTTTTAAGATCATTTTAGCCGTATATTTCTTGATCTCGTTATGCCGGGGAACTGCAATTTCGTCTCCGTCCGACGCCCAGACATCATGATAAGAGCCATGACGAACGATTCGCCAGCCCAAAGTGCGCAGATTGCGTTCGAGTTCTTTTCGCTTCATGAATTATACTCGTATATGTGTAAATGTCAACAGCGGGTCGCGAAGGTTAGCGGCCCTATGGCCCCCTCATAAATGAAGACGAGACAATTCCGAAAAATTATCAATGGATTGGGGTCGCGTCCACTAGCCGTCAATATTTTAAAAATCGGGGAAGATTGACCTTTCTAGAATAGAAAAAGAATAGAAAAGTAGCGAACTGTAGACGCGACCCCAATTTCAGATTAAATCAAAATGATGTGGCCGGGGGATTTTTCCGTCACCCGGCCGATGACCGCGGCCGCGGCGACGCCGCGCTCACGTAACCGCCCCAGCACCATCTCGACGCGCCCGGCCTCGACGCACATCAGCAGGCCGCCCGAGGTCTGCGGGTCATAGAGAACGGTCTCCAGATCGTCGGAGACGGATGGGGTGCGCTCTACGAATTGGCCCGAGAACTCGCGGTTGCGCTCGATGGCCCCGCTGATGACGCCCTGGCCGACCAATTCCCGCACTCCATCGAACAGGGGCACGTCCGCGGCACGGATTTCGATCGAAACGCCGCTCTGGACAGCCATTTCGCTCAAGTGCCCCATCAATCCGAATCCGGTGACGTCGGTGGCGCACAGAACGCCGGCCTCGATCATCGTTTCGGAGGCGGATTTATTAAGCTCGGCCATGGACCGTCCGATGGCCTCGACCCAATCCGGCCGGGCCTTGCCGATCTGGGCGGCGAAGCTGATAACGCCCGTGCCGATAGGTTTGGTCAGGATGAGGGCGTCCCCGGGGCGGGCCTTGTCGTTGGTGATGATGCGCGCGGGATGGACCAGTCCCGTCACGGCGAAGCCGAACTTAATCTCCTTGTCCTTGATGCTGTGGCCGCCGAGAAGAACCACTCCGGCCTCGGCCAACGCGTCCACGCCGCCCTGCATCATTTTATTGAGGATGCGGTGGGAGAGGCGCTCGATGGGGAAGGCCACGATGGACAGCGCGGTCAGGGGGCGGCCGCCCATGGCGTAGACGTCGCTCACGGAGTTGGCGGCGGCGATGCGGCCGAAGAGATAGGCATCGTCGACGACGGGCGTGAAAACGTCGACCGTCTGGACGAGGGCGCGCTCGTCGTCGAGCTTGTAGACGCCGGCGTCGTCGCAGGTGTCGGCCGAGACGAGGACGGCGGGATCGGCGGAGCGGGGCAGGCCGGCCAGAGCTTTTTTGAGGTCGTCCTGCCCGATTTTGGAGGCACAGCCGGCGTTCTCGACGAATTGGGTCAGCGGGACGTCCTCGGCGGCGTCGGATTCTCGTTCGCCGGCGCAGACGCAGATGTTCTTTTGCTTGAAGACCGGGCAGGGGCAGGGGTCCTTGGGGTTGCATATGCAATGGCCGAGCGCAACCGACCGCCCCATGATTTTCTTGCGCTTCTCGTAGTTGATCATGCGAAAAGCGCGTGGATGGCGCGTTCGATGTCGGCGTCTTCGTCCGGCTGGATCGTGCGCAGGTCGAAGAGGAGCGCGTCCTTGTGGATGCGGGTGAAGACGGCCGGGGATTGGCGGCGGAGCTTGCGGGCCAATTCCTCTAGGGGGGCCGCGCCTGTTTTGAGCGCAACCACCTTGGACGGAATCGTCTCCACCGGCACCGATCCGCTGCCGATCTGGGCCTCGCCGTCTTCGACGGACAAGCCGACGCCGGCCGGAAGAGATGTTTTCAGATGCTCGACGATCGCCCGCCCGCGCCGTTCCAACTCATCCGCGTTTCGCGCCAGCATCCGGTAGATAGGATGCCGCTCCTCGAGCTTGTCGGGCGCCAGGAAAAGCCGGAGCGTCGCTTCCATGGCCGCCAGCGTCAGTTTGCCGCAGCGGAGGGCGCGGGCCAGCGGGTTTTTCTTGATGCGGGCGATGGCGTCGCCCTTGCCGACGATGATCCCCGACTGCGGTCCGCCGATCAGCTTGTCGCCGCTGAAGCAGGCGCAAGCGACGCCCGCCGCGACGCTGGCCCGGACGAGCGGCTCGGTTTCCAAGCCGTAGCGCTTCAGATCGACGAGAGCGCCGCTCCCGATGTCGTCGATGACAAGGATGCCGCGCTCGCGCCCCAGCGCCGCCAGTTCTTCGATCGACGGCTCGGCGTGAAAGCCGAGGATGCGATAGTTGCTGTGATGAACTCGCAGAATCGCGCCGGTGTTCGGGCCGATGGCTTCGGCGTAATCGCGCAGGTGAGTCTTGTTGGTCGTTCCGACTTCGCGCAGCACGGCGCCGCTCATGGCCATGACGTCGGGCATGCGGAACGAGCCGCCGATCTCGACGAGCTGGCTGCGCGACAGAATGACTTCCCTGCCGCGGGCGATCGTGTTGAGGACGAGCACGGTCGCGGCGGCATTGTTGTTGCAGATCGTGGCCGCCTCCGCGCCCGTCAGCTCGCGAAGGAGCGAGGCGACGTGCGCATCGCGCTGGCCGCGCAGGCCGGAGTCGATGTCGAGGGCCAGCGTCGAATAGCCGCGGACGACTTCGTCCAGGGCTTGGCGGGCGTCTTCCGAAAGGAGCGCGCGGCCCAAGCCCGAATGCATCAGAATGCCGGTGGCGTTGATGGCTCGGCGAAGGGTGCGCGCGGATTTGTAATCGAGGCGCGCCGCGGCGAGGCCCAAGATGTGTTCGGGAGTGACGAACGCATCGTTCGGCATGGCCAGAATCGCCGCGCGCGTCTCGTCCAACGCGGCCCGGACGGCGGCCAGCGTTTGTTCGCGCCCGAACCTCTTGATCAGCGCCCGCGCCTCGTCCCGCCCAAACAGGGCGTCGACTGCGGGAAGCTTGCGTAAGATGTTGTCGGCCATGGGTTTCAGCCCTCCCAGATTAGGAGACCCCGCCCTCAATGTCAAGATTTGGGAGGTCCGTTCGCTTATAATAGTTTCATCCGATGAGGAGGGAGTGCATGAAAAAAATGATTCGGACTGCCGTTGTTGTGGCCATGATCGCGGCCGGGATTTGGATCCCCCTTTCCGCTCAAGACATCGTCTCGGTTAAGGATTTCTCTGCGATCCCCGCCATGGCCAGGGAATTGCAGGCCAAGCACGCCGGCGCTCAAGTCCTGATCGCCTTCGACGTCGATCACACGATCCTGCGCATGCCGTCGAAGCGCGATCTGGGCGGGGAGGCCTGGTACGACTGGCAAAGCGACGCGGTCAGGGCCGGCGCGTTGGATAAGATGGCCGGCGGAATCGACGAGCTCCTGGCCCTTCAGGGCGTGTTGTTCTACCTCGCCCCGATGCAGGCCACGGACCCGAACTTGAAGGACGTTTTGGCCGGGCTCGAGAAGGAGAAATTTCCGATGATCGTCCTCACCTCCCGCGGGTCGGAATTCCGCTTCGCTACCGAACGGGACATTCTGACCGCGGGATTTCCCTTCGACCGCGCCGGGATCGCGCTGGCGCCGGGCCGCTTCTGGACGTATGTGCCCTATGACATCAACGATATCGAAGCTTCGGGCTATCTGACGAAGAAGGACGCGGAGACATTCGGCCTTAAGGACGCCATGCCGGTCAGCTATCGCCACGGCATTCTGCTGACGGCCGGGCAACACAAGGGCATCATCCTGCGAAGCCTCCTGCACCGCTCTACGGCGAAAATCGGGGCCATCCTTTATATCGACAATAAAGAGTACCAGCTCCGCCGGGTCTATGACGCCTTCAACGGCCGGGGAATCGAAGTCAAGCCGGTGCAATACGTCGGCATGGCGGACGAGGACGCGCGGTTCTACCAGTCGGAGCGCCGCCTGGACAAGGCCTGGTTTCAGTGGAACGCTTTGATGCGGTTCGTCCGCACGGTTTTTCGCCGGCCCGTTTTCGCCCGCTAAAAGAATAAAGAATAGGGAGACAGGCCTTTGCAGTCCTCCCATTCAAAGAATGGGAGGGCACCTTACCCGGTTCCCTATTTCTGAGTCTCGCTTTTCCGCCCTTACTACGGGGAGCAGTAAATATGTTACATAATCCTTACTGCTCCCCGAGTACTAGCCGGGCGACAAAGACATCCGGGGTCAACTATATTCCGCCCGGCTTAGTAACGGGAAAGAAACGCCAGCGCCTCCATGTGGGGCGTGTGGGGAAAAAAGTCGGCGCAGAAGATCTTTTCCACGCGATATCCCGCCGCGGTTAGGGAAACAAGATCGCGGCCCAGCGTCGCCGGATGGCAGGACATGTAGGCGATTTGCGGGATGCGCAGGGACAGCACCCGGGTCATGCCCTCCGCTCGTACGCCCTCGCGCGGCGGGTCGAGAATGAGCAGGTCGAATTTCTTATACGCGCTCTCGTCCAGGACTTTTTCCACGTAGCCCTGCACGAAGCGGACGTTGCGGATCCCGTTGAGCGCGGCGTTCTCTTCGGCGTTCTGGATGTTGCGTGCCTCGGAATCGATACCGACGAGTTCGTCCACGGCGCGGGACACAAATAATTCGATCGGTCCCGGCCCGCAGAAAAGTCCCAGCGCGCGGCGGGCGCCGCCCACCCGGGCTCGGGCCTCGATCCGTTCGTAGAAAAGAAGGGCCGCGCGCGGGTTGGGTTGGAAGAACGATTCGGGGTAGATGCGGAACCGCAGGCCGCCCAGCTCGTCCTCGATGAACGGGTCGCCGGCGATGGGCCGGGCGCTCTCGAAATCGACCAGGTCGGCGACGCGGTCGTTCTCGACGGTCCAAACGCTGCGCAGGCGTGGCTCCGCGGCGCGCAGGCGTTCGGCCCACTCGCCCGCGTCGAAACCGCGCCCGCTCTTGGTAATCATCACGGCCATGAGATCGCCAGTCGTTTTCCCCTGACGCAGAAGAAGATTGCGGAAGAAACCCTTTTGCGATAGGGGATCGTAGGGCGCGAATCCCGTTGCACTCACGAAATCGAGCGTCGGCCCGAACAGCCGCTCGGCGGCGTCGCCGAAAATGAGGCATTTTTGGAGTGGGACCGTCCGCTTGAATGTCCGGCGGCTCGGCAGGGATCGGGCCCGGAGCCCGAGCTTGACCGCCCCGGCCTCGCCCCCGAAGGCGAATTCCATCTTATTGCGGTATCCGAATAGATCGGGGGAGGGCAGGATGGGCTCGATGACGCCGTCTCCAATCGGGAGCGCGCCGGCCGCGCGGATCGACTCCTCGAAATGTTCCTGTTTGAGGGCCAGTTGGCGCGCATAGTTCAAATTCTGAAATGCGCATCCGCCGCATGAGCCGAAATGGGGGCAGGGCGCCTCGACGCGGTCGGGCGATCGTTCCTCGAAGCTCAGGATTTTTGCCGCGCGCGGCTTGCGCCAGACGAACCGGGCCTTGACTCGGTCTCCCGGCACGGCGCCCGGGACGAGGATGCGCAGGCCCTCCGCTTCGCCGTAGGCCCAGCCCTGGGCGAAGTCGACTCCGGTGACGGCCATCGTCCATTCGGGAGCGCGAAGCTCCTTGAGCATGTGCTTGATCCGCTTGACGGGAAAGCCGACGACGTTGTCGTAATCGCCCTCGATCTTCTCGATGAACGCGTCGCCGATTTCCTGGATGGCGTAGCTTCCGGCCTTGTCCAGATATTCGTGATGATCGAGGTAGGCGGCTATCGTTTCGGAATCGAGCGTCTTGAAGGCGACATAGGTGATTTCGTAGCTGACGACCAAGCGATCTTCGTTCAAATGGACGAGGGCGACGCCGGTGATGACGCGGTGCTTGCGGCCGGAGAGTCGCCGGAGCATATCTTCGGCTCCGGCCCGGTCGGCCGGCTTGCCGAAGATCTCAGACCCTAGGCAGACGATTGTGTCGGCGCCGATGACGAGCGCATCGGGGTTCTTTTCGGCCACGTCGCGGGCCTTGGCCTCGGCCGCGGCCATGGCGAAGCGGACGGGATCGGCCTCGGCGATGCCCGACTCGTCCACCACGCTGGGAACGACGCGGAACGAGGGGAAGAGGCGCGCCAGCAGCTCCCGGCGCCGGGGCGATTGGGAGGCGAGGATGACGTCCACGGGCGGCACTATACCCGAAGGCCGGGGGCGCGTCTACGGCGGCAGGGGCCCCGCGCTTCGCGGGGATCCGGTTCCGCCGCACTCATTTGTTCCTAAAAAGACAAATGAGTGCCGGGGTCGCGACCCCGAAATGTGAAATTTTACTTGACAACCAGTCGCGTCTATGTATAAATATGCGACTATTATGAATGAATATACGAAAGGGGCCCGACACCTAGCCCTCCGCGACATCCTCTCGCGCGAGCGGATCGCCGACCAGGACAAGCTCCTGGCCGTCCTGAAGAAGCGCGGGATCCGGACGACCCAGGCCACGATCTCGCGGGATTTCCGCGAGCTGGGCGTGGTCAAGGTCCCTGTCGCCCCGGGCGTTTACGCCTACCGGGCCGAAGTCGCCGAGGCCGCTCCGTCCGGCGGGCGGCGCCTGGACGCCGTCTTCCGGTCGGTCGTAACCGACGTCAAGGGGACCGCCCATCTCGTCGTGGTCAAGACGACCCCCGGCAACGCCAACGGCGTGGCCGTTCAGATCGACGCGCTCAAGAAGCCGTCCATCCTGGGAACCGTGGCCGGCGACGATACCATCCTCGTCGTCGTCGACACCGAGGCGCACCGGGCCGCGGTTGAACGCGAGTTCCGCGCCCTGCTGGGCGCATAAGTTGTCCTCCAACCATACTTCCTCGTAAGTCCCATTCCCTCGCAAGAGGGGATGGGCAATTTAGAACCCCGTCCTCGAAGAAAGGAGTTGGATATGCCCAAAGTCGTGCTTGCGTATTCGGGAGGATTGGATACCTCCGTCATTCTCAAGTGGCTCGCCGAACGCGGCCACGAAGTCGTCGCCTACATCGCCGACGTCGGCCAGAACGAGGACTTGGCCGCGGTCAAAAAGAAAGCCCTGGCCACCGGCGCAGTCAAGGCCGTCGTCGTCGACCTCAAGGAGGAATTGGTCACGGATTACGTCTTCGCCGCGGTCAAGGCCAACGCCGTCTATGAAGGCCGTTATCTCCTCGGCACGTCGCTGGCCCGGCCGGTCATCGCCAAGGGTCAGATCGCCGTGGCCCACGCCGAAAGCGCCACCCACGTCGCCCATGGCGCGACCGGCAAGGGCAACGACCAGGTCCGCTTCGAACTCAGCTACGCCGCCCTCGATCCCAAGATCTTCGTCCTCTCGCCCTGGAAGGACCCCGAGTTTCTTTACGCCTTCAAGGGCCGCCCGGACCTTTTGCGCTACGCCAAAAACCACGGCATCGACGTCAAGGCCTCCGCCGATAAGCCGTTCAGCGAGGACGGCAACCTGATCCACATCAGCCACGAGTCGGGCATCCTGGAAGATCCGGCGGCGGGAGCGGCCGAGGACGTCTACAGCTGGACTATAAGCCCGCAGGCGGCGCCCGATACGCCGACGTTCATCGACATTCATTTCAAGGACGGCCTGCCCATCAAGGTCGTCGACCTGACCAAGGGCGTCGAGAAGTCGACGCCGCTGGCTCTCTTCCAGTATTTGAACGCGCTGGGCGCGGCCAACGGCATCGGCCGCGTGGACATGGTCGAGAACCGCTTCGTCGGCATCAAGAGCCGCGGCGTGTACGAGACGCCCGGGCTGACCATCCTGCTGGCCGCCCACAAGGACATCGAGGGCATCGCCATGGACCGCGAGGTGATGCGCCTGCGGGACATGCTCTCGCCCAAGTTCGCCGAGTTCGTCTACAACGGATTCTGGTTCTCGCCCGAGATGGACTTCCTCATGGCCTCGATCGATAAGAGCCAGGAAGTCGTCGACGGCGTCGTGCACCTGTCGCTTTACAAGGGCAACGTGGCCATCCTCGGCCGCCAGTCGCATAGTTCGCTCTACGACAAGGACCTCTCCAGCATGGACATCGAGGGCGGATTCGACCAGACCGATTCCAAGGGCTTCATCGCCATCAACGCCATCCGCCTCAAAGCTCACAATGTGATCATGTCCCAGCGGGGCAAGAAGGTCACTGGATTTTTGAGGAACGGCGGATGAATGTCTGGGACCGCCGATTCCAAGGGCGGGCACGGGACCCCCTGATCGAGGCCTACAACGCCTCGATCGGGGAGGACCGTTTCCTGGCAGCGGCCGAAGTCCGCGCCTCGGCCGCCTACGCCCGCGGCTTATGCGGAGCCGGAGCCATTGACGAGGACGAACTGGAAAAGATCTTGTCGGGTTTGCTTTCAGTCGGCAAGCGGATCGAGGCGGGTGAGGACCTTTCACGATTCGAGGACATCCATTCGGCCGTCGAGCTCTTGCTCACTGAGATGATCGGGGAGGCGGGCCGCAAGCTCCACACCGGCCGCAGCCGCAACGAGCAGGTGGCGGTGGATGAGCGGATTTATCTCAAGGATCGCCTTCCCCAGGCGATGGCCGCCGTACGGGAGATCCAGGCGGCCGTCATCGGGCTGGCCGAAGCTAATCCCGAAGCCGTCATGACGGGCTATACGCATCTCCAACCCGCCCAGCCCGTGCTCTTTTCGCATTACATCATGTCGTTGTTCTGGCCGCTGGAGCGGGCCAAGGAGCGGCTCGGGGAAGCCCTGCGCCGAACCGATGCCATGCCTCTTGGCTCGGGCGCATTGGCCGGCTCGACCGTGGCCCTGGATCGTGAAGATCTGCGCGCCCGGCTCGGCTTCGCGGCGGTCACCGAGAATTCCATGGACGCGGTGGCCGATCGGACGTTCATCCTCGACGCGTTGTACGCGTTCGCCGTCCTCCTCCTCGATCTCGGCCGGTTCGCTTCGGATTGGATCGTCTATGCCGCGCCCGAGTTCGGCGTCCTCGAATTGGACGATGCGATAACGACCTCAAGCAGTCTCATGCCGCAGAAGAAAAATCCCGACATCTTCGAACTCGTCCGGAGCGCGTCGGGTGCGGCCGTGGGCCGCCTCATGGAACTGATGATGGTCATCAAGGGACTGCCCTCGACATACAACAAGGACTTGCAGGCGGACAAGCGCCCGCTCTATGAAGGCGTCGAGGAGCCGATCCGGGTGCTGAAGGTCTTCGCCGCTTCGATCGTCCGCCTGCAGCCGCGCCCGGCCGAGGAGGGCGGCCCTTCCATCAACCCGGGTATTTTGGCGACGGATTTGGTCGATTATCTCGTCGACCGCCAAGTCCCGTTCCGCGAGGCGCACGGGATCGTCGGCGAAGCGGTGGCCTGGGCCGAGTCAAAGAAAAAACCCCTCGACACGCTGACGGTCGAGGAATGGCGGCGGTTCTCCCCGGTCTTTGACCCTTCGGTCGCCGAGGTTTTCGATCCGCGCCGTTCGATCGAGCGCAAGTGCACCTCGGGCTCGACCCATCCGAACGTCGTCCGACGCCAGATCGAGCGGGCGAAAAATCTTCTTTAATGGGCGGATCCCAGGAGGGATCGGGGTCGCGTCCTAATAATTCCATCAAATGGCATTATTAGGGCGCGACCCCAAATCATTAGTCGCGGATGAGCTGCATCCTTACCGAGCGCGATTTTTCGCTGCGGACGACGGTCAGGGTGATGGTGTCGCCGATCTTGTAGTTTTCCAGCGCGCTGAAGAGGTCATCGTAGGACTTGACCGCTGTTTTATCCACGGCCGTGATGACGTCGTTGATGTAGGTGCGGCCGTAGCGGTCGCGGCTCAGCCCGCGCAGTCCGGCTTCGTAAGCGGCGCTTCCGGTCTGGACTTCCATGATGACCACGCCTACGACCTCCGCCCGGCGGGCATACTGGTCGGGTAGGAAGGTGACGCCGAGCCCGGGGTGCTGGACCTTGCCGTAGCGGATGAGCTCGGGTACGGTTTTCTTGATGATATCGACGGGGACGGCGAACCCGACGCCGCTCGAGGCCCCCGACGGCGAGACGATCATCGTATTCATGCCGATCAGCTCGCCGGAGGAGTTGAGGAGCGGTCCGCCGGAATTGCCGGGGTTGATCGAGGCGTCGGTCTGGATCATGTTGGGGATGCTGACGC
>Ga0315279_10003972_pt1 | contig 20101 bp, 22 predicted proteins | sample YL17G06_20_MG_FD_203694 | JGI IMG/M metagenome (GOLD analysis project Ga0315279, IMG submission 203694) | Sediment microbial communities from Yellowstone Lake, YNP, Wyoming, USA - YL17G06_20 | ecosystem: Environmental > Aquatic > Freshwater > Lake > Sediment | place: USA: Wyoming | collected... | reverse complement strand
TTAACGCAATTTATCCATCAATATAATCGACATTATTGTTATCATTGCCAAAAATATGTGGCTCTGCCCAACCCGCCTTGTCCAACATGCAATGGGGTAACGCAATTTATCCCTCAATATAATCGACATTATTGTTATCATTGCCAAAAATATGTGGCTCTGCCCAACCCGCCTTGTCCAACATGCAATGGGGAAACCCAATTAATCACTCAGTATAACCGATATTATTGTTATCATTGTCAGAAATATATCTAAGGGAAATCCTATTTTTTTATTTTCCTCTAATATTCCCCTTTTCTTCAGGTTTTCTTCATAAACCGTCTCGGGATACTTCCCCTCATTGTAAACCTGTATCCAATAGGAAATAAACTCTACTAGAGAACAGGATTCGACACAAAATTTTATAGATTTCATTGTAACCACTCTTCAAAGCTCCCTCAATTAGAGGTTATGATCTTATAGAGCGTCTCAGTAAAAAGGAATAGAATAATACATGCATACGCTTTGCGTTCGTCTAATTTTTGAGGTGTAGATGACTCGGTACGGTCTAAAAATTTGTTTAATTCTTGAGGGCTAGGTGACTCTGTTCTTAAAAAATCGTTTAATCTTTGAGGTATTTCGTCTGATCCTTGAGGCAAAGAGGATCCTGTCCTTGAAAATACGTCAAATCGTTGACCAAATTCTTCGAATTCTTGAGGAGTATGTGGACCTGTTCTTAAAAATTCGTCTATTCCGCTACGGTCTAAAAAATCGTCTATTGGACCGAATGGAGATTCGTCTTTTTCGATACGGTTTAGCTCTTTGCTAAGGTCTTGCAATTTTACGTGATGGACGGAGACTGATCGAGGACCAGATGGTCCCGTCTTTAACTCATCTAACCCTTCGCTCCGGTCCTGCAATTTTGCGTGATACATAGAGATTAATTTGGATATCTTTTCACACGCGGATTTCACCACTTTGTTATTTTTCATCTCCGTGGTAACCCACTCCCCCATGATATCTTTGATCGGGGGAATAAGAAACTCAATGCAGCGCCCGTATTGCCCCTGGAGATAGGCATTGAAGGCTCTAGCAATTGGCTCCCGCTGAGATCGAAAGTGATAATTTCCCCGCCATTTATCTATTAACTCAAAAGTAATTGATTTTGTATCCCAATCCGCTTGCATGGCATGCCCCTTCTCCCTAAATTCAGCAGCGATTGGGAATATAGGGCCGTCCACGATTTTCAGTTGTGTGCGTAACTTCAGAAGGCAATCAGCAATATCGTTGCACAATTCGTATGAAACCCCATATAATTTATGGGGTGGAAGTTTATCCCCGCCTAGCTCCCTCTTAATTTCCTTATACCCCCAAATCCCGATGAGACTCCATAAGAAGAGCAACAATCCACCCACACCCCAATTAGCCCAGGGTTCCCGGGAACCATAGGCAAAACTAAAATACAGATAGGTTAATACGCCCATAAACAGGAAAACAAAGAGCAGTTCACACCAAGGAGGTATTCTCTTGTTACTCTTGTTATCTCTTGTAGGTATATATATAGGATGAGGAGGATAGACTCCAGGATAGTGCTGATTACCTCTTTGTACTTGCGACACCATTATCCCCTAACATTAATTATTATACGATCTGTTATTTAATATTTTTTAATCAGTCAGTCGGAGCTTGGCACCACGCGCTCGTAATTGCGAACTATCCTGAAGAGGGAGAACTACGAGGAGGCAGAGCGCTGCTATCAGAAGGCGATCGCCCTCGACCCAGAAGACGCAGATTCATGGAATGGTCTCGGCAGCGTCTATAAAGCGCAAGATAGGGTAGTAGAAACGGAAAGTTGCTTCAAAAAAGCGAAAGAATTAAGTAAAGGTTTTTAAATAAATATTTTAGAATAAATATCATCCCTATAGAATTATTACTTAAGGAGTCGTTAAATTTGAGTAAAGGTGCAGCAGCAGGAATCATAATAGCATTACTTGGTGGTGCTTTACTGGGATATTTCGTGATACCGTATTTCTTTTCAATACAAGCAGCCACTCCCTCCTCGGGCATAATTAAGACCTATATGACCTACGATCAAGTGGTTTATATAAATAATGCTGGTGGAGTAGTTGCAGATGAGCTAGTAGTTTCCTTCAGAGCTGAGCAACAAGTGAAGGCGTATTGCGATTTTCGCTGTATCATATGCCTTACGGGAGATGCAGAATCTACTAATCCGGAAGAAGTGTATGTAAGTTTTGTTATAGATGGCATTATAAAGTCCGATCCCAAGGCTTTTGTGTATTGTGAAGATTCATTAATTTTAAACGGAGATTATTTATGTCTTTCAATAGCTCTACAAGGCAATTTTACACTTTCCTCAGGAATCCATAACATTACAGTAGTGTTGGACCCCTACATCAGTACAGCTCATTATGGACAGTACCTTACATTATTCGTTATGATTCTGAAACCATAAAAATTCTCATAACCTTTTTTTTACCATTTTCTAGCTCTTTCCTTACAAACTTAATTAATATATTATAGCCAGAGTCCACCGAACTTCGCCCCACCCCTGTTTATATATTGGAGACCACAAAAGGGTGGGTATGGATTGCGATTCTGGGACGGAATGGTCGGAAGGGCGGCTGAAGAAAATCGAGAAACTCCGCCAGAAGGTAAAAAAGGATAAAGCAATTGTTTTTAAGATGCCTTCTTAAAAATTATAATTTCCTCTCTTTCCTGATTTTTTGATAGGCCTCATTCAATTTCTTCGTGAGGTCCTCGGAGGCATAGGGGTTCGAATCCGGGTGGAGGAATTTGATTAACTGTTTCCAGATGCCCGTAATTTCATCAAAATCCGTGCTTCTAGTTATATTATACTTTTGGAGTAACCGTTCCCCGAGCCGATTGAAAAATTCATACGGGTCTTTGATATCCAGGGTAAATCCGCCCTCCGCTTTCGGCTTTTTCTCCTGTTTACCTTCAAGCCGTCCTTTCTGCTCTTTACTCTTCACGCTCTGCCCTCCTTGCCCTTTTCCTAGATGCCCTTGGAGCCCTTGTAAGATTGGGAGGATTGAATCGGAGAGGTCGGGATTGAGTTGGAGCGCCTTCTTATAGCATTTAATGGCTTTCTGGTAATTCCGTAAAATTCCGTGGGCAGCCCCCAAATTAACCCAGGCGTTTGTATTTTGGGGGTCAAACTGGACGGCTTTCTCACAGCAGCCAATGGCTTTCTGGGTATTGCCCAAATTTAGGTAGATAGCCCCCAAATTAGTCCAGGCGCTTGCATATTTGGGGTCAATCTGGAGGGCTTTCTCCCAGCAGTCAATCGCTTTCTGGGTATTCCCCAAATTGACATAGGTAGCACCTAAGTTATTCCAAGCGCCTGTATTTCGGGGGTCAATCTGGAGGACCTTCTCAAAGCAGCCAATCGCTTTCTGGGTATTCCCCAAATTCCCGTAGGCAACCCCTAAATCCGTCCACGCATTGGCATTTTGGGAGTTAATCTGGAGCGCCCTCTCGAAGCACCCAATCGCTTTCCGGTGATCCCGTAAATTTCCATAGGCGACCCCCAGAAACGACCAAGTAATTTCATCCTGCGGATAGATCTTCACTAGTTTTTCAAGATATTCAATTGCTTCTGCATAATTTCCTGATGCCATTGAGGCATTCACTTTCCTCCTATAGCCGTCAACGTCTGCCACCATCCTTTTTTTGGGAGCCTTTTTAGCACTTACCCTTTTTGGCATAATGACAACCTTTTTTTGTTCTTATTTGGCTCCAATTGATTTTGTCATATCAATTATGAATAGTAAAAGCATCTAAGTATAACGACGATGCATAGACCATTAAAATATTTTGATAAGGGAAATTTTTAATAATCCAAAAATCAAAAAAAAATTCAGAAGCAGCGAGAATTAGTTACGAAAAAGTGGGCGACGAAGTTTGTCCGAATTAAAGTATCTTAGTAATTCTAAGCTTGAAGTGAATCTGGATATTTGTATTCAATGTGAATCCTGTATTCGGGAATGTCCGCTGAGATTATATTATACTCGCGAGGAAAAGTTGGCTGTGAGGAAAGCGGCGGATATTTTATGTATGGAATGTGGCCATTGCGTGGCGGCGTGTCCCGTGAATGCCATTCAGTTGAAGAGATTTACCCGGGATCAGGTAATCGAGATTTCAAAAGAGTTCAAGCGCCCTTCCTATGATATGTTATTAAACCTAATAAAGGCAAGACGATCGGTAAGGCAGTTTAAAGACATCCCGGTTCCCGAAGATTTGTGGAATAAGCTCCTGGAAGCGGGAAGATATGCACCCACAGGGCATAATGATCAACTAGTCCACTTTACCATTGTCCGGGATCGAGAACGCTTACAACAATTTTCCGAGGAAGTAACGAAGGGATTTATAGAACTTGCTGCGATTTATAAGGATAAGAGCAAGTTCAAGGAAATAAAAGAAGCTCTACCGGAAAGAAGCCTCAAAATTTTAACAGATCTGGTCATTCCCGGGCTACCTATCATGCTTAAGGGCATAGAGCAAGGAGAGGAGTTTTGGCGGTGGAATGGCGAACTGATGATTATCCATGCACCTAAAAAAACGACGACCTTAATTGAGGATTGTTCGGTTGCAGCCTGTAATATTATGTTGGCCGCCGAACTTCAAGAATTAGGAACATGTTCCTTAGCCATTGCGACTTTTGCAATTATGGCTCTTGAAAATGTCAAAAAGCTGGTCAATCTACCGAAAAATCATATGGCAGCTTATACGTTAGCCGTCGGCTTCCCGCAAGTGAAATACTATCGGATTCCCCCGCGCCAACCGGCAAAAGTGACATGGCTTTAAATGTTATTAGACATATAATGTTTGGTTCAGAATCTTATGCAACTGCTCTTACTCAGGGAGATTAATAAACACAATAACTTTTAAAATTTGGAAAATTTATATAGTTCGAATCTTTAAATGAGTTTATCTTGAAAATAAATGAAGTAATAATTTATTTAGGAATTCAAAGAGGTTAAATTAGGGTGCAATTATGGGATTAGCTGAGGATATGAAATGGATTAGAGGGCATGCGTCGGATTTACAGAATAAATACCCCGATATGTATGTGGCAATATATAAGGGAAAAGTTATAGCTGCTAATAAGGATTTAAATAAAGTTTATGAAAAAGTCAGAAAATATGGAGAACAAGTAATAATAAAATACGTTTTTTCTGGAGATTTTTTTGTCTTATAGGCTGTGTTTTGATTTTGAGGAAGTTGAAGTTAAATCCGAATTAGCCAGTTCTTTCAAAGAAATGTTTGACCTGGATTTCGGGTTTATTACCTCTATACCAATTGGTGTCCAATTTCTTACAAGGGATGGAACATGGATCACCATCGAAGCTGTTTTTGATACAGGCGCAAATATTTCCTTATTTTCAAGGCAAATTGGAGAAGAAATCGGGATTGGAAACTTTATTTCACATCAATTGTCAGGGATAGCTAGAAAAAAGGAATGTATAATCCCAGTAAAGATATCAAGGGTTAAGGTTCGATTGATAGATACGGAAGGGAAAATAAGCCCTGAATTTGATCTCTGGGTTGCTTTTGCGGAGGAATCGGTTCCTCATGCACTTGGTATGAAAGATATTATTCAATTTTTTGATTTTAAAACTGATTCGAAGAAAAAAAGATTCTATCTGGATTGGAAAGGATAATTAAGACGGAAAATACCAATCGATGGTTTGACTTGATCAAGGTTAACTAGTGAAAGATGTTTGTAAATCCAAGAGTGTATTTACATTACAATTTCAGTAAGGAAGTCCGAGATTTTGCCGCGAATGGTGGCAGCGGGCACTTCCCGGGTGAAAAGAAAAGAGTTAGGGCAAGATATATAAAAAAGGGGCCAGCCTCCTAGGTAACAAATATGGTCTTTATATTTCTGGAGTGAATAGACCATGAGTCAAAATAATAGGGATGCAGAAGAAAAGGAAGGTCAGATAAATAATAAGTTTTATAGAGAAAACAAGAAGAGGTTGTATGCGGAATTTCCCAATAAATATATTACCATTTGCAAGGGAAAGATAGCTGAAACCGGTGAAGATTTTTTCCCTACGGTCCAAAAGACCAAAGAAAACCATCCGGCAATAAAACATTGTTTGATCATTCATACGGCATTACTAACAAAAAGACGCAGAGCGGGATTAGGTTGGCAGATGAAGCGCACTCTGATAAAATAGCAGTGGAATATAGCCTAAATGAAAATAGGCGGGAAAAACGCCCTATTATTAATTTGGGTCAGTTATAAAAGAAAGCGGGGATAAAATTTTATACATTACTATGATATAACGTGTTTAGCCTTTAGATGGTAGGCAATTTATTCTGGATATCTAAGAAGAAGCGAATAGAGGGAAAATAAAAATGGATTCTGACAAGAAAGAAAGAGTAATAGGGAGCATCGTCCTAATTATTGGAAGTTTGGTAGGACTTGCATTATCACTAATAATTCCATTTCCGATAGAAAAGCTTTATACAGCTTTAATAATTCTTTTCCCGATAGCAGCTATAGCGGGGGTTATTTTGCTTATTTTAACTTTTATTATAAAATTACCACCTTATACTTCTGCTGGAAGTTCATTAACAGCAGGGATTCTTGGATTTTTAGGGATTTTTGATCTAATACTCTCGCTCATAAGCCCCTTATTATTCCCATTCTTTTTTAATGTAGGGATTTTCCTCTTCATAAATGTAAGTTTTCATATTTGGGTTCGTTTAAAACGAAAATATCACAAATAGAAGATTTTATCACTGTAAATAGGTCATTTAAGCCAAGTTGAATGAGTTCAGATGCCAGATTACGCCTCAGTTCCAATAGAATTGGAGAATTGATTTTATTTCACATAATAATTTATTACATTGGGCTCGCAATAGGGCTTGGATAGGGGGGTCGATTACCCACGGATGCTTGTAGATTCCATGGTTCCAGGGAAGTTCCTTCTCTGTGGTTTTCAGCCCGGTCAATTTCGGTTTAATATCATGCAACAATTCATCGTAGGCCCAATAACCCTCGATTTCAACCGTTCTGATAACCTTCTGAATTTTGTGGATTAAAGCGGACTTACGATGACGGGGATTTTTATCAAAAGCTGCAGCGTTGAGCTGCATTATGGTGGCGCTCAAAAGCTCTAATTGTTGGATAATGAAATCTGGTCCTGAAAGACCTATTACCTTACCAGTTGTAGGAGAAGTTTGGAGAAGCCAGGTATTTATATCGCCGGCTTGGATTGTTTCTGTGAAAGAAACTTGAGCCAAGACATTCTCAGGCGTCATAGAAGTAATGGTAAGGTTATAGTCCTCTATGGAGAACCGGGATTTTCGCGTATCGATCACTATGTAGTAATCTATCATATGGGGCGGGAGGTAGATCCACTCCATCCCATTGCGGATATCACCTGAAGAATATGCTCCCGGAATCTCTACTTCAACTTGGCTTGTCTTACGATTCATACCCACATGCCGCCCTTGGAAATCATACACATATAAATTCAAATTAGTGGTGGGCCCCATCATTGCAATAAATGTTCCGGGGATAGACACAGTTGTTGATGATGTCCAGATAAATTCATAGAGTTCGTCACCTCTGAAATTAGCTCGAAATTTAAGATTATATGGCACCTCTGGAAGGATTAAACTCAGTTCAGCACGTCCATTTTGATCGGTAATTGCTCTTCCCAACTCCCTAGACGTTGGATAATGTTCGAAGAAAATTATTTCTTCTCTAGGAAAACCATACCTATCTTCAGAGAGGGTTGCTTGAAATTTGTAAACCCAGGAGGCAGAATCGAATGGATCGCCAATTGGAGCTGCTGAAATAGCTAAGGATAAGTGGAGATTATCTTTTTTTAATATAATAAGTGAAGTCGATTCAGTCAGTCCTGAAGATTCATGATTCGCAGAAAATGAATATTCATTTGGATTTTCGTAGAAGTTCCATGGAATAGATGCATCAGCATTTTGATCAGTCTTAGTATAATTGATTTTATGATAGCAATTTGGACAATATCCTTTAATTTTAATCCATTCCAATAAATCGATCTCATGAGCAATTGCTCCGCAGAATGGACATGTTAGAATGTCTTCTGAGGCAAATATTGCTAATTTACAGACTGAACATTTACTGATAATTTCGGCTTGTTTATAATGAACCTTCGGGAGAGGTCTTCGATTTAATTTATGAAATATTTGAGATACTAAATGGGGAGGATTGTTTTTAAATGAAAATATTTCTGCAATAAAAGTTAGAGTTTTGGCTTCTTCACTCCAAAATTCCTGCTTTCTTACTGTCTGATCACCACAAATATAATCAAAAGTATAAGGTATTTCATTATTATATTGAATAACTTTTATCACAAGCAGCGCCAAAGCCAAAATGAGGAGAGTTATTGAAAAATATATCCCAAATTCTATTATATTGTCCGCAACTCCCATTCTCTCAACATCTCACACATCTGACTATTTACCCTATATCAATCTCTTTCTGAGTAAAACCATTTAATAAAAAGAGGCGCGGATTATTTATTTTAGGCATATTTTACATATGTAATTGTGAACCGAAGTCATTATCTTGGAAAGGTAATTTTTAATCGAAGATTTTTTTTTCATTTCGGGGAAATAAGTGTCAAATCGACGTGAAAAAGAATAACCTACTATGATTAATAGAAGGTGATATTGATGAATTTTAGAGATTAAAAAATTTTTAATATCATCGTTTTATTATTTCCACTAGAGAAATTAAGTTAAATGTGTTGTCCAGTTAAATAATTGGTGGCAAAAATGGAATTAGAAGAGTTTTGGGAAGATGCATCTTGGGGAGAAGAAAATTATGCCGATCTGCAGAGGAAATACCAAGACAAATGGGTTGCTATTGTTGGAAAGAAAATTGTGAGTTATGGAAAGAATAGAGGGGAAGTTAAAGAACATGCCATAAAATCAACAGGTAAAAAATATATTCCTCTTATCTATATAGAAAGTGGGGCAGTTATCTATTAGAGTAAATCTTACTATCCTCAAACAATTCGATATTGAACTTCTTGAAAAAGTTCCTGACTATGGAGAATTTCTTAGAATTGTGGGCTGGGTTCAATTCAAAAAATTAAAGGGTTGGACGGAGCCAAGTCAAGCGATAATCGATACTGGAGCATATACAAGTTTATTTCCAATAAGTCTATGGCAAGACTTCGAGGTAAAAATAATTTCAGACCATTATGTTAGAGGGCTTGTACCAAAAAAGCAATGTAAAATAGATGTAAGGATAGGTTGGATTAGTTGTAAAGTTATTGATAAAGAAGGGAATATTACACCAGAAATAAAATTTAGAGCATTTCTGGCATTAGTTGATAATATTCCACTAATTCTTGGATTGAAAGATTTATTAGATAAGTTCAAATTAATAATTGACCCAATTGAAAAAAGTGGGTACATAGAATTCTGAATTTAATTAAAAATTTTAATAGGAAAGGTAATTTTTAATCGCTCGAATAGTTTTTCGTTCCATGAAAATGAGTTTTGTTTAGGCGCGAAAAGACATGGGTAAATGCAAGAAATGCTCCCAACCAGCGACGGTGTATTTGGTCAGGCATAAATTAAGCCTATGTGCAGAGCACTTTATAGACTTTATGGAAGGTAGTGCGAAAAAGACAATTAAGAAGTATAAGATGATTTATCCCTATGAGAAGATTGCAGTGGCGCTGAGTGGAGGGAAGGATAGCGCAACTTTAATGCATCTGTTGGATTCAATTTATGGAGAAACCTTAGAGTTAATAGGTTTGCATATTGATTTGGGCATTGGAGCGCAAGATTATTCAAAAAACTCCTTGGAACGTGCCCAGACCTTGTGTAAAAAACTGAACCGGGAGTTTATGGTAATCGACTTGAATAAGGAATACCAAATTTCAATGGATATAGTAAAAGAAAAGGAGAACCGGTTCAGTCGCCCTTATTGTGCAGTGTGTGGGACATTTAAGCGATATTTGTTAAATCGGTACAGCTTGAACTTAGGCTGTGAAAAATTAGCGACGGGACATCTGTTAGATGATGAGGTGAGTGTCCTATTGATGAATATCATCAATGGAAATATTGATCAATTAGTTCGGGTGGGTCCGAATTTGCAGGGTAATAATTCTACGCTGATTACAAGAATTAAGCCTTTATATGAAATTTCCGAATTGGAAACCACAATGTATACCCAAATTATGGGACTCGGTTTTCAGGAAGGTGAGTGCCCCTATTCACTTGGGGCCTCCACATCGGCTTATAAAACTTTAATTTACGGGATTGAAGAGAAATTTCCGGGAGCAACGATGAAATTCCTCCAGAGGTTTCATAAAATGCTCTTACCACCCTTGAAAGCCTATTACCAAGGGACAGAAGGAGTAAAACTAAACCAGTGCAGTGAGTGTGGAGGGCCAACGACAGAAGAAACCTGTGCGTTTTGTAATATTAAATATTTACTAACAAGGAATGAGTGAAAAATGGAACGGCGAATTCAGAATGGGGATTATATTTTAATCGTATATGATGAAATACGAAGATGGCTTGTGCAAGTGAAAGAAGGCGAAGCATATCACACCAACAAAGGATTCATTAAGTTTGATGATATCATTGGAAAACCCTTGGGAGTGCGGACTCGTACCTCAAAGGGCCATTTATTTTCAATTTTCACGCCCACAGCTGCAGATTTTCTATTTAAGGCGGTCCGACAGACTCAAATCATTTACCCCAAAGATGCCTCATTTATTCTCATCACGGCTGGTATTGGTCCTGGGTCAAGGGTGGTAGAAGCGGGTTCCGGAAGCGGGGGAATGACATCCGTATTAGCATTCTATGTGCAACCCACAGGCAAAGTATATGGCTATGAAATAAATGCAGAATTTCTCAAAAAAGCACAAAAAAATATAGCCCGTTTAGGGCTTGAACCATTTGTGGAATTTAAAAATAAAGATGTTCTCACTGGCATTGAGGAGGTCGATGTGGATGTTGTCGTTCTGGATCTTGTCACACCCTGGGAAGTGGTTCCCGTAGCTTATTCCGCTTTGAAGGCCGCAGGGATCTTTGTTTCCTTTTCACCGACCGTCGTACAGGTAGAAAAAACAATTGAAGCCCTAAGAACTCATAATTTTGGCGATATTAGAATCTATGAATTGTTGTTACGCCCTTGGCAGTTATCGAGAAAGAGAGAGGAAGTAGTAATACGCCCTCAAACACAGATGATAGGGCACACGGGGTTCCTGACGTTTGCAAGAAAAATGAGCCTAGAGCCTATTGAATCGGAAGAGCAAAACTTAGAGGAGAGACCCGCAGGCGGGGCAGATTCTGGCGAATAAAGTGATAGCAGCATTACAATTTGGGCATGTACGAAGTGGTCTTTGGCAATTTGGACAAACTTTTGACATTATAATAACGAGAGCTCTACAATTTGGACATACGGCTTTGGAGCCTTGAATTTCAACACCTTCCTTCTCTGCTCTCTGAGATATGTCAGTTGTGGTCTCTTCAAGAATATTCGATAAGCGTTGTAGGCGACTTTTTAAAGGGTCTTCCTCGGGATACACAGTGATTTTAATTCCTTCTTCAGTTTCAGTTTCTTGTAGAAGTGAATCGCCCGATATTGTTACTTTACCCCCTTCATCAGCTGGAGTCTCTTCGATGGGAGTTACAGGCATGGGAGGGGGAGAGGGGGAAAATGTGGGCTCAGGTTCTGGTGTTATAGAAGAAGGAGATTGTGAAGATGACATAGGTTTTGCTTTATCTAAAAGGCTTGAAAGCTCATCAAATAGAGAATCAGAAACTGGTTCGCCTTTGATTTCTGTCATTCCAATATTTTCAGTAGAAGGAGCTATTTTTGGCGATGGTTGAATCTGTGGGGTCGGAGGACCTGCGGGAGCGACTTTCTGCGGTGTTTTTTTTACAGAGGTCGTTACTTTCGGAGTTGATTGAACCGGTGGGGTCGGAGGACCTTTGGGAGTGACCCTCTGCGGCATTTCTTCAGCAGGAGGAGATTCTTCTACAGGTTTTGCGGTCTCTATTAATTGCATAAGTTCATCCAATACAGCACCTTCTGATTCAGGTGGTGAAGGCGGTGGAGACTTTGGAGGAGGGTAGGAAGGCATTTCTGGAATGGGTTTTGGAATTTGAGATAATTCAGGTGATGGTATAGATTTAGAGGGCGAAGGCACAGCAGGGATTTTTGCCCCAATTTTATACGGGATCCTTGGCTGAGCTTCGGTTTCAAGTGAGGGTGCAGCTCTAGAGGGAGATGCTGATTTAGTTTGTGCAGCTATTGCACCTGTAGGCGGTGGGGTTGCTTCTACTTCAGGTTCTTCTTCCCTGCCAACCCCGATAATTAACCGTTTTAGTTTGATCCATGCTTTTTTTTGGTATTTGCGTAAAATTTCGTCTACTTTCAATTGAGGGATGCCCGTCTTTTCGCAAATTTCCGAAACAGTGTTTTCACCATTGACTAAATGTAAAACCTTTGCCTCTTCCATCGCAAATTTCTTATTTGAAATCGAGACGGTTAGTACGGGAACCCGAACTGCGGCTTTTGCCGAAGCCTTGGTTTCTTCCTCTACTATTGCGGCTTCAAGCAATGTATCAATTTTATCAGCATATTTTTGCATTCGCCCCTTGAATGCAAGCAGTTGGCCAACAGGACCCTTATCAGAATTTAAAATAATTAAAGCTTTCTCAGAAATTTTAAAAAAAGCGATGTTGGTTCCGCTTAGGGGTAAGCTATGATCCCCAGCTGCTAAAAGACTGAAGTTCCCTTTGGTGAATGAAATAATAAAATCGCTGAATTTCTTGATTTCATTATCAATATAACTAATATTCCCTTCGGCGTTAACAATAGCAACTGTTATTCTTGTTCCTAAAAGGCGCCCAATTTCATCTTTTATGATCTTCACTATATCGGGCAACTCTTTTATCTCGGATGGCTTGCTCACTTATTATATCCTCCAATATCACCCAATATTAATAATTATCCTGATATATACAAATAATTTCGGTAGGAAAAGGCAATTCTACTTCAATTCTGTATTTTAACGATTTTAAATAATTATAAGGTATTTATAGAAAATGTAATTTTAAAATCTTTTTAATTTTCATTTAATTTATTTAATAATTAACATAGTAGGTTCGCGGGGAATTTTACGACCATTTTTTACCTCTGGTTTACTGTATAATGAAATGGTAGGCTCGCGGGGATTTGGACCCCGGATTACCGCGGTGTGAGCGCGGTGTCATAGCCAACTAGACCACGAACCTTAAAATTATCCCACTTCTTAATTATTCACTTATTTTTCATTATTTATGAAATATAAAAATTACATAATATGAAAACAGAAGAAAATTTTTAAGATTTTTGAGATTCATCATAATATTTAAGAATCTGGATTTTTAAGATAATTAAAGCTTAAAAAAGAATTTGGAGACTTGTAGATGCCGAAAGAACTGAAAGACGTGGATAAATTTATTGAATTGTCGAGCAAAGCTACTGAATGTCGTGTAAAACGTGTAAAGGAAACTGTGAAATTAAAGTTAAGGACAATACGATATCTGTACACTCTAAAGGTAGATCCCCAAGGCGCAGAAGAAATAATAAAGAAAATCAAATGCCAAGTTGTCGAAATTTAAAGAAGCCAAAAGATCAAAAGGGTAATTAAAAAGAAGGCAACTCCTAATCCTACAGAGATTGGTAATCCAGGGAGTAATGACCGCTTCTTTAAAAGTTTAAACGTTATATATGCACCTAAAAGAATACCAAATGTGGTACTGGCGCAGGGAATAATTGCGCCGAGAAGATTAAATTCAATTAAAAAATCCAATCGGAATCCTAATAGCAAAGTATGGGTTGAGAGCATAGAATAAAATGCTAAATCACCCAATCCAATTTCCCAATTCCGCGTTGCATAGGTCAGATCCATTGGTAAATTCCTATCTTCATCATTTTCGGTCATTTCAATGATTTTTTTAATGGGCCCTCGAAAGACGGCAATAATGTCATAGATTGACAGAATACCAATAAGAAGAAAGGCAGTCCAAGTGGGAAGCACAATCCCAAGAAACGCACCAATGAATGCGCCATAGAGAAGGAGAGCCGCATTTTTTACGCTGGGAGACGAATTTTTAGCTAATAATGAATATGATAAATAAAGCCCAATTACGATTGATATGATAATAATCAAAATATAATAAATGTCCTCAATTACCCCAGAGATTATTAATACTAAATATAAAAAGAAAAAGATCAAAAATACGCCCATAAATCCAAAGCAAAAAATAAAAAAAATCTTTAGTAATTTCTCTTTACCATATTTTATAGCGTAATAAATTAGAGTAATTCCAATGATTGCAAATAAGGTATAAAAAATAGCATTTAAAAGAGCAAAGAATAGTCCGCCCTCGGTTTCAGAAAAAGGAGCACCCTCGATCTCGATACCACTTACAATTCCAATGATCGAAAGCACAATTGCAAGGCTTAAAGTCGCAATAATGGGCAGTAACGTATGCCTTGTTTTAATCGTCATTTCTTCCATTTTTTTCTCAATTTCCTTTTATCTACATCATGAAATACTCAAGATAATTTATTAGAAAGTGCTTGAACATATAAGAATTTCCAAGGACGGTGAGAGTATGAAGAAACTTGGATTGCTTCGAATAGGGAAGGTGGAGTTGAAGATTTTAAGATATCTTCAAACAGAGCTAAAAGTCATTCTTCAAGGTATTTTTGATGACATCCAGATTATTAACAAAGTCTGCAAAATCCCTAAAAATTCCTATGACGCAGCTACTAGGAAGTTCTTAGCGCCTTTGTTTATGTTTGAAATAAGAAATTATGCGGAGGAGAGGGATTTTGATAAAATTCTGGGTATAACATCGGTTGAATTGCTAGATGATGAACGGGAATCTTTCTTTGGACAAGCTGAATATGGACCAGAAGCAAAAATAGCAATGATTTCCTTATATTATTTATTTCCTGAATCTTATAAAAAGATTAAGAATCTGCTTCTAGAACGTGTGTTAAAAGAGACACTTCACGAAATTGGTCATATTTTAGGCTTAGAGCATTGTATAAACAATTGTGTTATGATTTATTCAGATGAAATCATCAGCATTGATATAAAACCGGCCATTTTCTGTGAAGAATGTCGGGAGAAAATTTTAAAAGTTAGTTAAATTTCGAAACTCTCATTTATTTTAGGGGCAGTAGCGTTCAATTTTGTGGTTTCATTTATTTCCTTTGCAAAAGTAGTGCATTTTTCTTCATCGCCATGCACACAAAATATAGGGAGTTCAGGGTATTGCTCTACTGCATGAATAAGGTCCCAGAGACCGCTCCGTCCGGCATGCGATGAAAAATTAAATAATTCTACTTGCGCATTCACTTCCATGTCACCCCACTTTTTGGTATCCAGTAAGTGGCGTCCAGGCGTGTCTGGAATTTGGAAACTGACCAAAAAGATGCCATTTTGAGTATCTTGGAAAAGATCATTCATATAATTTATGGACATTCCGCCTTTTAGCATACCTGAAGGCGCAATAATGACGCCAGGTGTTGAAGCTGCATGCAGTCGTTCTAATTCTTTTCGCTTTCCTTGAGAAACTAAGTGTGCACGCTTAAGTGCTTTTTTAAGAAGTTTATAATCACGAAAGTAATTTGGGTATGAGGTAAAAATCCGACTGACGGCGCGTGCCATGCCATCTAGAAAAATAGGGTATTGAAAGTTATACTTATATAAAACACATAGAATTTCTTGGGAACGGGCAACTCCAAAAGCAGGGATAAGTACAGTCCCCCCGCCTTTGACGATCTCATTAATTCGTTCTACAAGCTTTCTTTCAGTCTCTTCTCGGGAGGGATGATTATTCAAGGCATAGGTGCTTTCGATGATTAAGCAATCTATTTTTGAAAAATTCAATTGGGCACTGCTTAATAGCTGAGTACTACTGGAATTAAAGTCACCCGTATAGAGAAGACTTCGTCCATTTAATTCTAAATAAATAGAACAACTCCCAGGGATATGTCCAGCATCAAGAAAGTGCGCCACACAATTAGACTTAATTTTTTGTTTCCCATAGTAAATATGTTTTGCTTTGGAGATCATCCTTATTACTTCATTTTTTCCAAAGGGTAAATATTGCTCGGAGAGCCGGACCATATCGTAGAGAAGCGTTTGCGTTAACTCGAGGGTAATGGGGGTGGCAAATAATCGCGGAGCCGCACTTCCACTAAATAAAAAGGGAAGCCCGCCTGAATGATCCAGATGTGCATGTGTTAATAGAATTGCATCTAGATCCTTAGGGGAAATTTCACAAGGAAATGACGGAATATCTTTCATATAGGCACCATAATCCATCAATAAGTTGATTGATGGCGATTCCACCGCAATAGCGGACCCACCTACTTGGAGACACCCGCCAAGAAACTTAATTTCAACCATTCAACGGAACCATTCTTCTTTAAGTCGTTATAATATCTATTCTAATTCCAATCTTAAGAAAATAATATTTTTGCAAACTGTTAAATATTTTGGTTTTTGCTTTCTTTACTAAAGGTACGGAAAAATAGACCTAAAATTCTTACCGTTCTGTTAATTATTTAAGACCCAAGTGCAAGAAAATGTCAATAAAAGTAATCATTGAAGAAGATCAGCAAATTAATTTTGAAGACTCGGTTTTTATTACGGGATTTCATGGTATTGGATGGACTGGCTACATTGCAATTCGGCATCTCATAAAAACGGCAAAGGCTGAGAGAATTGGATATTTAATTGGAGATGTAATCCCTGATATCATCTCGATTGAAGATGAACACCTTGTTCTACCTTTTGAATTTTATAAGTACAAAGATTTTGTTATTTTTCAGCCACCAATTCAACCAATCCTCATCGAACAGGGCAAAATAATCCAAAAACTGGCACAATGGATCGTGGATTCCAAGTTCAAAGAGGCTGTACTAGTTGGAGGACTCGATATAAGATTCCAACAAGATAGCAATGAATTGAGGCTTGTACCGACCAAAGCATTCATAGATATTGGAAAACAGTTTGACAATCCATATCTTGAAAAAGGTCTCTTGATAAGAGGACCATTAGCATTGTTATTAACTCAGCTTGAAGTGAAACATTTTCCAGCAGTGGTAATATTACCGTTTGCAAAATCAGATAGACCCGATCCAGCGGCTGCTGCCGTAGCTATTGAATTCCTTAATAAATATTACCAACTGGATATTTCGACTTCGCAACTCCAGACGGATGCGCAGATGATTGAGGATGAAATTGCGGAACTCCTCCGCCAAGAGCGAGAACGGACTGAAAGAGAACCACATGATATGTATATTTAATGGGATATTTTCAACTTCTTCGTATATATATCCTACGCTTTTTGTTTTATTTAGTTCTATTGACCCCTCCTTTCTACCCATTACTCAAGGTATTCAAAAAAAAATAAGTCCGTTCCTTTAGAATATTCTTTATATATTTGGGAAATATTAATCTGTAGTAAATATCTTCTAAAAGAGTATTTTAATAAAAAAAATCCTTATTCAATTTAAAAGACATAAGGAGTACAACCTATGGCAGCTCGAGCAATTGTAGGTATTGCCCTCGGAATATTATTTGCACCAGTGATATACATCCTCTTACAAACATTATCCTATTATACCGCTTTTTCTGGTTGGTTCGGGTCATTACTAAACGGCGATTTTACAACGTTTTTTTCGAATTGGATTCTCGGTGGAGTATGGTCAATGCAAGCGCCCATAATGTCAAGTGCATCTTTCCCCGTCAGCATGATTTGGGGTTTTGGACCTACTGGATCTCTCTTATCCGCTTGGTTACCTATGTATCTCGCAGGATTAGTGACTTGGACGATTATTGGTGCGTGGGCGGGTGCTATTGAACGCAGCGCAGGCAGAGGAATCGGTGTCGGGGTAGGCATCTGGCTGGGATGGCTGATCATTGAAATAATTGTTATGGCACTGGGTGGCATAACGTTCTACCTCCCTGGTATATCATATTTGGTTGAATATCTATTGGCTAACTTGTTGACAGTAATTGTTGTAATCGTGGTTGCAGCGATTTTCGGTGCAATGACAAAATCCGAGGAATTTTAAACTCAAATTTTTTTTCTTTTTTCTAATTTTATTAGGGCTAATCAACGATGCATGTAATAAAATAATACTATTGTTTTCTGAAGAATTTAAAATTCCTTTTTTCTCTTTTTGCGCCAGAGGAAAATACTAACTTTCAAAATTAGTATTTCTAGTTTAACACAATATTTTTAACGAAAGGAATTTTAATCCAAACGCAGTAAATAAGGAGTTAAAATCATGGCAGCACGAGCGATTGTGGGTATTGCTCTCGGAATATTATTTGTACCGGTAATCTGCATACTCTTAACGACATTAACTTATTATACCGTTTTTTCTAATTGGTTCTGGTCGTTATTACAAGGCGATTTTGCCAATTTTGCGGAAACTTGGATTTTAGCTGGAAGGGCATCGATGGTGGCACCCATTATTTCCTCGACGAAATTCCCCATCAGTTTGGTTTATGGCTTCGGGTCTGGATCCCTTCTAACGGAATTCTTACCTTTGTATCTCCCTGGATTAGTGACCTGGGCGATCATGGGCGCATGGGCTGGTGCTATTGAACGCAGCGCAAAGCGGGGGATCGGTGTCGGTGCAGGCATCTGGCTGGGGTGGCTGATCATTGAAATAATTTACATGGCAGTGGTAGGAGCGCTTGCTCTCGCCTTGGATTGGCTATTAGGCGAACTATTGACATTAGCCGTTGTGATAGTGGTTGCAGCAATTTTCGGTGCAATGACAAAATCCGAGGAAACCTAAATATTTCCCTTTTTTTCTTTTTCCAGAAGGATTTCATATAATAATTAATCTAATTCTACTCATTTATTGAAATAATATTGTAATAACTTAATAACCACGTGTTTCCAACTGAATCCTTTGGCTAGCTCGCGTGATTTTTTCCCCATAGCTATTCGTAATTCTTCATTTTGGATTAAAATCCTTAAATTCTGTGCTAGCTCTATTATATTCCCAGGAGAATTAAGCAATCCATTTACATGCTCTTGAATAAGTTCGGGAATGCCAGTTGTTCGAGAAGCTAAGATTGGCAGACCTGAAGCCATAGCTTCTAATATGGCGAGACTATTTCCTTCGTATAAAGAAGGAAAAATAAAAATATCAGCTTTTGAGAGGTATTTCGGAATTTTTTTGGGAGATAGTTTTCCTAAAAATCGAATATGATCTTCAATGTTTAATAAATTACACTGAGCTTTCAGAAATGCCTCTTCTGGTCCAGAACCAATAATTGTGAGCGTTATTTTGGGCGAATATTCTTTAACCTGCGCCACTGCTTTGAGAGCATCGAGAACCCGTTTATTTTTAACCAGCCGACCTACAAATATGAGCTCAATAGCAGATTTAGGAGTGGGATCATGGAAATATCTGTTCACGTCTAAGCCATTCGTAAGCGTGAAAATAGGGATTTGAGGCCAAAGGTGTCTCATACGGCGTGTCAAATCTTCAGATACACCTAATACAACATTAGCGCGTGAGACAACAAATTGAGCAATAGATTTTAAATAAAGTTGAGAGGAATTATAAATTTCACTTCCTCGTGCATAAACTACAATTCTTTTCCGTAAAATCAAACCAGTCAGAACCGCGATTAATCCATTGGGTGTTATCTGTTGTCCATGAATAATATCGGGTTTTAGATGGATTACTTCCTTTATTCCAAAGAGCAGATGCGTTATGAAGCGCAGAATCGGTATTTTTGAGCAAGGAATTCGATGGATAACAAATCCATTTACTGATTCATGTCGTTTTAGAGTTCTCTTTTTTCCTTTTATCTTGATTACATCAGTTCGAGTAATAATATGCACGTCGAGATTTCTTGTTGAAAGACATTTTGCTATCTGATAGGCAGCAATCTCAGCTCCTCCGATCGTGGTGGGAGGAAGACCAGAAACTAAGATTCCAATAATGGGTCTTTTTTTCAATGCAATTTGATTCCTATAATTCATGCGATTTAAACAATAAAAAATTAAAATA
>Ga0315279_10003971_pt1 | contig 20102 bp, 13 predicted proteins | sample YL17G06_20_MG_FD_203694 | JGI IMG/M metagenome (GOLD analysis project Ga0315279, IMG submission 203694) | Sediment microbial communities from Yellowstone Lake, YNP, Wyoming, USA - YL17G06_20 | ecosystem: Environmental > Aquatic > Freshwater > Lake > Sediment | place: USA: Wyoming | collected... | reverse complement strand
TCACTGTCGTAAATCCTAATCTGCGCGCTTCCTTCGTCCGCCGCTCGTCGGAGCCAATCGAGCGCACTTCACCCAAAAGTCCAACTTCGCCGAACACGGCGGTTTTAGGATCGATCGGTCTATTTTTAAATGAACTAACGATCGCCAGTGCCACTGCTAAGTCTGCAGCGGGTTCTTCTATCTTCATGCCGCCGGAAACATTCACAAAAATATCAAACGCTCCGAGTGGCATGCTTAATCGTTTTGATAAAATGGCAACAATAAGTTGTAAACGATTATAATCAATCCCGCTCACTACGCGGCGCGGGATCGCAAGTTGGCTAGGTACGGCTAACGCTTGAATTTCAACCAGCATCGGACGGGTTCCCTCCATAATAACGGTCACAACAGAACCGGCAACATTTTTTACTCGATCTTGAAGAAATAGCGCGGAAGGATTGGATATTTCTTTCAGTCCTTTCTCATCCATTTCAAAAATTCCCACTTCTTCAATGGCCCCGAACCGGTTTTTGTAGGTCCGTAATATTCTCGCATTGGCAAACCGTTCTCCCTCCAAATACAGAACCGTATCAACCATATGTTCGAGTACCTTGGGACCCGCAATCGCCCCCTCTTTGGTGACGTGACCGATGATCATCATGGGAATACCGCGGCTTTTGGCAACGCCGAGAAGTACTTCGGCACAGTGCCGGATTTGGCCGACCGATCCGGCCATGCCATCAAGGTCAGAAGATGAAAGTGTTTGGATGGAATCTACGATAACCAGTTTTTCGTCACCTAGGTTACCTACAATACTTTCAACAGAAATTTCAGAAAGCACCGCTATATTCGCTCCTTCTATCCCCAACCGTTTGGCGCGAAGTTTCATTTGTTCAGCCGATTCCTCACCGGAAACGTACAAACCGCCGGTTTTGGCAATCACGTGCATAAGTAAGGTCGATTTCCCGATCCCCGGGTCGCCGGCAAGAAGCGTCACCGATCCGGGTACGATCCCCCCGCCCATCACGCGGTCAAACTCGGTAAACCCGCTTTTCAGGCGATTTTTTTCAATATGCCGGACGTCAGAAAGTTTTTGGGGTTTAGTGCTTTGAATTTGAAATTTATTTGAGATTTGGGATTTGGAGCTTGAGATTTCGCGCACAGTTTCTACAAGCGTATTCCACTCACCACATTGCGGGCACTTCCCGTACCAACTGGGGGACTCAAACCCGCACTGCTGACACACATAGGACGTTCGGAGTTTCATGGTGGCGTTATTCTACCGCATCTTGACAACGTTTGGTATACCTTCTACTGTAGAAGTACGGTACAAAGCTTGTCTTTTTATGAGAAATGATTGGAAACGCGTACGAAGATGTTTTATTCCTCTGATTGCAGCAGTGGTTTTTCTTTTTTCTTCGTTCGTCGGAAAAAATTCCAGGGTACTTGCCGGGCCGACAGAGTCTTTCGGACAGGTTACACAAAAGAATGACCCACTAACAGAACTGGGGCTTCGCAAACTAACGAATGACGAATTTGTGGTGATTGAGCAGAAAACGGGCAAACAAAGTAAAGATAGGGCAAGTGCAGCATTTCTCCTGAAAAGCGGACAAATGTATCGGGTTGAGTCAGACCAAAATATGACAGCTTCCATTGTGGAGGGAAGCGATACATCTCCTGTCTATGTGCCACAAAGCGCTGCTGGTAGTATTCACGCATATTCAGAGCTCGACGATCCCAATGCAAAAGTTGATCCTTCTATCCAACGGAAATTTAAGGATCAAACAACGGTTCCGGTTATCATACGTCTGAATATGTCGTTCAACCGATTCTACGAACCCGGACAAAACGCAGATCGTGTCTCACAAAAGCGTACAGAGTTTAGTAACGCAAAATCAAAATTAAGCAATGTGCTTGGCGCAGAATGTACGATAACGAGTAACTTAGAAATTATTAATGGAGTAGCCGCTACTGTAAAAATTAATGCTATCGGTAAACTATCCCAAAGCCCGGATGTAAAAAAAGTCGAGCTTGATAAAGAAGTCAAAGTAGTCCTCGATACGTCACTGGGCGATATCTATGCTAAAGAGGTGTGGCAGCTCTTTGACGCCAACAATAATCCATTAACCGGAAAAGGTAAACGCATCGCCATCGTCGATACAGGGGTTGATTATCACCAGCCGGCTTTTGGCTCATGCGCGGGTATCGGCTCCTCCTGTAAAGTCGTCGCTGGATACGATTTTGTCAATAATGATACAGATCCTATGGACGATAACGGACACGGGACACATGTGGCCGCTACAGCTGCAGGTAAAGATGTAGTTGCGGGAGTACAACTCTATGGCGTGGCCCCCGATGCCAATATTTTGGCATATAAAGTCTGTAATTCCGGTGGATCCTGTGCTTCATCAGCCCTAATTGCAGCGATCAATAAAGCAACAGACCCCAATGGTGACGGAAAATCCGATGACCATGCCGATGTGGGGAGTATGAGTTTGGGCGGCGGAGGCAATCCGGATGATGCACAAAGTCTAGCCGTCGATAATTCATCTGCTACAGGGGTCGTCTGGACGATAGCGGCAGGAAATTCCGGACCATCTTCCGCAACCGTCATGTCGCCTGGAACTGCCAGAAGTGCAATTACCGTTGCAGCGGCGTGTAAAACCGCACAGATCGGCACGAATAGTTATTGTACCGGTCCCATCGCTTCATTTTCTTCACGGGGCCCGCTTATCTGGAATGGCGTGGATATCCAAAAACCCGATGTGGCAGCTCCCGGCGTATTCATATGTGCCGCCCGGTGGGACAGTGCGTTTTCTACTGCTTCCACCTGTTTTGATACCGCGCATATCCGCATATCAGGAACGTCCATGGCGACTCCCCATGTCGCCGGAGCCGTGGCGCTTGTCCGTCAGGCACATCCTGACTATACTCCGGCACAAGTCAAGGATCTTCTCAAATCGAGTGCACGGAATTTAGGTGTATCGTACAACGACCAGGGAGCAGGAGAAATTAACCTAAAAGCAGCAATTCCCGTGAGCACACAGCTGACGGTTTCACCTCCGTCCTGGACGGCTACCACGGATCCGTCGCATAAGTTGAGCGCTCATTCACAATCTTTTTCAATAAAGGCTACAAACCCAGCTTTGTCATCGCTTTCGGTCGGTTTTAATCTATCTGCTCCCGGCATTACGACGAATTTGAGTAAAACAACGGTATCCGTCGCAAACGGCGCTACCGACACGTTTACCGCGACGATAGCCGTGGATAACGATGTGGCAAAATTCGGATCATACGTCGGAAGTATCGTATTATCCGAGTCAGGCACGACAAAAGGTATTATTTATACCAATATCCTCGTGAACCCCACATATACCGTAAGCCCAACAACCGAAATTGATTACGGTGTCGATGACCCGACGCTTGCAACGTGGACCTCATCTCCACAACCTTTGACGATAAAAAACTTGCGGACCGATAGTCCTATAAATGTAAACGTACAGTCTTCAACGTACCCAACGGGAATAAGTTACCAAATAACGCCCACTGCCATTGCTGTCGCAGCGGGAGGAACCGGATCGGTGAGCACTCATTTTATCGTGACGAATGCGGGGTTGGTAAACAATATATATCACGGAACTGTTACCGTATCAACTCAAACGGGAACTGTCAGCATACCGGTAAAATTTGAGAAGCTTTTCAAACTTGTTATTCAGGACGCAAATACAACTGATTTAGCAGGTGCCTACGGTTTGGTAGGCGCACTCAATAAAGGGTTTGTAATGATACCATCAAATACAAGTCCCAAAATTGTATACCTTACGTCTTCAGGCACATACAATCTCCTCCTTCATTACCCAGCGACCGGTTATGCTGCATATCTTCTACTGAAAGAAAATATATCTATTGCCCAGGGTGTGACCACCGTAAATGTCAGCCGTAGTGAAATAAAAAATAAAGTAACTGTGGTCGCAACGGATTCCAATGGAGTAACATATAATTCTACAACGGATGCCAATAAACAATTGCACACTCAATCGCAAATTATGTACGGGCCGGGATTTTCTGAGACTATGATCAGTATGTGCGTCGGAGGTGGATTGTGTGATATGTCAACCAATTATTTTTCTAACATTTCTACGGCCTGGCTTGCGGAAGAGTATTACTATACACCGTCATTTCAGGCCGAAGAGAAGCTTCACTTTTATTGGGCAAATCTTTCGGGCCTTTCGTCCAATCTTACGGTAACCAATACTGCCAAGGATTTTCCCCTTCCCATAACGCTGAAATTGGATGTTGATGCACAAAGCGGTACGTTACAACCGCTAACGTTAGGCGGCGCTGGGGCATTTTCACTAAGCACCAAACTGTTGAACATTCCGATAACTCAATACGTCTATTCCCTGTTACCGCAGGATGCATTGCATGATTTTTTCCAGTACGATATATTCCCATCGTTTATCAACCACTCACCGTATTGGTCGTTTGGTACCCCATATAAGCGATATTATTTCGTCAATGGAACCAATAGTCCGTATTCACCGGCATCTGTCGTGTTGCCGGATCCCTCGGACCGCACGATATATAACGGATTGGGACCGTCATTTTACTTCATGAAGATGGCAAATCAGACGACGTCCGTGAATTTCTGGCCGTATTATTACGCTCAGTGGTATACGTATAACAACGCGTTTGTTCGGCAGGATTATACGATTAAGAAATTTGCCGATACCCCATACACACTCTATCAAAACAATCAGCTTGTCGCTTCAGGAACATTTCGGTTTGGAACTGATCCTCCCTATACCTCAACCGTACCAGCCGGACTCACACAGTTACGAGTGGACACCTTTTCATATATGAATAAGGGGATGAGTTTAACAGGAAAAGTTTTGGCAAATTTTGATACATCTCTTGCCGATCCCAATCCCCCTGCGTTCAAACGTCTGTACTATTATGCCAATAACGCACGGAGCGAGGTCTATGATCCCGCTGTTGCCAACAGAGTTGAATTTGAACTGGATCCTGTGGGTGGCACGATGGGGGCGGTTACGGTCAACTACTCTGCAAGCGGTGGCACGATGTCACCTGCCACCGTGACGCTTGCTAACGGAGTATATACAGCAAGTATCCCAAGTGTCTCCGGACTCACCAAGATGACCCTCCAGATTACCGGAGCAGATAGTTCCGGCAACTCCCTCTCCTACACCTTTGAACTCCCAGTGGGGACTGCTCCCCCGCCGCCCAACATAACCGGCACGCCGACCCCCACCCCCTCTTCCGCCCCCACCCCTGCCGGGAAACCCGGGGATGCCAACGGGGACGGCAAGGTAGATGAGACCGACTACGGGATCTGGCTTGCCCACTTTGGCCAAACGGTGACCGGCGGGGTAAGTGTTGGAGATTTCAACACGGACGGAAAGGTGGACGGTATTGACTTTAGTATTTGGACAACGCATTATGGAAGTTAAGACACAGTTGTATGGCAGATAAATCGTCAGCAACAATGCATCGGCAGACTCCCCCTCCGGTGAAACACATACCCGACACGGTCATCGTGCCGGCTGTACCCGAGCCATGGTATCGACGGGCATGGAGGGCAATCTTTAAAAATTCCAAAGTCACCCCGTATCTGGGCATCGGACTGTTTTTGGTTATCGGTATCGTGATAACTGTGGCAACCCTGCACCCGCAACAGGTCACCACACGTGCAGTCGTCCATCAGGCAAAAGTATCTGTTCTGCCGGCAACACTCTCTTTGCCGCCCAACGGAACGCTGCAGGTGTGGGCAACCACGGATAGCCCGCTGGCGTTTATCAATGTTGAGGTAACGTTTGACCCTGCCGTGATCAAGTTAACGGCTGAAGTCGACCTTTCGACCGCGGCCTGGGGAAGAGTCATCCGGCAAACCACCATGGCCACGGCCAATACCACGGGCAAGATGACCCTAGTCATTGGGTTGGATCCCACCCATGTCCAAACACCCCCGACCGGCACCTTCCAGCTGGCCACTCTCTCGTTCGGGGCGAATACGACCGCGTCCAATGCCACAACCACGGTTGCCATTACATCCGCCTCCTCCCAACTCGTGGCGGTGGATACGACCGTCTTTGCCGTGACCGTCCTGGGCAGTGCCGTGACCGTGAATCCTCTCCCCACCCCCACACCGACGGTTGCAGTGACGCCCACCCCGACGGTGGGACCCTCACCGACAACCACGCCTCCTCCCAACGACACCACCCCGCCGGTGGTTGCCATCACGACACCACCAGACGGATCTACGGTTCCTGCAAAGGGAAGTCTGTCCGTGAAGGTGACTGCATCTGATGCAAGCGGGATCGCCACAATCACGATTGCCATCGACGGCACCACCAACAAAACCTGTTCCGGGGCGACCTCATGTCAATTCAATATCGCCGTGAATAAAGTAGCGGCCGGGAGTCACACAATCACGGCTTCAGCCACGGACAAGAGTACAAACAAAAATACCGCCTCAACATCCATCCAAGTGGTGAAATAGGGACGTTGACGGGATTGACTATACCATCTGGTTGAATAACTATGGTACGTAAACTCGGAGTTGCTCTAGCCTTGTGTTTAAGTATCTTATTGTTCCCCCGAACGGCATTTGCCGCCTCTCCTGCCCTACCTGCGGCGGACAGCGATCCGCAGACGGCCTACGTCCCTGATTCGTTGCTGGTGCGTTTTCAACCCGGGGCGACGGCTGCCGAGAAAGCCCAGGTGCACACATCGCTCGGTGTACGTGTGAAGCACGAGTATTCCCTGGTCCCCGGGCTGGAGAACTGGAAGCTGCCCCCCGGTTTAAGCGTGCCACAGGCGCTGCAAGCTCTGCAACGCAATCCCAATGTGCTCTATGCTGAACCGGATTACATCGTACATGCGCTTGTGACCCCCAACGATCCTTACTTGGGAAATCTGTGGGGCATGAGTAAGATCAATGCACCGGCTGCCTGGGATACGTTCACCGGCGATGCGAACTTTGTAGTGGCGATCATCGACACCGGGATTGACTACAACCACCCTGATCTGGCTGCAAACATGTGGCACAACCCGGGGGAGATCGCCGGTAACGGCCTGGACGATGATCGCAACGGCTACATCGACGATGTGTACGGTTGGGATTTCGCTAACAATGACAACGATCCCTTCGACGGGTACAACCACGGCACGCACACCGCCGGAACGGTCGGTGCGGTGGGGAACAACAGCGTGGGCGTAGCCGGTGTGAACTGGCATGTTAAGCTGGCAGCTCTGAAGTTTCTCAGCGACTCCGGGAGCGGTTTCACCTCGGACGCAGTGCTGGCTTTGCAGTATGCAGTGAGGGAAGGTATCAAGGTCTCTAATAACAGTTGGGGTGGGGGTGGATACTCGAAGGCGCTGTACGATGCCATTAATGCCGCCAAGTCGGTTGGACATATCTTCGTGGCGTCCGCCGGAAATGCCGGCACCAATATCGATACCGCTCCCTCCTACCCAGCCAGCTACAACCTGGATAACGTGATCTCAGTAGCCGCCACAGATAGAGTCGACGCAAAGGCCTCCTGGTCCAACTACGGCCTCAGCTCGGTGGACCTGGGCGCTCCGGGGGTGAATATTTACAGCACCATCCCGGGAGGCTACGTCGCTATGAGCGGTACCTCCATGGCCTGCCCGCATGTGGCGGGGGTGGCTGCCCTGGTGTATGGCTATCATCCGGGCTGGACCTACCAGCAGGTGCGCAATTCCATCCTCAACACCGTACGCCCGGTCAGCTCACTGAGCGGGATAACCGTCACGGGTGGGGTCGTGGATGCTGCCGCAGCTCTGGGTGTCTCACCACCTGCACCATCCGGTACACCCACTCCCACACCGGCAACCAAACCGGGAGATGCCAATGGTGACGGCAAGGTAGATGAGACCGACTACGGGATCTGGCTTGCTCACTTTGGCCAAACAGTGACCGGCGGGGTGAGTGTCGGAGATTTTAACACGGACGGAAAGGTGGACGGTATTGACTTTAGTATTTGGACAACGCATTATGGAAGTTAAGACACAGTTGTATGGCAGATAAATCGTCAGCAACAATGCATCGGCAGACTCCCCCTCCGGTGAAACACATACCCGACACGGTCATCGTGCCGGCTGTACCCGAACCATGTTACCGGCGGGCTATTAGAGCCGTAAAAAATCCCAAGGTCGCCCCGTATCTGGGCATCGGACTATTCCTGTTCATCGGTATAGTGATAACCGTGGCAACCCTGCACCCGCCACAGGTCACCACCCGGGCAGTAGTCCATCAGGCAAAAGTATCTGTTCTGCCGGCAACACTCTCTTTGCCGCCCAACGGAACGCTGCAGGTGTGGGCAACCACGGACAGCCCCCTTGCGTTTCTCAACGTCGAGCTTACGTTTGACCCTGCCGTGATCAAGTTAACGGCTGAAGTCGCCCTTTCGACCGCGGCCTGGGGAAGAGTCATCCGGCAAACCACCATGGCCACGGCCAATACCACGGGCAAGATGACCCTGGTGATCGGGATGGATCCGGCACTCAGACAGGCATCCCCCTCCGGCACGTTCCCGATTGCCACCCTCCAGTTCGGGGCTAATACGACCGCGTCCAATGCGACCACCACGGTTACCATTACGTCCGCCTCCTCACAGCTCGTGGCGGTGGATACCACAGTCTTTGCCGTGACCGTCCTGGGCAGTGCCGTGACCGTGAATCCTCTCCCCACCCCCACACCGACGGTTGCAGTGACGCCCACCCCGACGGTGGGGCCCTCACCGACAATAGTACCTCCTCCCAACGACACCACCCCGCCGCAGGTTACCATCACGACGCCGATAGACGGATCTACGGTTCCTGCAAAGGGAAGTCTGTCCGTGAAGGTGACTGCATCTGATACCAGCGGCATTGCCACCATCACGATTGCAATGGACGGCACAATAAACAAAACATGTTCCGGGGTACCCTCCTGTCAATTCAATACCGCCGTCACCAAACTCTCCACCGGCAGCCATACGATCACGGCCACCGCAACGGACAAGAGTACAAACAAAAATACCGCCTCAACGACGATCAGCGTGACGAAATAGTGAGCAAGTAACTCTATTATTATCGATAGCCGATCGGTTTTTCTTTGAGTGTCATACTTAGGCTGATTTTCCGCTGGTCGGGTTTGATGTCCTCAATAATACATTGTATTTCCTGACCTGCCTTGGGTTCCTCGCCGGGGGAAATCTTGCTGATATGGATAAGACCTTCAATGCCCGGTGAGAGCGTAACGAAAATGCCATACGGCGATACCCGTGAAACCGTCCCTTTGACCGTCGTATCCTTCTCAAACATATCTAAAACGTGTTCCCATGGATCCGGCAAGAGTTGCTTGAGAGACAGGGTGAGTTTACCTGTTTGGGCATCGATACTGATGACTTTTACTTTTACGGAGTCTCCGGTTTTGAGATATTGGTTCACATCTTCGACCTTTTCCCAGGCGATTTCAGAAATATGGATAAGCCCTTCGACTTCATGCTCTGCCCCGTCTTTGGTGACTTTAAGTTTGGCAAATGCGCCGAACGGCACGACTCCGGTAATGGTGGACTGCACCGTCTCCCCGACCGTCAGGGCGGATAATATTTCTTTCTGTTTGGCAAGGGCCGCCCCTTCAGTCACCGCGCGCTGTGAGAACACGAGCCGGTTGGTATCGCGGTCCACCTCGACGACTTTGGCCTGAATCCTGCGGTTGGTCATTTTATCTAACTGTTTGAACGTCGCGCCGTCCAGTTGTGACTGCGGAATATAGCCCCGCAGTCCGCCGTAATCAACTAAAATGCCGCCGCGGACCGGTTCTTTGAGGATTACATCAACGATTTCCCCGCTCTTTTGTTTCTCGGCAAGTGCCACCCACCGTTTTTCAAATATGCTTCGACGAAGCGAAAGCACGGATTGCCCGCGGTCGTTTTCGGCAACGATGACCTGAGCAACAACCGTATCCCCGACCTTGAGGCTCATGAGCATGTCGCGGTAGGTTTCAAGCTCGCGGTCGATAACGACGCCTTCAGTCTTGCCGCCGATATCAATGGTAATTTCTTTACGGGATATACGCGTGATTTTCCCCTCAACCACATCGCCTTTTTTGACACCTTTCAGGGTATATGAAGTCTGCGCGAGCAATTCCTCCATTGTTTTGGGAGACTCTTTTTTAGATTTGGGATTTGGAGCTTGTGATTTGGAATTTCGCATTCATTAATACCGCCTTTCGTTTGGAATAAAAGGTATTATACAGGATTATCGCGTGAGGGGCAACAATTTCGCTTATTCATCTAATCGCAGATTCCGCTCATCTTCCGGCTCTAAACGTCCTTTCGGAGGAAACAGACGGTTCACCCGCTCTTTCACTAGATCCCGAAATGTTATTTCAACATGCCCGGCGGCGGCAAACCGTTCTGGGTCTTTCAATTCCGGAAATAACTGCTCTTGCATAAGAGCATCATTATAGCACGCCAAAACAAATATTCCTGTTTTATGTATGTTGTGCTTTTTCCGTTGCGAGCGCGTCTGCCTTCGTCTTGTGGATCGTCCCGTCCGGATGGTGTGCCGGCGAATAAATAGTATAGAGCTTCAGCGGGTTTGTGGAAGATGTATTCACCACATTATGCTCTGTTCCGGCCGGTACCACCGCCGCGTCGCCGTCCTTCACCGCGTATTCAACGCCGGCAATCACCACTTTCCCCTCCCCTGATTCAAACCGGAAAAACTGGTCGTTATCCAGATGCACTTCCATACCTATTTCTTCTGAGGGCGCCAGGCACATCAGCACGAGTTGTGAATGCGGCGCGGTATACAAAACATGCCGGAAATACGTATTCTTGAGGGTTTCCTCCTCGATCGCTCCTTTATAGCCAATCATAGTCTTACCTCCTTTAAAAACACTTAATGAATTTATGAGTTTAGTGTTTTTTAAGCCCGCCAGCAAACGCTCCTTGCAGCGTGTACAAATAGTACAGAAAGCTGCAAGGCAAGTTGCGGAGGGCAAACTCTATTATCATCATACCACGCTTCCCCAAAAAAACCGCTCCACTGTCCCCGCGTCCCGGCCGTAGTCCCGCTTAGCGGGACGAAGGCTGGCAGCCTTGACCCATACACACACAAAAATCCCCCTTCGCGGAAATCCGCTTCAAAGGGAGAACAATCGAGGAAATTATCATTCATCCCGTTAGTGTTTCCGATTACGGCCGCGCGGAACTTCTTGACGGGAAAGAAAAAGAAGACATATGGAATGTTTTTCAAGACGCCGGCAGACAACGAACGGGAACGCCGATTGAAAACTAAGAACCGTTCCGCTTCAAGCGCAATCACGCATACGTTCGGGGCGCGAGATCGGCTTTCCCGGCGGTGTTATCGCCAAATCAGAATGAATTCCCAGTTTCTCTAAACGCGAATCAGATAACGCTTGTCTAATACTTCCCATCGTATTGGCACAATCCTTTTCATGTTGCACTGCAACGCCGAATGAAGCTCGTACTGATACATAATCAGTTTCTAATTCAGCAACCAGCGCGGCGACGTCATCCTCTTTAGCTTCGTTTGCCAATAATAGGGAAAGCTGGCTTATTGCCTCCGGAATTGGGCGAGGCAATGTTCCGGTTCTTTGTTCAACTCTATTGTCTGCTGTTTTTGCCATACTATCTCCTTTTTTTCCACAAATATGAATTTGCTCGGTATTATAGCACAATTGCACAAATTCATCAAAAAAAACCGCTCCACCCTTTGGCAAGCTCAGGGCAAAGCTGTCCCATTTCCTACAAAACCCCGCCGACTGGCGGGGGACTTGTTTGACAACAAAATTGTTCTGGCAATGACCTACTGCGTCCTCCGGAGCTTCAAGCGAAGGAGGATCTTCCCCTCCTTTGTCCCGACGTTACGTCGGGACTACGGACGGGCGAAGCCGGAATCTTGCGAATCAGGCCTGTCCTGAGCTTGTCGAAGGATATTGTTGGCGGCACGTAAAAATTTGAAAACACTATTGCCCCGGCGATGATTTATCTTCCCGGAACCTCGCGGATCAGGTATTGTCAACGCTGATACGTTTCACTTCCGAGTTCGGAATGGGATCGGGTGGGTCCATATCGCTCAAATCACCGAGACAATGCTATTTTCAAATTTAACGTGCCGCTCTGAGACGCCGCTTCCGAGTTCGACACGTCAAACGTGTCAGTCGCGTTTGACGCGACGGAATGGGACCTGCCTAGACTTGCGTCTTGGCAAGGCTGGTCGGGTGGGTCCACGTCGCTCAAAAGACTGGAAGACACTAGAGCGGTTTATCTTGTTAATGAACAGTAGTTGTATCGTAAGGGGCAACCCGAAGGTATTCCCATACTGCATACAATTTGTTGGAATAAAGAACGAAAGATTTCCCTTTGTTCTCCACAACATCGATCGATTAGTACGAGTAAGCTAAGCACCTTACGGTGTGTACACTTCTCGCCTATCAAACCCGTATTCTCCGGGTGATCTATAACGATTCTTCATCTTGGGTTGGGCTTTGTGCTTGAGATGCTTTCAGCACTTATCCCGTCCGGATCTAGCTACCCAACGTTGCCGGTTGTCCGACAATTGGCACACCAGGGATCCGTTCCTCCCGGTCCTCTCGTACTGGGGAGAACTCCCCTCAAGAATCTAACGCTTGCACAGGATAGAGACCGAACTGTCTCACGACGTTCTGAACCCAGCTCGCGTACCCTTTTAACCGGCGAACAGCCGGACCCTTGGGAGCTTCTCCACCCCCAGGATAGGATGAGCCGACATCGCTGTCGATTTTCTTCCGTTACCGGAAGGTTCTGACTATACCTTCATCCCGCTTCATCATAAATAAATGAATAGCGGGAGCTAGCTGTTTGATAGATGGTTTGAGAAATCTATCTCACCCCGCCAATGGCGGGGATCAGTCGATACAGGTCCCGCTTCATTAGAAATCTAATGATTGCGGGATTCCCTCGGTATTCCCCTTTTTTTATTAAAGGGCTTCACCGATTTGAGCTAGTATATTCCATTCCGTACACAAACGGGTTACATTTTGTACAGAACCAGACTTATATATCACTATATAGGCGCCCCGATGCAATTGCATAAGGTGCCAAACCGCCTCGTCGATATGGACTCTCGGAAGCGATCAGCCTGTTATCCCCAGAGTAGCTTTTATCCGTTAAGCCCGCTACCTCCCACGAGGTATGCGAGGATCACTAACACCTACTTTCGTATCTGCTCGACGTGTTGGTCTCGCAGTCAAGCTGGCTTATCGCGTTTGCACGACAAGTCCTGGTTTCCATTCAGGATTAGCCAACCTTTGTACGCCTCCGTTACACTTTTGGAGGCAACCTCCCCAGTTAAACTGCCCACCAGACAGTGTTCCCCACCAGGATTTTTATGCTGGCGTGGGTAAGATTTCGTCATTCCGAAGAGTGGTATTCCATATTTCGTCCCGCCTTGCGGCGAGGACTCCCACCTATGCTCGACAGTCAAAATAACGTCCTCAGTGCCAAGTTACAGTAAAGCTTCATGGGGTCTTTTTGTCCATGTGCAAGTAGGCCGCATCTTCACAGCCATTTCAATTTCGCCGGGTAACAGTTAAAGACAGTCACTAAGTCATTCTACCTTTCGTGCAGGTCGGAACTTGCCCGACAAGGAATTTCGCTCAAAACCTTCAAAGTATATGAAGTTTGGACTATATCTTATTCCCGCTTCCTCTTATATAAAAAGAGGCGGGAGCCTGACGTATAGTCTCTGAGGATTCTAGACCTTTAAACGCTGACAGAATATATTGAATTGTTCACGTTTAGCTGATTGTAGCGGATATTTTCTGAAAAACGGAATAATCTTATTTTTAAGATCATCCTGTCTTCGTACACAATACCGTAATAGATTTTCATGATGGTTATCATGACGCCGGTTTATGTAGATTGCTCCACATCCGAAATATGATTGGATTGCTTCCATCGCACGTCTACTTTTCTCTCCTTGTGTAACCACAAACTCAAACAGAGTCTGATAGCCACTTGTACAAGTTGAGTTTTTGAACGTACTGACGGAAAAACAACCTTCACCATCAACAAATCCTACAATCCACCAAGGATCTAGTCTTTCCTGCTGATTGTCCCTACTGGTATCGTTATCACTATGTGTTGTTTTTACCATAGTAGATCCAGAATACAGGAGTTCCCAGCATATAGTCAAGTTTTCCCCGCCAATCCACTTTCCTTCAAATGAAGGCGGGGGAGGTTTGAATACCTCACTATGGCAGCGGACCCACTTGGGCCTACCATAGAACAGTTATAGTTACTGCTGCCGTTCACCGGAGCTTAAAAAATCGGCTTCTCAATTGCTTAAGTCACCAACCTTTTTTAACTTACCGGCACTGGGCAGGTGTCAGCCCCTATACGTTGCGTTTCCGCTTCGCAGAGACCTGTGTTTTAGTTAAACAGTTGCTTAGTGTCGTGTGTTGAAACCCCGCTTGCGCGGGGCAAGGCATCTCCCATAGGTTACGCCTAGTTTTTGTTGCCGAGTTCCTTTAACTGCTGTCGCCCGCTTGCCTTGGTATACTCTACCAGCGCACCTGTGTCGGTTTGTGGTACGGAAAATACATGCTTCTCAACGGAAATTTTCTCGAAAGCAGAACTATCTCTCTTGCCCTTGCCTTGCGGCTCAGACTCCCCTACTTCTCAATTTATCGCAATAACGGATTTGCCAGTTATCACTATTTCGAAGCTTGGCAGCCAACGAATCAGCTGCGAGACCAATCCCCCTTTGTCAATCCTTTGAGTCTTAATTAGCATATACTTGTAACGGAATATAAACCGTTTCTACATCGAGCTACGCCACCAATAGTGGCCTCGCCTTAGTTCCGACTAACCCGAAGTCGACGAACGTTGCTTCGGAAACCTTGCGCATTCGGCATGAAGGATTCTCACCTTCAAACGCTACTCATTCCGGCATTCTCACTTCTGTCCGCTCCACCCCGCCTTACGGCGTGGGCTTCACTGCAGAACAGAACGCTCCCTTACCTCCCGCCTCAATATATTTCAATTGAAGCGGGATTCAATCGTCGGTAACATACTTGAGCCTCGATCATTTTCGGCGCCACGGCTTTCGTCCAGTGCGCTGTTACGCGTTCTTTAAAAGGTGGCTGCTTCTAAGCCAACTTCCTGGGTGTTTTAAAACCATGACTTCCTTAACCACTTAGTATGTATTTAGAGACCTTAGATGTGAATCTGGGCTGTTGCCCTTTAGACACACGCGCTTAGCCGTGCATGTCTGACTGGCCAGGTACGTACGAAAGTATTCGGAGTTTGATTAATGTGCATTCCTTGCGAAACACGCATCATTCAGTGCTCTACCCCTTCGTGCGAATAACTGACCGCTATACCAAAATATATTTCAGGGAGAACCAGCTATCTCCAGGCTCGATAGGCATATTACCCCTAACCACAAGTCATCTCACAGATTTGTAACTCTGAAGAGTTCGGGCCTCCTCCCGACTTTCGTCGGGACTCACCCTGCTCATGGTTAGCTCGCCCTGGTTTCGGGTCTGCCGCCTCCTGCTTGTGTTTCGCCCAATTAGGGCTCGCTTTCACTTCGCCTCCTCAACTCACGTTGGTTAGACTTGCAGAGAAACGGCAACTCACCGGATCATTCTTCAATAGGCACGACATTACTCACGCTCCGCGTGAGAAATCCCAAGTTCCAAATCCCAAATTTCAAAAATTGGTCATTGAGATTTGTGATTTGAGATTTCTCGTGCGAAGCACGAGCTTTGTCTGTTTGTTAGTTGACAATTTCAGGTACTATTTCATTCCCCTTCCGGGGTGCTTTTCACCTTTCCCTCACGGTACTTGTTCACTATCGGTGTATTCATGTATTTAGCCTTGGATCGTGGTCGACCCGGATTCCCACAGACCCTTCGTGGTCCATGGTACTTAGGAACCAATTAGCGGAAATTGTCGTGTCGAATACGAGGCTTTCACTCTCTCTGGCCGCCTATTCCGAGGCGTTCTTCTACAACAATTTCATCACATATCACTGGCCCTACAACCCCCCTCACGCTCCGCGTGAGAAATCCCAAGTTCCAAATCCCAAATTCCAAAATTGGTTATTGAGAATTGTGATTTGAGGTTTCTCGTGCGAAGCACGAGAGGTTTAGGCTGTTCCGCTTTCGCTCGCCGCTACTGACGGAATCTCTCTTGATTTATTTTCCTCACCTTACTGAGATGTTTCAGTTCAGATGGTATCCCGCCCTGTACTACTATGACAAATCTTTCGATTCATCTTCATACAGGACTCTCCACGACTTGCGTCGGGATGGGTTGCCCCATTCGGAAACCGTCGGATCGGGGGATTATAGCTCCTCCCCGACGAATATCGCTGCTATATGCGTCCTTCCTCGGCATGAATACCCTAGGCATCCATTGTCAACTTGTAGCGTTGCAGAGAACAAAGGAGGTGATCCACTGGATCACTCACTTTGTTCTTTCTCCAACAAAATTTTACCCCGTAGTGACGCTCTTGCGACGCGAGGCTGTATGCCTCGGGAGCAAGAAAGTCTACTACTGGGGTGTTTGCAGTAAGAAATAATCCAACGGATTACCCCTTACGATGCAACTACTTGTTTTTCAAATTCTTTCCACAATAGGAATTGCACCTACACTATGGAAAAGTCGTTTAATTTTTAACGTGCTGCGCAAAAATGAATCATGAATACTGAATTATGAATTGTGATTATTCGCTATTCACTATTCGCTATTCACCATTCACTTCTTCGGTGGCGCGTTAAACGCGCCCTTACCGCGTTCAACGCGGTGGACCCGGGCGGAGTTTTACCCCGTACCACCGCTCTTGCGAGGCAAGGATGTAAACCTTGCGAGCAAGTAAGGTTGGTACTGGGGCGAACCGCTTGTGGACCCAAGGAGATTCGAACTCCTAACCCCCTCGTTGCAAACGAGGTGCGCTACCGTTGCGCCATGGGCCCAAAACTTCCCCCTTGGTTCCGTCCACGATTGTTTAAAGTGCAAATCCCAGTACTACGCTTACCTGCTCCCGAGGCTTACAGCCTCGCGTCGCCGGAGCGCGAGTACGGGATTGATGGTTAGTAAACTCACTCGTCAGAACTTGTTCGTTAACTAACACATCAAAAAACCCCGCCTAGATGCGGGGCTAAAATTCACTCACTCGAAGCGGCTACACACGCAAACGCTGCCAAATTTGGTTTCGGTTTGAATATGGTTGGTTGCTTCTCATGAATTGAATTATCGACCTTGCATCTAAGGGCAAAGATGTATTTTAGCTGGTCTAACTTTGCTTGTCAACAGCCTTCCCAATTCGGGTGAGCGCGAGGATGAAGTGTTAAAATGCCCGTAAAAAATCTAGCTACTGCGCTCAGCCGATTATACCTTATCAAACCTCATTTCTTTCTCGCTATAGCAAGCTTCTGTAAATACGTATAATAATCATGTATCATGTTCGCTTCCCCCACGAGACTGGGTGCGTTTGCCAGATAGGGCGCACTACCGGGATATTTCGCCTCCGGATTAATAAAACCTATGGACGCGCGTTCTTCCGGTAGTTTCCAGGGAAAGTCAGGGGAGGATGTAGGTCTGCAATACAGTTCATACCCTTTCTGCACATATTCCACAAACAGATCATCAGTCTCTTTGGTTAAGGGTTTAAGGGTTATTTCCCCGAACCATGACCCATTTTCATTCGGATTAGTCATATTTTCACCTCCTTTCCCATGAAAAAACGCCCGACATGGGCGTTCAGTATATTCAGAAAATATTTTACTCCATGCTGACAGTCTACCATAGCACAGTTTACTATAAGCCAAAGACGCTGTCAAGTTTGGGGCGCCAGCGAAATGCTATTTGATCGCTTTTGCGATCCTGGAAAGGGCAACTATGAAGGCGGCTGTACGGAGGTCGGTTTTATACTTTTTTGAGGCCAGCCAGACATTGGTTGCCTGCTTCTCCATCTTGGCTTTCAGCTTCCGGTTGACGGCCTCTTTGGTCCAGTGCTGGCCTTTGAGATTCTGTTCCCATTCGAAGCAGGAGACCGTCACGCCGCCGGAATTACTTAAAACATCAGGAATGACCGGTATGCCGCGCTGATACAATATTGTATCTGCCTCAGGCGCGGTCGGGCCGTTGGCCATTTCGAGGATTACCTTTGCTTTGATCTTTGGCGCGTTTTCGCGAGTTAAAACATTTTCTAATGCCGAAGGAACTAAGATATCGACAGGTAATTCCAAAAGTTCGGCGTTCGTGATTGGTTTCCCTTTTTTAAGGTCGCACACCGATCCGGAGCAGTAGCAGCCAGCCAGATATCCGTGTTTCTTTTTACACTCGAGGGTTAATTGCGGGTTGATGCCCTCCAGCACATAAATGCCCCCTTTGCTGTCTGATGCTGCTACAACTTTCATGCCCGCGTCGGTCAAAAACTTTGCCACGTTGTACCCGACATTCCCGAATCCCTGTACTGCGGCTGTAAGTTTCCCTGTTAATTTCAGGTGCTTTAAAATTGCCTGAAGCACATACAATCCGCCCAATCCCGTTGCCTCTTCTCGTCCTTCACTTCCTCCGTCTTTAATCAATTTTCCCGTAAACGTCGCTTTTAATTTTTGGATTTCTCTACGATCTACGATCTTTGATCTACGATCTTTTATGTATTCCTCCACCATCCATCCCATAATGACGCCGTTGGTATTGACGTCCGGCGCCGGCACGTCCAGTCGCGGCCCGATGCAGTCGGCGATTGCCCGAATATAGCCACGGGAAAGCCGTTCCAGCTCACCCGCTGATAATGATTTGGGGTCCACAATGATTCCGCCTTTGCTGCCGCCTAAGGGAAGATCGGCAACCGCACATTTAATCGTCATCCAAAAGGACAGAGCCATAACCTCGGGAAGACTTACTTGGGGATGAAACCTAATTCCTCCTTTGTACGGCCCGCACGCATTGTTGTACTGTACGCGCCACCCGTGAAAAATCTCTGTCGATCCATCGTCCATCGTCACTGGTATTGTCACATTAAGAATCCGTTGGGGTTGAGAAAGGAGAGTCAGAAGGAGTGTCGCGTCTTTTTTGGGAAACAACGCCGCTGCTTTTTTAAGCTGCGCCATCGCGCTTTCAAAAGGATTTATCCTGAGCGAAGCCGAAGGATTGATGTTCATAGTTAATAAAATAATTCAAACTTCACCTGCGCGTCTGGGACTCCGGCGGCTTTCAGTTTTTCGCGCATGTCGGTAATCATGTCTTTATTGCCGCAGAGATAAAAATCAATACCCGGTAAATTTTTTTCGTCAGCGAACAGATGATCGCCCACGTGGCCTCTCTTTCCCTCCCAATTCTCCAAAGGTTGCGAGAGCGTCAGGACAAACTGAAAGTTAGGATGTGAGTTAGAAAATTCCTCAAGCTCTTTTTGCCAAAAAATGTCTTCTTCGTGGCGTAAACCCCAATAGAGCGTCATTGTTTCCGACGGCATGTCCAAGATCATAGACCGAAATGGCGCGATTCCCGTGCCGGTGGCAACAAAAATCTTCCTACGAGGACTCTCCCTGCCTCGCCGGCAGGCGGGCTTGTAGGCTACAAAATTCCCCAGGGGCCCCATAAACTGCATCTGGTCCCCCGCTTTGGCGGAGACAGCCCATTTCGAATACGATCCCATGGGCGACACATCATGGACAAGCGTTATAGAAGTGTTTTCCGACGGCGGCGATGCGATAGACATTGCGCGGTTGACGCCGGGCGCTATAGAGAGCATGACCGTCTGCCCGGAAAGAAAGGTTATTTCGCTGGGCGAGACGAGTTCGAAGCGTTCCAGGTATACCTTACTCGAAATTTTTTCTATCGACGCGAGTCTGGATAGAAATTTCTTCGGCTTAGGGAGTGAAATCATATGTGAGTAGTTTCGAGATATTTCTGTACGTCGAGCGCGGCCATGCAGCCCATGCCAGCCGCCACGGCGGCTTGCCGGTACTGGAAATCCACACAATCTCCTGCCGCAAATATCCCGGGCACATTGGTCGCGGTATGATAGTCACCAGGTTTTTGCATCCCATGAACACGTACGTATCCCTT
>Ga0315279_10003970_pt1 | contig 20103 bp, 16 predicted proteins | sample YL17G06_20_MG_FD_203694 | JGI IMG/M metagenome (GOLD analysis project Ga0315279, IMG submission 203694) | Sediment microbial communities from Yellowstone Lake, YNP, Wyoming, USA - YL17G06_20 | ecosystem: Environmental > Aquatic > Freshwater > Lake > Sediment | place: USA: Wyoming | collected... | reverse complement strand
GAAGAGATCTAATCGAGAAGGATCTCATTCTTCATCAGATACTGGCGGGCTTGTCGCAAGATAATTTCTTCGCTGAGAACTTCCTCTTCAAGGGCGGCACATGCCTCATCAAATGCTACTTCGGCTAAGACCGACGGTTCAAATTCAGACGCCCGCACCCAACCCAAGATGCTAGACGATCTTTCTGTCGAACCTCAAGTTGACGGTCATCCCCCAATCCTTGCTTCCACCACCGGTGAGTTCGTATCTGAGTGTGATATCATCCGGAACTGCGTATCTCGTCGGCGGAGGTTCTTTCAAACAGGATTCGATGCAGAACTTCAGAATCTCCACGGGGATCATCTCCATCGCAATCCGTTTGACTCTGAAGGAACCCAAGTACTCCTCAAGCTTCTTCGAATCGATTAACCTGTAATCCCGTCCCGGAGCGTAATCCAGTTTAAGGTTCGCCACATCCGGATGGCCGGTGAATCGACAGATCGATTCGAAGGCCTCAAACTCCAACCTGACTCCACCATTTGCTGACTTCTCGCTAACTAGCTTCACCATTTCAGGAGCCTCTATCTTGAATCAATTCGGATAGAATAGAAGCTTGTCGTCGTCGGGTAGACTGGTGCGCACACACATCTCCCATGAGGGTTCAAATTAGGACGCCCGCACCACGAGACCCACCTATGAAAAGCCTGGTTCTTCGTGTGGTTCCCGGGTGGCTCTTCCACTTGGCGTTCAAGCCGCATTGAGTACTCTGTCGAGCTGCTTATGCGTTTTGTTTTGTTCTTCACTTCATCTTCATCGTTTATGGTTGGCTTGAACGCGGCACTCACCTATTCGCGCGCATGGCGCATTCAACGAGCCGCTCTGGAAGATTGCCCATTCACACACTCGACCGATATCGGTCAGGGTAGCTTCGGGCTTACCAACCGCAGAGAACGACGCGCCCGCGAGGACTAGAGACTTTTCATCCTTTCACACACACAAAACTACTCCTGCGTGTTTTGCTTTTGTTGTCAGATTCATCGCTCAATGGCCTCAAGCATTGAAAGCTAGAATGGTGAGACTGGCCTTGAGGTGGACGTATCAAACCTAGGCTAGAAGAGCCTTACCAACCATGTCTTGGCCCTGCGCCAATAATACCAAACCCATACCGCCAAGATCTGTGCGAAGAGGAGAATTAGCACATATGGAATGAAGTTGAATAGGGGGGGTTGCCAAGGAGCTTCTCCTGGGAGCTGCGCTTCCTTGTTAGCTCCGCAAGCGTACTTGGTACCGTCGCTTGTCCAGCAGTGCACGTAGGTACGGGCCGCCTCAAATGAGAGAGACAATACCCAAACCTGTGCGGTCATCTTGATTGTGAAGTTGCTGTGGTTCGGATGGATTATGAGCACTCCGGCTTTGCGTTCATCTGGCTGGATGATTCCGAGCCAGACAGTTCTTGATCCACAGGGAGTGACCCCTTCCGTGAGATTCAGTTCGCACCGTGCCTTTCCTTCGACGATACTTGCTCCGTAGCTGTACGGCAGCTCCACAGAAGGTACCGAAGTGAGGTGGGGAGAGTAGTTGCGCACAATGACCTGTGTGTTGATCGAATCGCTAGTCAGAGTGAACCCGTTGCCCAATGTGTGTGAGACCTGCGTGGAGTTCGTCTGTATTGCCAATGAAATAGTCAAGCCAATGAGTATCAGAGCCAAGAGGGGCAATACATACTTCGCGCACCATCCGCCGATCCGTCTTGAGTGAATTCCCTTCTGGCCCGGTGAACCGGGCGTCGTGGGATCAGGGGTTCGAGTGATGCTCAGCAGAGGCGAACTACGGTTGCTGCGTCGCGTCGACCAAGTCAACCACTCGCACCTTCTGTATCTCGTCCGCCGGGAGCGTTCGAGCGAAAACCGGCATGAAGTCCGCCAATCACATATTTCGAAGTCTGGGCGATCTTGGGCCGAAAAGCAAGGTCACATGTTCCTTCCTGAGATTTGTCCTTAGTCGTCGGAGCCCCTTGTCCAGTTCGTCCGGTATGTAGACCGGTCTCGGATCGAGAATTTCGGGATTCCTGTAGAAGAAGACCACTCTGCGATTCCGCGTGTGTGAAGTGCCTACGACACCCTTCAGTCTGTTGATGTCTCTCCTCAGCTTCTCCAAGACCTTCTCTGGAGGTTTTTTCCTAGAGGCAGTTTCCTTGATCTCGACTAGTAGACGCACTTGCTCATCATTCTTCTTTCTCGCAAGGATAGCTAGATCAATCCATCCCCACTTATCTCCAGTTCCATTTCGTATGCGGTAATTTGTGGTTACGACGCGATTCCTGGGTTTGGTCGAATACAGCAGATGATACAAATGGCTTCTTATGTCGTTCTCATTGCGCGGCTTGAAGTTCCTGTGATCGTAATCGTCCTGCAATTGCCTCCAAGCCCTATCGAGCCATTCCTTGTCTCTGATCTTCTACACCTCCTTCAATGATCCTCGAATCCTAGTTAGAAACGACCGCCGGTAACTAGTTAAAACCTATCATAGACCTTCCACAACTCAGTTTCTGCCTGTGGTTAGACATAATACGGCACAGCTTGCACAGCCAAGATTGTGGTTCTTGGTGGGTGAAGCTGAATGGAGAACAAGTGTCCGAAATGTGCAAGAAACATGACTAGCACGACGCTCGAGAAAGCATACTGCATGAAATGTGGCATCTTGATTCATGCACCAAGCGGGGTGGCGCTAGGATCCGCCTGCAGCACCGCCACATACCGTCTACGTCCGTAACATAATCGAATCCGCTTTTCACTAACGCCTTTGCCTCGTCCACGCTCTTTGCGGCCTTACAGACGAACTCGTCTCCTCCGAAATCCACGAGGTGCGTGTAGACGAGCGTATTCCTGATACTCTTGTGACCTAACAACCGCATTACGTTTAGGATGTCTTTGGTTCGATGATACTACATGCTAGCCTTGAAGTGACGTAGCGTTCTGAAACATCAATCGCGTAAAAGGGCGCGGATTGGTGGATTGTGAATTCTTGGATCTAGGATCTTAGATACCAGATAGCTCACAGGCACACACGAAATGCGCGTGCCAGATCGGGCAGCTTTTGCTATTCTCCACCGTTCCCTATTCACGCCTGTCCACAAACTTCGACGCAGCATCTATGGACTTTAGCAACCCACTCCGTCGCCTGAAACTTTCCATTTTGCGTATGACTTTGTTCCTTTTTGATTCGAATCTTGACAGGGCGTCAGAGCCAACATACTTCTCTATCGCTTGGCGGCAGAGTTCTTCGGCTTCTCTTGGCCGCACCACAAGTGCGTTTGCCTCACATTTCCTACACCTCCATTTCTTCATGTAATCTTGCACGTATTCCATGTTGTAGTTAGGATGTTTGGGATCGCACAAGTCCTCTCCTGACCCTGTTTTCAGATTCTCGATCCATGTGAGTTTGTTCGTCAGTATGAAGTCGCCATTCAAGCCAAACCTGTCAATCGTCAAGTCCGCGGGATCGTACCCTTCCAGCCCGTTAATCCACACGATGCCCTTCAAGTCGTCCAGATTGCTTCGTAGGAACTCAGAGATGCGCAGCCCGTCAGGGTCGTGGTCGCCGCAATAGAGCAACACACAGCGCAAGCCTTTCTCTTCGGCTTCCTTGAATCTTCTGGCGTATTCGGCTCTCTGAAGCATTGAACTCCAACCCTTGCTTGTCGCTATGGGGATGTGGTATTCTTTGCATATTTTCTGGAAAAGAGTCATAAGATCGATTTTTTCAACGACCATTTGGATGTAGTAGTCTTCGCCTTCCCACCAATCAGGGTTGTAGTATTCGTCTGCATGCTCTGCAACAGTCCGTACCAAGTCTACGAGAGCCTGTTCGGGAGACTTCGCCTCAGGCATATCAACTAGATCGAAGCCCCTCGCTTCTTCTTCCGCAACGAAATCGATAGGGAGTAAGCCTGTGCGTCTGCATTCGTTTATCAGCTTCTCCACTCGCTTGAAGTTAGCCTTCGAGATATAGTTGAACCCTTCAAGCTGGTAGCACCAACCCCTCGAAGAAAGCTTGAATCCAACGCGTCGCGAGATTTCTTTGAGCGCATCGGCGAGTTTCTTGAGTTGTTCCTGCCTTCCTGTGCGTCTTCCTGTGGGCAAGATGACTTGAGTCAAGAACAATTCCTCTCCCATAGTGAAAATAGCAGCTTTCTCGCTACAGGGACAGCACAATCATACTGCGATATGGAATGGCCCGTCCGCGAATATGAAAGCATTCCATGGGGCTGTGCCCTTCTCCCGTTGACAGCCATCCAAGTACTTGGGATCGGGCCCTCTCTCACCAGACCTTCATTGTGTGCAAGCTTCAGGAGCTTTGGTACCTCAAACTCGGACTTGACAACTCCCTCCATAAGCAGATAGTCGCGAATTGAATTAACACCAGCATACCCAACTTCGCCCTGCAATTCTCGAACAACGTGGAGTAGAGCATGCAATTTGCAGGCAAGAGTGCATCTACCAGACGCGTTTCCCAAATCTACGCTGACCAGAATCATGCCTGCAATTGCGTTTTTCCCACTACCTGGCACTCTTGGGGCGAAATACTCGTCCAGAGTGCTCATGCTAGTACGTTCTCCTTTGCTTGACAAGCGGTTCGATCTCGATGATATGGACAACTCTCGCTGCTGCAGGTGTAGCAGACATCCTCATGCGGCGTGTAGGTTCCTAATGCTCGCGACGGATCACCGATGAGGAATTGATGCGTGTCATCAGCCTGCATCAGAGCTTGTTCGACAAAACTCTGATCCAGAATCTGGTCTTCTCTACCATTCGACACGACATACTCTTCCACGTCAACGAAAGCGGAGAGTAGAGCTGTCTGCAACTTGTCAACTTCTCTGATTCTGTTGGCAGACTTGACCTCTACCACTCGAATCCGCCCCTGCTTTGCGAACACAAGATCGATCCTGCAACCGGGGACAACCCATTCTACACCTATGAGGATCCAGCCGTTCTTGATGTGTCTACGTGTCACCTTGATCATTGCCGACGAGTGTAGGCCTCGAAATAGGGCACCCTTTTCCTCTGACAGAGGGCTAGGCACGTGTGCGGCGCATTTCATTTTGCGCGAATGACGCCATGGAGATGTGAACTTGGGTCGCGGCCTCAACCTAACTGCGTCTTCAAGATTGAGGGGAAATGCGACCGCGGAACTTGTGGCTATAGTGGTGTAGATTTCGTCAATGCGTGTCTGAAACGCCTTCAAGCTTGCTCATACATAAAATATGCAGAAAACCCGCTGCCAAAGGCGCGTTAGACCACTTCTCACCCCCATTTTGCGTGCATTTTCTCCATAAGGCGGCCTCTCTATTGGGAGGAGTGCACCGCAGAAGGCAGCGAACAGCATATCCAATGAAGGATAGCAAGACAGAGCGGGCTGTATGGCGAGAGCAGGGGGAAAGCAAGAGAGGCGGAATCCAAGGATTTGATGGAGCCTCCGGCGTTTCCGTCATTTCCGGCATTACTTAGAGAGAGTTGTCTGTCTTCGTTCTGTCCAATGGCGGGTAGTATACTATCCCTAAGTGACGCCGGTGATGACGCAATGCCGGGGCCTGATCTGTCACGATCGTTTCTAGCGTCGGGGGGTCAATCATTACAAGGTCAGTAACGAAAAATGACGGATCACATGAATCGACGCGGGCTCAGTTTCTCGTTCGTGCCAGGCAAGTTGGTCTTCCCGCTCGGTCGTGAGTTACTGCTCCGACATTGCGACGTGCCCGCCGCATGGTTCACGACGATAGTGGACGACATGCTCGCCCTTGAATTGTACAAGCTTCACAAGTCGCGGATGAGGACAATTCACAGGCCTTGGAATAGGGCTCATAGGCCCGACTCACAGCCGTCTCGAACTACTTTCTTGACGTGTGGTGTCGGGCGGGGGAGCCACGGTCGTGGATGAAACAAGTCTCGTGGTGACCATTTCGCGGCCACAAACCAAACACTTGGAGAATGCCTTGTCGGGGAATCGTTTGTACTTCCAGATCGATATCAGCTTCGGATGATTACAGTAGTGTGGATTAACGGCACGGGGAAGCCTTCGTTCTTTCGGTAGCTGAGGCATAACGCCCCCTGCTTAACTGAAGGCGCTCCTTAGCGCCTCAGCTCTGAGTTCACGCTTGGTTGGTGTCCTTTGTGCATGTCCACCATGAGGCTTAGCGGTTCCCCAAGGATAGTATGGCTTTTACCTGCTCAGGTGCTGTTGCCATCAGCAGCAGAACGATTCCTCCAATGACAAGAGCGACACAAATCGCTGTACTCTGGTAGCTAGGAACGGGGGTCGTGAAGAACAGGTATAGTACGGCGCCAATAATCAATACGCCCAAGATTCCAACCGCCATCCGCCAAAACTGTGTCACTCTGCGATCAGTTGCTGCTGCAGACTGGAGGATACGAATCTTCCCGGTTAGTTGCCCTACAGATTCTTCGTTTTGGCGACTTAGCTCGGCAATCCTTTGTTCATTTTCTTGTCTTAGCGCCGCCATTCTCTGGTCAAACACCTTGGCGACGCAAGAATCTATTTTACGACTTAGTTCATCCGTCAGAGGCTGAGTATCAAATCCATTCTCATGTCTACTCCGAATCTTTTCTGAGTATTCTTGAATGAATCTCTGATGGAGAATATTCTCAATATCCTCGGTTCTCAGCCAGTCGTAGTTCAACCACTCACCTTGCGCGATTCTCAGAGTGTTTGGGTCAATCCCAGCTACGACTTGTGCGAGCTGCGATCGACACAATTCGGAATACGCCGGGGGCAGGTCTTGCTTTGGGGAGATGCTCAGAAAGGGAGTCATCATTTCGAGCCAGATGTCTGATTCCATAACTACCGAGGTTCTATCCTGGTATTTGCCCTTGATGTTGATCTCTCCGTCAGCGCATCTTAACGTCTGGTCTTCAGTCATGAACCAGTAGTCAGGACCGAGCGCGCTTTTCGCTTGACCCTTGCGCAGCTCCTTCACAGCTAGCATGTGAAGTGAATCATGAGCGGAGACTTCCCGCTCTTTGAGGCTCACCCTCATGGAAAAGTAACACTGAGCGACCTTCTGTGTCACATCGTCAAACCAAGGCAGTTCCTTGATACGCTTCTCATCGATTGTGTACTTCTTGACTTGGAAATTCTTTTCAAGCACTCCGACTATCTCTTTGTTTCTCAAGTAGTAGCCGTCCCAAGTTTGAGATGGATTGGATTTGTGTTCAACAGAAAAAGCCATTATGAACGGATCGTCGAGTTTCTCAAGAACTCGCCATGGGGCATTCGGGCCACTGATTTGGCCATAGATATGATTCGAAGTCTCCAAGACTCGAAAGAACTCTTCCGCAGTTTGCTGGGAGAAAACCACATTCACGTTCAGATCCGACGCAAACTTCAGCGTCTCGCGGACAAGGTTGTGTGAGGGTCGCCCTTCACACACGAGAGAGATCAGCACGCTCGTATCTAGGAGAATTGTCTGGCGGGACAGAAGTTCCTGCTCTAACCTCTGACACTCAGGGTCTAGATTTAGTATCCTCAGGCAAATGAAGTTCTGGCAGATCCTCAAGACATATCGAGCGAGGCCCTCAGAGCCGCTTCTGAAGAGGCTCTCTATTGCAGAAAGAACAGCCTTTCGCATGACGGGGTCTATTAATTCGGAAGAGACTCGAGTCAAGATCTCCGATGGAATCTGAAAGCGTCCGATCTGTTCAGAACCTGAGAGCACTGTCGCAGCGAAGTTGCCCTTGTCTCTAAGCAAAGACAAGAGAAACGAATAGAAAACCTCCAATGCTTCCCTGAGCTTCGCTGATGTGGGCACCTGTTTGGCTAGCTGGTTGTATTCAGTAACGATCAGGTCTGACAGATTCTTTTCAACCGCGTCTGCAAGAGCCCTCTGTTCTTCGATTTGTCCACTGATCTGCGCCTTTCGTACCTCTGTAATCGCGAATCCATTGTCAGGGGTTCTTTTGACTCTGTTGCTCTTCACGAGGTCTTCGATTGTCCGTGTCATGAGGCCGGTAGGAAGCTTGATTCCGAGCAGCTTCGCCTCTAGAGTTCTTTCAAGCCCAGCTAAGTCAAGCGATTCGTCTTCCTGGGTACCGAGGAAGATCGCAGTTTCAATCACGTTTTCATACAGGTCTTCGCGAATCCTTGAACTTTCTCTTCGCAAGACGTATTGTGCAAGGGCGATGACAGCTGAACGCTTATCGTCGACCGCCCCGTCTTCTGAGTGACCGAGACCGTCCTTGTTCGCATTCAGTTCTTCAACGTTTGGTTCAGAAAAAATCACAGTTTTAGACTCCTCGAGTTTGGGTATTCTCGTTATCGCGCCCCTTTTTGGCGGTCCGACAGACGTAGAACGCAGTGAACGCCAAACAGGCAGACCGTGAGAGCACAGAAAGCTGCTATAGGATCAGTTTCGTTCAGCATTTGAGACTTTGCATTCCCGCAGAAGAACCACCCGAGAATCAGACGCAGACTCAGACTTTTCATAGGTGGGTAGGCTGGTGCGTGCACGTGTTTGTGGTGTTTGTTGTTGGTTCTTCTGGTTCTTGTGTGTGCGAGAAGGGGGCATGTCCCGTGTTTTGGGGGGGTGTTTTCTTTGTAGGAAATAGCCCTCTTCTTTGTGGGGGTATTTTCTTGTGTTTTCTATTTTCATTGTGGGTGTTTGGTTGTGTTATTGGGCCGTTAGGTTGGGTTGAAAGAGGGGGGGGCGCACCAAGCGACCCACACACAAGGGACGACGGACGACGACCAAGTCCTTATGTGCGAACACATGGGTCAAGATGAATCATGGCAAGAATACCTCAGTTTGACCGGTATCAAAGCTCTATCAAACAGGTGAAGCAACGCGATGCGATTTTGGGTTGCATTCCTACGAACATTGCGGCTTTTGTGCAATCGTGCGGGATATCCATTGGTGAGAGAGATGTAGCGGACGCTTACCTGTCCACAATCTGTTTCCAATACGTTAGGGATCTAGGAGTCCTATCCAAGATGCAGTTCAGGAACAGGGACTTGTCAGAGATCTTCAAGTTGCACGTATCCTGCCATGCCACCTTTCAGGAGTGGTGGAAACAAGTCACGACCTGGATCGATCCTCCGAATGGCTGGCCAGTTCTGTTCTCCTTTGGGCCTGAAGGCAACAAGCACATACGCACGGCAATAGGCGTTAATGGCGACGTATTGGAGACGTACGACCCCTCACCTTGTGAACCAAGAAAGCTGATTCGCATGCCGAAGGTTGAGCTTCAACAGAAGTGGCTCACCAAGGAACTGAGCGGTGACATAATGGCAATAGAGTCTGACAACAAAGTATTGCACGCGACGCAAGGGTAGCGTTGTGTGTGCGCACGCAAGAATCGCATAGTCCGGCATGCACAGACGAAGGACCAGCTTCCGATGAACGAGATATCGAGTGTATTCTTTGATTCAGGTGCCATCTAAAGAGAGTCCCTGAGCAAGCTTCTTGACGATGGATGGGATCGTTTCTGTCTTCACAATAACCAATCGTTGCTGAATTCAATCCATCTTTTGGGCAGCGTTATCCCCCGCTGTCTAAGGATCTCGAAGAGCTGAATCGACAGTTTTCGCATAACCACAAAAGCCGTAGCAGCATCCAAGACACTGAAAGTTTTGTTCAGCTCGTATACTGTCGGTGATGCCGTTATGTGCTTAGCAGGCACATTCGCTAACGAATTGAATGCCAGCAATTGTTTGGCTAGAGGAAAGGGCAGAACTCCCTCCTTTTCTAATCCTTTGACAAGAGGACCAAATGGTCTGTTGAGGGATTTCTTAATTCCGGGCACATTCGTTGTCAGATATTCTAGGCAACCTTCGAGATGTTGACCAGTTAACCATATCCACTTACGCGTGTCTAAACCATAACTCTTCGCCTGTCTAGAACTGACATGAAGATAATGAAGAGCTCGATAAACATCTCGTGGAGCTATTGTAAACTCACTACAGTCTCTTGTTATCCAACACCCTGGTAGAATCTTCGTCATTAGAGAAACTGCATCGTGTTCTGGGGCGTCAAATAACCCTGCGATATGTGCCGCCAACTTCCGTTCATTTTCACTGAGAAAATCGGCAAGCCGCTTGATACCACCGCCGATCATTCACCTAGAACCCCTATTTTGAACCACCTGTTGGGCGGAATGTGAACGGTGTTATTCTATGGCCTTTTAAACGTCTAGAGTCGCGGAGTTTCTCCAAAGCTTGGGAACCAAGCTTGCATCACATCTGTCCGTCTCTGGAGTGGGTGCGCACTAGGCTGGATTCCGGTTCCATTCTGTGTGTGGGTCTCGTGGTGCGCACACATTCAAACTACGACGCCAATCGACGGTTCAATTTGCAGGCAGTACGCGAGTCACCGAACTGTTATGTGGCTTCCCATCTTTGCGAATAAGGTGCGGCTGAGCATCTCCAAGGAGACATCTTTCTTCCAAGGATACTTTTCCACACCCACAAGGGCCCCTTGCCTTGTCGTCTGAAGTATACAGACGGCGTTATCGCTTTCCATGGCGTATTTGGCTGCCTGTGTGTACTTTTTGAGAAGACCACGATCTCGCTTTCGCCAATGCGCATAGCAGAGCACAGAGCCGCTACCTAGTTTGGTTCGAAATGCCAAGTCCCTTTTTCTCTTCACTGAGAGCCACATCTCATCCACGCACTTCGCAAAAGTATTGCGTTCTTCACGAGTCTGTTTCAATAAGACAGCGACCGCATCTACGAAGCCAGAAGGAGCATTCCTCTCAAGATTCTCTATTAACGAACGCATCGTTTTGGGCATATCCTGCTTGGGCTTTGGGGATGGAGTGCGTCGCTTACCCAAGATATGTTGGTAGTAGTCATGAATCGGTTGGGTGGTACTTCCTAGGATTGCGACTTTCTTACCGGCAAGCAATCGGTCCGGACGGAGATCGTAGAGGAGGTAGCAACCGAACCAGTCCAATTCCTCAGTCGTAATTGCCTCAATTCTTCCGACAGCCATCCGACGGTCCAGATAACTGACGAACTCTCCCACGCCGGAAACAAGTTCTGTAATCACTTGAAGATCAAGTTCGTAGACCGACCAAGCCATTTCACCGCCCTTGATCAAGCCTGCCCTGGCCAACGCAGAAAGGTTGGTCACAAATGCGGTTAGGCAGTCGAGTGTCACCGAGACGAGATATATGCGAGACAGGTTCTTTCCACGAACGCAGATCTCTCCTTTCGGACTTCCGAAGGTTGCCTCTTCAGTCGATCTGATGAAGCGTGCAGCACGTGCTGATTGTTGTTGTGCTTCACCAACGAGTCGCTTCAGCTGGTCGATCGCACTAGCCGATCCCCTTCGGGCCGCTGCGGACATGGCTCCCGCCTTGGCTTCGACAAGAAAAGCGGTACGGTCGACGAGCACGAGTCCGTCAAGCTCGTACTCTCTGACGCCCTCGCCATCATCGAAGTCGTACTTGAGGTGGGTCCAGCCACGTGCACGTAGTGAGGTGGACGCGATCATATTGACGGCATGTTTCTCTAGATAACGCGATCTGTGCGGCTCATATCTGTTCCATACCGACAGATCTTGATGAAGAGCATATTCAAACGCATTCTTGAACGCCCAAAGAAGGTTCTGTCCTAGGTGAGCTAACCACAAGTCATCAGATAATTTGAGTAGTGGCGCCCGGTCAAGCGGCTCATACACACTTGGCCATCCGTCAGCAACCTCTCGCTGGCCAAATCCTGTCGAAAAGAAGTCCATCAGCTTCCGAACAACACCGGGCTCAAGTTTTGTGACTTTCACGAGATCCTGACAGTTCACTTGGAAGACAGAATGTGCGACTGGCGTGAGTGTCTTGAGGAGACGAGACCTCATTTCGGCCTCAGCTTCCGAGCCTAACCCCCTTTTGTGGAGAGGCAAGGTCGTTGCCACAGTCTTGCTCCAATAATCGTGTATTCTTTGTTCGTAAAAGAGAATGCGGGCATTCACCAATCTCTCAAGACCATTGTAAATTCTCAGTGCCTGATCAACGTCGAACCCTACTAGTTGACACAAATCAGCACGAAACGGATCAAGCAGCGAATGCAATTGTGCGCTGAGGTGGTGTCGAAAAGCGAAACCGCGGATAAGCAGATTCGAAATCCGCGTGTTGTTCAGTATGTCTTCGAATGAATCGCGTCCATCGTGGCCTAGCAGATAATAGTGCTGCACTAAGCCAACTATTCTGACTAGGAGTTCAATAGTCCTCTCTAGATCGATCTCAAAGTCCTTGTAGTCCGACACAAATCGTGCAGGCGGCTCTTTGTGAGCACACACGTATAACCAGGTGATGTATTCAGCGACAATCGGTAGAAGGTCCTGGAGTTCAGATTCCACATAGGTCTCCGGATTCAGCAGGAAGGTTCTCAGAGCAACATTGGAGAGAGTCTCCGAAACCGGAAGCTTTCGCACCAACATGCGAAGCTCCTCAATTATCTTCTCAATCTCTTCAGACAGGTGCTGACGATTCGTGTTGGGCTGATCCGTACTCAAAATCGTTCCCTTGGCCCAGTATTGTGAAGCTGATCGTGGATTCTATGATAGACCACTAAGGAAGGATGGAGCGATGGAACGTATTTCGCTGTGAGGCTACGTGCGATCTTTTCGAAGAAGGCCTCAAATCGCTCTTCTGTCAGGAAAACTGAAGCATCGATATTCAGAGCTTCGTTTAAGCGCATCACCACAATGCTCCTACTAGCCTCGTTAAGAACTCGCTTTTCCTATTTGCGCTGAAGAGCACAGTGATGCTAGGCAAGTTGAAGAGGCAGCCACGTGCAGGATCGTGGCTAGGCGCTCTTCTGGAACGCCCGCGTTAAGAGAAGGAAGAAGTCGTATCTTGACTGGTGGCGGGACCGAATCGAGACTCTCAGTGGGTTTCGAAACGAGTCCAGAGATCTCTACCTGACTACACACGTAGCCTACGAAGTGGGGCCTTGGGCAATTCTGAAACTCGCCCTGGTTGCTTACTACATCGACGTTTACACGTCAATAATTAAGAAGAAATTCCCAAAATCCTACTACGTGGATTTCTTCGCCGGGCCCGGCCTAAATGAGATTAAGGAAACAGGCGACATCATACTGGGCTCGCCGCTCCTTGCAGAGAGAGTGCCGTCGCAGAACAAGAAGTTCGATAAGCTGCTCTTGGTTGAGACGGATCCCGCTCGCACCAACGCGCTTGGCAAGCTTCTACCCTCTGCAAGCATAGTCCCTCATGACGTCAATGCAACAGGAATCAACCTGATTACTAAAGAACTTACGGAGTCGAACATTCCGAGTTTGGTCTTCGTAGACCCGGAAGGATTGGCGATCCACTGGAGCACGCTTGAGAAGATCTTCTCTTGTTGGTGTGACGTAATGATAAACTATCAACCAACGAGCGTTCGACGAATTGTGGGAAGCGCCAGAAGCAATTCTGTCTACGAGCAGTCGTTGAACGACTTCTTTGGGTCAGATGCATGGAAAGCTTGTTCTAATGATGATGAACTGCTCGGGCTCTACGTTCAGAACATACACAATCACAGAGAAGTGGTCATTCCCATCAAAGTCCAAAGCCCAGAGACCTTCTACTACTACATCATCATTGCAGTTCGCAAGACAGCGGGAAGCCAAAGTTGGATCGGAGCAATTCACCGAGCCAAAGCAAACATTGAGCAGGCGACCTCTAATGACGCCAAGTGTTTTCTTGATGTTTACAAGGGAAGACAAGCTACTATGGACGGGCTGTAGCCCAGCCGCCAAAGTGGCAAATGAGCAGCTTCCCTCCACAATCTTTTTTGATGTTCACCTTGCATATTGAGGTAAGGAAGAAGTGCTTGGCTGATAGATCTGCGATAAGTTGGACAATGGCAACATGGAATTGGGCAACCGGATGCACCAAGATCGACCCGCAGATCTGTGATTCCTGTTACATGTTCGCACTGTATCCGCGGCTCAAGAAAATGGGCCTAGCAACATATAGATGGAAACCGAATGAAGTTCATGTCCATGAGTCATTGCTTGAAAAGCCACTAGAGTGGAGAAAGCCGCGCAGGATCTTCGTAAACTCGATGAGCGACTTCTTCCACGAGAAGATACCCTTCGAATCCTTGGATAGGGTGCTTGACGTTGTACTAGCAACTCCCCAGCATACGTATCAGGTTCTGACGAAACGTTCACGGCGAATGTTGGAGTATGGGGAACGAATAGGCGGATTCCCCGATAACATGTGGCTGGGCGTCTCAGTCGGCACCAGGGCCATGAAGTTCAAGATCGATCATCTGCGGAAGGTGAAGGCCAAGACACGTTTTCTAAGCCTGGAACCGCTGCTGGAACCATTAGCTCCGTTGAATTTGGCAGGGATTCACTGGGTAATCGTGGGCGGCATGTCAGGACCTCATTGGAGAGAACATGAGATGGACTTGGAGTGGGCGAGGAAGATCCGTGACACCTGTGTCAGGAAGAAGATACCGTTCTTCTTCAAGCAGTCCAGCGCCTTCAAGCCTGGACAAGGAACATTTCTGGATGGTAGAGAATGGAAGCAGTTCCCAGATGACGGGCTCGCCTTCGGCGGCGCTAGTTGATTTCTCTCTGCTGTAATTTTATCCGGGTCTTCTTGTAGATGCCTAAAGATCCCCTGCTTCTGGAATTCCGTCGCAGATGATAGTATGTGCTCCTCCTGATTCCAGATTGTCGCGCTTCCGCTTCGGACATGGTAAGTATCCGCTTTCTGATTTCCCTGTCATCGATTCTCGTCAGTTTCGGTGAAGGTTCCAGGAAATCCAGTCTCGCAGATCTGCCAAGCAGATATCGTCCAAGCTCTAGCGCCTTTTGCTCGATGACTGTGTCCCACTTCAAGACATGTCCACCGCATCTGACACCTGTATTGAACCGTTCACGGAGCAGCTCCAGAAACCGTCGTTTGGCGTCAGTCTCCAATCTGTAGTGGTACTCATCGCCGAACATAAGCCAGGATCTTGCCAGAAATCTAAGACTCCCCGATGAACGCCGACAAGCCGGATATCCAAAAGCAACGACGTATTGTCGAATACCTTGACAAGATTGGACAGAAGCTACGAGATTTGAAAGAGCAAGAAAAGGAATGCGGGCGCTCCTTAAGTTCTGTCTATCAGTCTGTGTTGGGAACGGCATTCAGAAATGGCTTCCGGAGCAAGGTGATCGATTAAGATCAACATCTGTTACGTGTCAAGATCTCGAAATCGTGGCGGCTAATCCTGCGAGTTGAATGCACGAACCACGCCCATGCCCTGTTTGGGTCTCGGTTCTTGAAGGAATCGAGCCAGGCCCTGACTCTGCCATCGATAACAACTGGATCATTCAGATAGAGGTTGGCTTCACCCAGAGCGAAAACCCAAGGATAATCCCAAAGATAGCCCACTCTGGGATGTGACTTCCTCTCGGGGTAGCTGAGTACTTTGGCATGAGCGACCACGCCGCTCCCGGTAGCATAGAAACATATCCAGTCACCCGGTTTGAGATGCTTTCTTCCCGGGGTTCTTTCTCCAAACGCAAAGATTCCTTCCTTGGCAACGAGAGTCTTCACCACTTCCTGTGCGGATTCCTCTCCCAGCGATCTGACCGGGTAAATCCAGAAGGATGCTCCACCGTCTGAAGACTCCGAGGGCTCGGGAATTGAATTTGGCCCGAGTTGATTGGCAGCAGCCCATTCTTGCTTCTCGGTATCATTGCTCATGCTCATCTCGACTCTTGTATCTAGATACGCTTGGTTACTTGTATATTGTAACCACACCTCCGCCCAGTGTCCAGAGCGTCTTAGGCCGATCAGTGACGTGTCAGTAAGAGGAAGAGGGGTTCCGTCCAGAGGCGGCGTCGCTTAGGTGTGTGCCGTGCTTGGCGCAGGCATTCGTGGCTTGCGCCAGGACGTGAACGCTGAAACTACTGGAAGTTCGATGGCGGATTTCGATTCATTCCCATTTCTCCTTCATGTATTGGGTATTTGCTTGTCATCGCGCCCCCCATTTTCGGCAGGTGGATTGGGCCTGTTTTTCTCACTTCGGGATTCCCGTCATCACTGGGTCTCCAATAGACATGAAGAGGCAGGAGCATCTCTATCATCTTTCTTGTGACCAATTCATACCATAAGTACTCTTACAGCCGTCCAACAAGTAACTCTAGATCATTCTGCGATAGCCGCGAAATGGCAGGAAACAGCAGTGAGCTTTGTGTGCCGGACCGGTGAAAACCCCCTGCAAAGTCGTATTAGGCAGAAGCATGCCACACAAAGGACGACTAGATCTTGACAAAAACTTCACCGCATCAGCGCACACTCGATGACGAGATTACTGACAGGAAGGGACAGGTGATCTCCAAAGAGGGCGTAATCGCAGTCCCCGTCGGAAAGGTGCTCTGTTACGTCACACGCAAGATGAGGAACAATACACCAGAAGAGAATGTGAGACAACGCGTCGCTCGAAGTTTGGTCCAAGAGTATGGCTACAAGAAACCCGATATCGATGTCGAGTTCCCGATTAAGCTCGGGACTAGGAAGCCTAGGGTCGACCTTCCAGTATTCTTCGAGGAGAGGCCTCACTCACAGGAGAACATCTACATCGCAGTTGAGACGAAGAAGGAGAACGTTAGACCAGCAGACAGGAAAGAGGGGGTAAGTCAGCTCAAGAGCTACATGGCCGCCTCTCTCAATTGCCAATTCGGAATCTGGACAAATGGAGTGGAAATGTTATGCCTTCAGAAAACCGAAGAGAACGGCAAGCTCGTCATTAACGATGTCATTGACATTCCCTCAAGGGGCAAAACCGTAGAAGAATTCGAAAAGCCTACCTTCGCTCGTCTACGTCCTGCAACAGATCTGCGTGCTGTGTTCAAGAGATGCCACAACTACATCTATGGGAATCAAGGTCTGCCAAAAGACAAGGCGTTTCATGAACTGTTGAAATTGATCTTCAGCAAGGTTCGTGACGAGAGAGAGTCAAAGGAAGTCCGATTCTATGCTACGAACAAGGAGATGCGGTCAACAACTGGTCACATGAAGGTTCAGAGTCGAATCGGTGAACTGTTTGAGGAAGTGAAAAGTCAGTATCCCCATATCTTCAAGGACCCGAAGGAAAAGATGGAGCTAGATCCACGGGTCCTCGCGTATGTGGTAGGCCAGATTCAGTCATACTACTTTCTGGAAACCGATACTGATGTTAAGGGAGCGGCATACGAGGAAATAGTTGGAGCCAACCTGAGAGGAGACCGCGGAGAGTTCTTCACTCCGAGAAATGTCTGCTCACTCGCGGTCGAGATTCTCTTCTCAACCTATCAAGAACAAAAATGGAAAGAGTTGCGAGTGATCGATCCTGCATGCGGCACAGGCGGTTTTCTCATGGCAATCTTGAACCACGTAAAAGCGCTGTTCTATGCTGAAGAGCTGCGCAAGTGGGATAGCGAGGAGACTGCAATGGCGCGGACCAGCGAGAGGGTGAGGCTCTATTGCGAACGCAATGTGTACGGCGTCGACATCAACTCCCTGCTTGTTCGAGCAACTCAGATGAATGAGGTCATGCATGGAAACGGCTCTGGCAACCTTTTTTCCGTGAACTCACTCCTACCGCCACCAGAATGGCCTGAGAAGGTGACGGAGAAGATCCGGCTCGAATCCTTCGATCTTCTCTTCACGAATCCACCGTTTGGAGCCAAGATTCCGATTGATGACCCCAACGTTCTGGCTCAATACGAGCTTGGACACATTTGGAGAGAGGACAAGGACTACCGATTCGTCCAAACTCAAGAACTCAGACGATCGGTCGCCCCTGAGCAACTCTTCATCGAAAGATGCGTGAAGATCCTCAAACCAGGAGGAAAGCTCGCCATAGTCCTTCCAGACAGCATCTTGTCAAACCCGGGATTGACTTTCATTAGGCATTGGATACTCATCAATGCACGAGTGATAGCCAGCATCGATCTACCGCCTGAAACTTTTCAGCCATTTGTCGGCACACAAGCCAGTCTTCTCTTCCTGGAAAGGAAAGCCACGGAAGAAATTGAGCATGAGAAAGAGTCGGGGGCGCAACCAGACTATGAGGTCTTCATGTCGGTTCCCACGGAAATTGGTCACGATAGGCGCGGGAACATGACGTACCGGCGTACACCCGAAGGAGAGGATATTGTAGTCGAAGTCGATAAAGAGATTACAAGAGTCATCAAAGGAAAGAAGTTGAAAGAAAGGATCAGATCGCTTGAACCAGTCAAAGCAGATGACTTACCCTTGGTTGCGCAGACGTTCAAGAAATGGTGGAAAGAGAAGAGTGACGCGTCGCACTGAAGTTCTTTCCGATGAATCGAACGAGTTTAGCCGATTGATTCCGCTCAAGTGGCTGCTATCAACTGGCCTGCGACTTGATGCATCCTACTATGCTAGAGAGGTTTTCAGTGCACGAAGAATTCTGGAAAGGTGGCCTCACCGGAGAGTCGACGAGCTCGTCCAAAGGGTGTTTAACCTCACCAGATTCAAGCGTGTCTACGCCGTAAAAGAATCAGGCGTGCCTTATCTTAGCCCGTCTGAGGCACTTCTCTTCAGACCTAGCTCTGAGCGATTTCTGTCAAAATCAAGAACCGAGGATCTAGAACAGTATTTGGCATGTGAGGGGTGGGCTCTTCTCACCTGCTCGGGAACTGTCGGGCGCATCGTATACGTCGACGATCGTCTGTCAAGCTTTGCATTCACACATGATCTGATCCGTATCGTTCCCAGAGATGACACACAAATGGGGTACCTATGTGCCTACCTGTCATCATGGATTGGACAGGCTCTTCTGACAAAAGATCAATACGGGGCAGCAGTGAAACATCTGGAAGCACATCACGTAAACAGCGTCCCGGTTCCGTTGCTACCTGAAGGCACTCGACAGGCTATCGACAAGAACATACTGAAAGCTTACGGTCTGCGGGAACAGGCCAATATTCTGCTTGACAAGGCTCAGGAACTCCTACATGTAGAACTGGACCTACGACCCATTGTTCTTGAGGAGCTTGCAGAAGATTCCATGGGCTTTGCAGTGCCGTTCTCGGAACTGGGCTGCAGGTTTGACGCTAGCTATCACAATCCGGTGGTAAGGAGTGTTATCCGTATGCTTAGGCGTGTCTCGGCAGAGAAGGTGCAGCTCGGAAGCGTGTGTGAGATTTTCTTGCCTGACAGGTTCAAGAGAATCTATGTTGGCAAGACACACGGATTGCCCTTCCTTCAACCCGCTCACTTGGTCGAGATCAGGCCATATGACTTGAAATTCGTTTCCAAGACAAAGACAGAGGGCATCGAAAAACTGGTTGTCAGGAAGAACTGGGCAGTAATGGCAAGGAGTGGAACGATTGGCAGAATCGCTATTGTGACGAGTGAATATGAGGGATGGTGCGGTTCCGATGACCTTCTTCGCATCATTCCAAAGGACGAAGAGATCAACATCGGCTACGTGGTTTCGTTTCTCATGTCGAGGTACGGCATATGTCAATTTGTTCGCGAAACGTACGGGGGGGTCATAGGGCATATCGAGAAGGAGCATCTGGAGCAGATGCTCATTCCGCGCCCATCTGCGCGGATCCAGGAGAAGATAGGAGACCTAGTCGTAAGAGCTTTCGAATTGAAGGCAGAAGCCAACGCCCTCGAAGTCGAAACGATAGCCAACATAGAAGAAGAACTAGTCAGACCGGGCCAGGTCCCACACTAGAGCTGTTGCGCACGGCACTTCGAATCCCGAAGGGGACGGGAATTCGTGGTCGCGTTCAAGGCTGGCAGATAGCAGCTCCAGTTTCATTTCAACAATATGCGAGCTGCAAACCTATCGTCGGTTAGCCCTTTTGGTTCTGTGCGTCCTAGTGGATAGCATATCGTCACCAAGCCCCCTCGGATTTGAACCTAGGAACAGGTCAGGACGCGGAAGAGGGCCCCATTTAAGATTCATGGTGGACCGGGCGGGATTCGGACCCGCGACCTTCCGGTTTCTTGGTTGGCGTTTCTTGCAAACCGGACGTTCTTCGGCCCCATCAAGGGCATACCAGGCTGAACTACCGGCCCTACGTGCCGATACGAGGAAAAAGCACTTTTAACCTTTCGGAGACCAGTTCGCCTCGATCATCAGTAG
>Ga0315279_10003968_pt1 | contig 20105 bp, 19 predicted proteins | sample YL17G06_20_MG_FD_203694 | JGI IMG/M metagenome (GOLD analysis project Ga0315279, IMG submission 203694) | Sediment microbial communities from Yellowstone Lake, YNP, Wyoming, USA - YL17G06_20 | ecosystem: Environmental > Aquatic > Freshwater > Lake > Sediment | place: USA: Wyoming | collected... | reverse complement strand
GACGTTGTCCGCCAGCCATTGCTGGGCGCCGTCCAGGACCTTCTGAAAAGGCGAGGCGTTGGACCGCCGGGCGCCCGCGCCGGCGTAATCCTGCTCGACGTACTGGGCGTTGGTGTCGGTGAGGACATACAGGGCGGCGATCCCCGCGGCCGTCATGGATCCGTAGCTGCTTCCGCGCAGGCGAAAGCCGGACAAGACGGGCGGCTGGTAGCTTATGCCACCATCGGCGTTGGCGTTGCGGGCCCAGTAGGTTCGCAGCCTTGCCCAGACGACGGGGGGGACCTTCGCCCCGGCCAGGTCGGCCTCTCGCAGGGCGAGCATGGCAAGGTAAGTGTTCGAGTTGTCGACCCAGTTGGGGTTCTCCCTGGTGGTCCGGTAGCCCGGCCCGTAGCCCCATCCGCCGGCACGGCTGTTGATGTTGGCAATCAGCCAGTTCACGTCCTCGGTGAGGCGGGCGCCGTAGTCCTTGCCCGGCATCAGCGAGTAGACCATGGCCCTGACGGCCCGGACATAGGTGGTCTTGGGCGCCAGCAGATCGACGTACTGAAGGGCCTTTACGAGCTGCGGGCGTTTGAGGTCTTCCCCGGCCTCGGTGGCGGCCAGCATGACCAGCGCCTCGACCCCTCCGGGATGCTGGCTGGCGTACTTGGTGTCCCAGGACCCGTCGGGCTTCTGTGCGGCGTAGAGGTAGTCCAGGCCGGCACGGATGGCCTTGTCGGCGCGAGCGGCAAGCACCTCCGCCGGCCAGGGCTGGGCGGATCGCGCCCCGTCCGGCTGCCTTCCCGGCTGGGCCGGCAGGGCGGCCACAAGTGCCGCCACCGGCGTGATCGCGGGCGTCGGCATCAGCCCGGCGGGCCCGGCCACGCCGGCGCCGGCAGAGGCCCCGGCTTTGTCCCTGCGAACCGCCGGGACATCCCCGAAGAACGGCGGCGGCTGAAGTACGTTGGGATCGTCCGCCGGCTTGGGCTTGGCGGCCTGGCACCACGCGAGCGAAATCCAGGCCGTTGCCGCGGCCGCCACAACGGCCAAAAGCAGCCGGCTCGCGGCTGCCGGCGGGCGCCGGAACCGGCGACTGCGGCCTGGCTGTGCGTTAATGACTGATCGCATGCGAAAACACGTTCAATGCAGGTTTTCCGGCGTCCGCCTCGGCGTAGCCCCGCAGGAGTGTGGCTTATCGCACTGCGCGCACCGCGGGGCACAAGTTCAACTATAACGACTGTACAATAGTAGCGGGCAACCTTCAACCGTGACGGACCGGATTTCAGGGCAGGACGGTGATGGTTACGTCGTCGAACAGGGTGACGCAAGGCCAGGCGTGGACGCCCACCAACCTGGTCCTCGACCGAATGCTGAAGATGATGTCATCGCCCGGATCCAGGACGAGCTGTTCTATCGACAGGGCTGGCAGAACAAATCGCTGGCCCGCATCCGCCCCCAATGTCTTCACACAGATGTAACCCCGGAGCAGGGGCACGTTCGCGTAGTGGTCTCCATGGTACGACTGATCATCAGGGATATGCCCCAGGGTCAATCGGTGAATGTATGGCGGATAGTCATACAGCTTGGCCCAACATCCGCCGCCCCAGTGGCCGTCCCAGACCATCAGGCCGGAGGACGGCAACAAGTACCACGGATGATCGGAGTCCAGGTCGCTGCCGGCCGGAACGTTCAGAATGTACTCATGGCTCCACACCGGCCTGCCGGCCGAGTCCGTGCAAGGGTTCCCGACGGAGTTGCCGTCCCTGATGCCGGGCTTCCAGTCGTCGTGCCGGTTCCAGGTGAAGCCGGGGGAGTAGGTGAAGCCGGGGGTGTTAGTACAAGAAACCAGCGGGGCCGCCAAAAAGGCCATTGCGGAAAACGCGACGACTGCCTTCATGGATCCAAAACCCTTCATGGTTCCGCTCCCTTCTTACACCGGCCCCGCAGGTCATCCGGGCTGGACGGACCAAGTGAACAGCAATCCCGTATTGACTATATCGCCATGAGTTGGAGCGCCAAGGAATAACCTTGCCTTGCCGGGAGAACCAAAGCGTCCTGCCGGCCTGATTCGATTCGGGTCGCGCCCGGGCCGGCCAGGTTTTGACTTTTGCCCGGGGCGGTCATATCCTTTAGACGCATCGCCCGCGCCGTCGGTTCCCCGCGGGCGATACAATTCGTTATTCGAGCAAGGAGCAAAAGGCCATGGCCGAACTCAAGGGCAGCAAGACCGAGCAGAACATCAAGGATGCATTCGCGGGCGAGTCGCAGGCCCGCAACAAGTACACGTATTTCGCCTCGGCGGCGAAAAAGGAGGGCTACGAGCAGATCGCCGCGATCTTCCTTGAGACGGCCGAGCAGGAGAAGGAGCACGCCAAGCTGCACTTCAAGCTGCTGGCGGGCATCGGCGAGACGCGGGCGAACCTCCAGGCCGCGGCCGGCGGGGAGAACCACGAGTGGACCAGCATGTACCCAGGCATGGCGCAGACGGCCCGCGAGGAAGGCTTCGACGACATTGCCCGGCTGTTCGACGGCCTGGCCAAGATCGAGAAGGAGCACGAGGCCCGCTACAAGAAGCTGCTGGCGAACTTCGATGCCGGCGCGGTCTTCGTCCGCCCGGAGAAGGTCAAGTGGCGCTGCCGCAACTGCGGCCTCGTCCACGAAGGCAAGAATCCCCCGAAGATCTGCCCGGTCTGCAAGCACCCGCAGGCGTACTACGAGATCGTCGCGGAGAATTTCTAGCAGTTGGCAATTGGCAATTGGCGGGCCGCGTGAAGCGTCGTCGCTGGCGCCGCGGCCGGCCGCCAAAGCGATGTTGGCGCTTCCATAACCACAGTCGAATGTGAGCCCACGGCTTACACGGAAAGATGAAAAGAAGGCTCCAGACTTCAGACGCGGGCACGCCTCGGGACCTTGCGGGCTGTAGCCTGAAGCCTGTAGCCTGAAGTCTTCTTTTCAGAGCAGGAGATGAATTATGGCAACGGTTCTGGTTCTATACCATTCGCAGGAGCACGGCAACACCAAGGCGATGGCCGAGGCGCTGGCCGCGGGCGCCCGGTTGGGCGGGGCCGCGGTTTCACTGCTGAACACCAACGAAGGCCGGCTGGACATCGAGCGCTTCCGCCAGGCCGACGCCGTCGCCTTCGGAACGCCCGACTACTACAGCTACCTCGCCGGCGGGCTCAAGATGTTCCTGGACGACTGGCACATCGCCAAGCAGGCCAAACCCGAAGGCCTGACGGGCAAGCCCTATAGCCTGTTCTACTCCCACGGCGGAGGCGGGGCCGTCCGAGGCCCGCTGGTCAAGCTCTTCCAGGGGATCGGCACGCTCGTCGGAGACGTGGTCGAGTCCAAGGGCGCCCCGGACCAGAAGGCGCTCGATGCATGCGCCAAGCTCGGCCGGGACCTCGCCGCGGCCGCGAAGTGAGTAGCTCAAACTGACCGATTCTTTGAGCCCCCAACGGGGGCGATAGCATTTGGCCGGGGGCGTAAGCCCCCGGAAGCATTGCCTTTAAGACCCGAGCCCCGAAGGGGCGGCAGAATTGCGCGCCAATGGTGACGCGGCGTGTGTTTTCTGTCGCCCCTTCGGGGCTCGTTTGTATGAATGCTTTCTTTCCGGGGGCTTGCGCCCCCGGCCAAATGCTATCGGCCCTTCAGGCCTAAGAAGCCGGTCAGTTTGAGTAAGCCGCCTCTGGCGTTCGTGGCGTACCCGTAAGGAATATCCCGCTTGACAACAGAGCGTACTAAACGTACAATTGGTACGTAACGATAGATTGGAGCATGGCCAATGGCATCTATTTCCATAACCGAGGCGCGTGAAAACCTGGCCGACCTGGGCAACCGCGTTGCCCTGCGGGGCGAGCGGCTGGTTGTCGAAAGGCGGGGAAAGGACCTTTTCGCCCTGGTGCCCATGGAAGACCTGCAACTGTTGGAGCGGCTTGAGGACAAGCTGGACCTGGACGCCGTCCAGGCAGCCAAGAACGAGCCCACCAAGCCGTGGGCCCAGGTCAAGAAGGCGCTGGGGCTCTAGCACATGGCCTACCGCATCGAGGTCAAGCTCTCGGCGATAAAGGCGCTGGCCGCAATACCCAACCCCCATCGCCGGCGCGTCGCCGGGGCGATCGACGGCCTGGCCAGACAGCCCAGGCCGGCAGGCTGCACCAAGCTGATCGGGGCCGACAACGCCTATCGGATTCGCGTCGGGGATTACCGAATCATCTACCAGATCATGGACCGCGTCCTGATCGTCTACATTATCCGCATCGCCCACCACAAGGACGCCTGCCGCGGCCTGTAAAGTAAGGGCCTTTGGCCGGGCCGCCCCTGACTCCTGGCCAGGTCATGGGCTTGCTTCGTTGCGTTTGGGAAGGCTGTCGTGCCCGTCGCACCAATACTCAATGTCGCCACTGGTCCCAGTATGCCAACGGTCTGCTATCTTGCCGTCTTTGGCAGTGCATAGCGCCTCAGCCCGGTTGGGTTTGAGCCCCACGCTTTGGAGCAATTCAGCGGGGAATACCCTAAGCTCGACCGCCGAAATGATCGCTTCACAGATCTTGGTGCGGTCCGGGCCAAGCTCCTCACCCCATTCCGATACCAAAACAAGAGGATCCCAGTCGGGGCGGGATCGCTTCTTGATTTCCTCGAGCAGGGTCACGGCACCTGCGAATCCAAGATGCCATGGCTCCTTGCCTTCCCCCACGTCGTATTCGTAGATCGACCCGATATGCACGACCATCAAGTCCACATCCTTGTAGAGTTCCGCGGATTCCTTTACCAACCGCGTATCGCCGGAAAACCCGATACTGCAAACCGCAGTCCCGTCTTGGGATGAAATGTTGATCCTCAGTCCTATCGAGGCATCGTCGCGCCCGGTCAAGTCCCGATGAACCGCCTTAACGCCTTGCAGAGCAACCGGGTTTGGCCCGCAGTTCAGGTTAATGGACTCATTCGGCCGGAGAAGTTGGACAGACCGGACGCCCGGCACGTAGGCCGCCACGCCCGCAAAGGCCCCAAACGCGCCTGGGGACAAGACGAAGTCGACCTGATGAGCTGGCATTGCCCCGGGGTTCATTTCGAAGATACACGTGAGGACAGGCAGCATGTCGCCTGTATGGTCGATGTGATGATGTGTTGCAACAACGGCCGAGACGTGCCGCGGGACCAGGCCTGCGGAACGGAACGCCTTGCCAAACCCAAGGCCGGGATCAATCACAAGGCCCCACCCGTCCCACCAAAGGAAGTAGCCCCCTCCGCAAGTGCCGGTATCTGCGCCACCCGCACCTGGCGCGTCTCGCATGAGATCGACAGTCGTGTAAGAAGCCCACTTGCGCAAGACCACGAACTTTCCCAGGAACCCATCCGGTAAAGCCAGGGGTTGCGGGTCTTGTTTGAGGATCCTGTTGAACTCGGCCTCTCGCTCGGCCTTTGCCTTTATTATCCTTCGGACAAGCGGGTCCCAACCCGGACGCAGCGGCACCCTTGCCAGGCGCTGCGCCAGAGAGGGGTCAAGGCCGGCCAGCCTCGCAAGAACCTTATCCCTGTCGGCCGATAGCCCCAGTTGCGACATTACCAACACCTGCACGCGCAATGCGTTTGTCTCGGTGAGCTTGTTCCCCGTGGCGCGTGCGGCCTCCAAGGCATTAGTGGCCGCCGCAAGAGCCTCATCATATCGCCCCAGCATTCTCAGCGCCTCGGCCTGGCTGTTGAGCGCGTTGGACTCGGTGAGCTTGTTGCCCGCGGCGCGTGCGGCCTCCAAGGCGCCAGTGGCTGCCGCAAGAGCCTCCTCATATCTGCCCAGCATCCTCAGGGCTTCGGCCTGGGTGCGGAGCGCGTTTGTCTCAGCGAGCTTGGTCTCCGCGGCGCGGGCGGCCTCTGCCGCCCCATTGGCTGCCGCGAGGGACTCCTCATATCGGTTAACCATTCTCAGGGCATCGGCCTGGGTGCGGAGGGCGTAGGACTCAGCGACCTTGTCGCCCGCGGCGCGGGCGGCCTCTGCGGCCCCAGTGGCCGCCGTGAGGGCCTCCTCATTTCGGCCCAGCATCAGCAGGGCATCGGCTTGGCTGTGGAGCGCGTAGGACTCGGTGATCTTGTCGCCCGCGGCGCAGGCGACCTCCAAGGCCACGTTGGCTGCCGCAAGAGAATCGTCACGATTACCCAGCAACATAAGGGCATCGGCCTGGCTGCAGAGCGCGTAGGACTCAGCGACCTTGTCGCCCGCGGCGCGGGCGGCCTCAATCGCGACTGCGGATAGCCGCATCGCCTCGGAATAATCATACTTGAAGTAGGCGATGTAACCTCGCCCCAACGTGACGTACACATTCCCCGGCGCCGCCCTTTCGGCCTCCGCAACCATAGAAACGGCTTCCGGCATGCGCCCGTTATGCACATGATGTTTGAGTTTTTGGAACCATGAAAAGTCCACAGTTCGTCTCCTTTCACAAGCCGACCAGGCCGAACGTGAGATCAAGATGGTGCTATGCGGCAGGGATGTGGCGTATGACGCAAATCCCCGTTCACGGCCTTGCCGAAAAGCTCGATTATAACACTACATGCGCCGCGCCTTTCCGTCAAGCGGAAAGCTCGTGGCGGCGGTGGCGGTTGGGATTGCTCCCGACTGCACGTAGTCGTTGGCCCAGGTTTTCGACCAGCGGGGGCAGTTATAGGGGACTGGCTCCGGAGCGAATCTGTTCCTCACGCAGGTGCCTGTCCCCGTTGTTAATCATCTCCCCTGACCAACGACGGGGACAGGCACCTGCGCGGCCAACAGCATGCCGCTTCGGAGCCAGTCCCCTGAGGGAGCCATGCCCCGCCTACGGCTCCAGCGGGATCTCGAAACGCGGGGTGTAGACGTGGCATTCGGGCCGGCCTGGATGCTTGACCAGGTAGTCCTGGTGGTAATCCTCGGCCGGGTAGAACATCGATGCCTTCTCGACCTGCGTTGCCACCTTGTATCCCTTGTCGCGAAGCTGCTTGATGAGCTTCTCGGCGATCCCCTTCTGCCGGTCGTTCTCGTAGAAGATGGCTGAGCGGTACTGCGTGCCGGCGTCGGGGCCCTGGCGGTTGACGGTGGTCGGGTCGTGGATCTCGAAGAACAGCCTGGCCAGGGCCTCGTAGGAAGTCTTGGCCGGGTCGTAGACCACCTTGACGGCCTCGGCGTGGCCGGTATTGCCGGTGCACACATCCTCGTAGGTCGGGTTCTTCGTCTTGCCGCCAGTGTAGCCCGAGGTGGCGCTGATGACGCCGGGGGCCTTTGCGAAGAAGTGCTCGACGCCCCAGAAGCACCCGCCGGCAAAGATCGCAACTTCGGTGGCAGGCTTGGTCGCAGGCCCGGCCGGGGCGGCCGGGACCTTGTCGGCGGCGGCCTTGTCGGCGGCCTGTTTCATTTCCTCGGCCGTGCGAAAGACGAGCGAAGCGGAGTTCACGCAGTGTCGCGTGTTCTTCTCGGTGTAGCCCTCGCCGGTAAACACGTGCCCGAGGTGCCCATTGCAGTGTGCGCAGATGATCTCCGTTCGCCGGCCGTCGGGGTCGCCCCGGCGAATGACGGCGCCGGGGATCTCGTCGTCGAAGCTCGGCCAGCCGCAATCGCTGCGGAACTTGGTCTTGGACGTGTACAGCGGGCTGCCGCACTGACGGCAGAGGTAGACGCCCTCGCCCGAGAAATCCCAGTACTTGCCCGTGAACGGGGCCTCGGTGCCCTTGTCCCGGATGATTCGGGCCTCGTCGGCGGTCAGAGGCGGCATCGCGGTTTCGCCGGCCTGCCCCTGCTGAGCTTTCGCCGGCGGATCGGTCTTCTTCTGGTCCATACCGTTACACCCTATGCCAAGCGCCGCAATCGCCACAGCGGCCGCGGCAAGCGCGACATATCGTGTGGCACTCATAATATATGACTCGTATCTGAACACACATCATTATAGGCAGTGATAACATAGCGCCCTTGCCCATGCAACCGGCCAGCGATAGCATGCCCGCAGTCGGCCAGGACCCTGAAGTCACCTGAAAGAATGTCAGACAAACCAGGCAAACACGGCAAGCCGGACGCCGGCGGGGCGAGCAATGGTGGCCCGGGACCGCACAAGGGCCCGCGCCGCGGCAAGCTGGCTCACCGGGGCCGCGGCGCAACCGGCGGGCCGGTCCGGCAGGAGCCCCGGCCGGGAGGGTGGGACCACGTCGCCGGATGGTACGAGGGGCTGGTGGCCGGCAAACGCGGCGACTTCCACGAAAACGTCGTCTTGCCCGGTGTGGTGCGCCTGATCGATCCGCTGCCGGGCCAGCGGGTGCTGGACATCGCCTGCGGCGAGGGCGCGCTGTGCCGCCGGGTGGCGCGGCTCGGCGCGGCGTGCACGGGCGTCGACGCCTCGGGCCGGCTCGTCGAGGCCGCCAGAAAACTCGCCGCCCGAATGCCCGCCGAGAATCGCCCGCGACTGGCCGTCGGCGACGCAAGGCACCTTGGCGCCGTGCCCGAATTGGCCAACGCCAGGGAATCCTTCGACGCGGCCTCGTGCGTGCTGGCACTGATGAACATGGACCCCTTTGAGCCGGTCCTGCACGGCGCGGCCGAGATGCTCAAGCCCGGCGGGCTGTTCGTGGCTGTCGTCCTTCACCCGGCCTTCCGCTCGCCCGGCCAGACGTCCTGGGGCTGGGATGCCGCCGCGCCGGCCGTCAAACAGTACCGCCGAGTTGACGCATACCTGTCAATCGCCAGCCGCGAAATCGTGATGAACCCCGCCCAGGCCGCCGAGGGCAAACCCGCCGTGACGACGGTCACCTGGCACCGCCCGATCGAAGTCTACGTCCATGCCTTCGCCTCGGCCGGGCTGCTCATCGACGCCCTCGAGGAATGGCCCAGCCACCGCGTAAGCGAGCCCGGCCCACGCGCGGCCGAGGAAGACCGCGCACGCCGCGAAATCCCCATGTTCCTCGCCCTGAGGGCAAGAAAAGTCGCCGGTAGCCGGTAGCCGGGGGTGTCCGATAATTCGTTGTTGCTTTCCGGCCCCGAAGTGGGCCGGCGGCCCCGGCCCCATCCGGGCTGGGTTGGAGCCCAGAGGGCTCCAACAGCAAACGGCGGAACCAGGAACCGGGAACCGGGAAAAACAAAACCACGGACACAGGAAAAGCAAGACGGCGAAACAGGGAGAAGCAACCGGCGGACCGGGAGATCGCGCATGCTGTTTCTTCTTCCGGATTCCGGGTTCCAGGTTCCGGGTTCCAGGTTCCAGGTTCCAGGTTCCGCCGTTTTCTGTTCCTGGTTCCGCCTTCTGCTTTTCCCGGCTACCGGCTACCGGCTACTATGAGGCCTATCCGAGTATCTGGTGGTACTCGGTCAGGCAGCCGTCGACGTAGAAGAAGGCGAGCTTGACGCCCTCGGGCAGCGTCATCGGGCCGACGACGCACTTCTTGCCCTTGATCTCCTTGTCCAAGTCGTCGACACGGAAGGCCACGTGGGGCTCCGAGAGGACCGGCTCGGTTATCGGCGAGTCCGGCTCGAAGAACAGGTACTCGACGCGCCCGTGCGTTTTGTCGGGGTCGGTTGCCCAGCATTTGATGCTCGCGAAGCAGCCCATGTCGGGCATCTTCTTGTCGACGGGTATACCCAGGTGGTGGAACTTTCTCACAGCGTGCTCCTTTCGCCCGTCCGGCCCAGCCGGAGGCGCCCGAACCGCATTGCCCGGATGTTCGCCCCGGCCCGCTGCCGGCACGGATCGTTATGAAGATTGTACACGGCCGCGGCGCCGAGGCAAGGCTTGACCCGGCCCTGGAAGTCGGCTGGCTCGGCGCCACCGGGTTGTCACCCGGACGCCGCGTCCGAAGGAGCTTCGCGAACTTCAAGGCCGGGGCCTGTTCATGCAAACCCTGGAACGGCGCGACCGATGGGCTTAAGATTCACCACAGTCGAGTATGAGCCCCCGGCTCACCCGATGAAGGAAAAAGCCGAGGACGAGAACGAGGACGAGGACGAGGGCTGTCGCCTGAAGCCTGAAGCCTGAAGCCTGAAGTCTTCTTTTCAGAGGCGAAATGGAGATTTACATTTATTCGACGAAGCGGGAGATGGGCCAGGCCGCGGCCGAGATGGCCGGGCGGCGCCTCGCCGACGCCATTGCCGCTCGTGGCGGCGCCAACCTCATTCTCGCCACGGGCGCCAGCCAGTTCGAGATGCTCGCCGCTCTGGTCGCCCAGCCGGTGGACTGGTCTGGCGTTACGGCCTTCCACCTCGACGAGTACGTCGGCCTGCCGGAGAGCCACCCCGCCAGCTTCCGCAAGTACCTCAAGGACCGCTTCGCCTCGAAGGCGCCGTCGCTTCGGGCGTTTCACTACATAAACGCCGAGGGCGACCCGGCGGCCGAGTGCAGGCGCGTCGGCCAGATCATCCGCCGCCGTCAAATCGACGTCGCGTGCGTCGGGATAGGCGAGAACGGGCACCTGGCGTTCAACGACCCGCCGGCGGACTTCCAGACCGACCAGCCGTACATCGTCGTCGAACTCGACGACGCATGCCGGCGCCAGCAAGTCGGCGAGGGCTGGTTCGACACGCTCGACGCCGTGCCGCGCCGGGCCGTGTCCATGAGCATCCGCCGGATCCTCGCCAGCCGGTGCATCGTCGCCGCCGTGCCCGACACCCGCAAGGCCCGGGCCGTGCGAGACACGCTCGAAGGCCCGGTGACAAACCTCGTCCCCGCCTCGGTCCTGCAAACCCATGACGACTGCCACATGTTCCTGGACGAGGCCGCCGCGTCAATGCTCCACGACGCGTAGTGACAGTCAAACGCGGCCTTGGCTCGACTTCCACGGCCCGAAGATCACCTCGGACGCCGGGCCGCCGCATCGCGAACTCGACGACGTGCCCGGATTGACGGCGATGGCGCTGCCGCGGCCGGTGAGCGCCCGCGCGTGCCGGAGGGCAATCAGAAATTGATGCGCTCCCGTTCGATGACGAGGGGGCGCTTGCGGACCTGGGAATGGATCGCGCCGATGTACTCGCCCAGGACGCCCAGAAAGAACAATTGAACGCCGGAGAAGAAGAAGAGCGCGACGATGAGGGTGGCAATCCCCGGGGCGGCCAGTTGCCGGTAGAAGACCAAGTTGATGACAAACGCGGCAACCGCATAGAGTATGCTGCACATCGCCACGAAGAAGCCGAAAAACATGCACAGGCGCAAAGGCACGTTGGTGAACGAAATCAGGCCGTTGAGCGCCTGGTCAATAAGGTGGTACAGACGGTTCTTGGAAAGCCCGTGCTCGCGGGCTTTCCAGTTGTACTCGATGCCGGCCGACTTGAAGCCGCAACTGGCAATCATCCCGCGGATGTACGGGTAGTAGTCGTCGCACTGGCGCAATGCCTCCAGCACGGTGCGGTCGATCAACTGGAAGTCGCCTACATTGGGAGGGATGTGAATATCGGCGAAGCGCGTTACGGCGCGGTAGTACAGGCGACGAACGGAGGCCATGGTGAACGACTCTTCGCGCCGCTTGCGGATCCCATACACGACCTGGCAGCCCTGCTCCCACTTCCGCACGAACTGCACGATCAACTCGGGGGGATCCTGCAAGTCCACCGGGAACAGGCACACCACCGCGTCGCCGCTGGCGGCCAGCATCCCGTTGAAAGTGGAGCGCGAAGGCCCGAAGTTCCGCGAGTTCAGGATCGCTCGCACGTGGGGGTCGGCTTTGGCCAACTTCCGGAGCACTGCCACGGTGTCATCCGTGGAGGCGTTGTCGCAGAAGATGTGCTCGTGGTCATACCCGCTCAATTCGGTCTGGAAAAGCCGCCGGATCGCATCGGCGCATTCCTCAACACTGTCCTGCTCGTTCCAGACCGGTGTGATGACGCTGATCCGCTTCAGTGTACCAGGCATGGGGCACCTTTCGGGAACCTACGGTCGACCGGAAGCTTGAAGGAGCTTAAGGGTTTCTTCGACGGGATCGCCGGCGCTCTTTCGGATGTGCTCCTGGCTTCCGGCCACCTGCCAGTGGCAGTCGGGCAGGGCAATCCGCCGGAAACGCGTGGCCCGCCCGGCCGTAACGAGCACCTCGGCCACGGCCGATCCCAGCCCCCCAACGATGCTGTGCTCCTCCAAGGTGACAATCCCTCCGGTCTCCTGAGCGGCCCGGAGAATCGCCTGTTCGTCCAAGGGCTTGACCGTGTGCATGCTCAGGATGCGTACGTGGATACCCCGGACTGCCAAGGCGTCCGCGGCCTCCACGGCCGTCTTGAGCATCCCGCCGGTGGAGATGAACGTCGCGTCTGGGCCGTCCCGCAGGACGATCGCCTCGCCAATCCGGAAGGCCGGCGGCGCGGGATGTACTTTCGTCTCGCCCGACTTGCCCAGCCGCAGGTAACAGGGACCGTTCCATTCCGCCGCCGCCCGCGTGGCCAGCCTGGCCTCGGCCGGGTCGCCTGGAGCCAAGACCACCAGCCCCGGCAGTGTGCGCAGGATGGCCAGGTCCTCCAGGGCGTGATGGGTATAGCCTTGCGGGCCGTAGGCCAGACCGCCCCCGACGGCCACGACCTTCACATTGGCGCAGTGGTAGCATACGTCGTTGCGAATCTGTTCCAGGCAACGAAGGGTGGGAAAGTTGGCGATCGAATAGGTAAAGACGATCTTGCCGCACATGGCCAGGCCGGCGGCCACGCCCGTCATGTTCTGCTCGGCGACACCGACATTGCAGTACCGCCGCGGGAAACGCTGAGCATATTCCTCCAGCACGGAGAAGCCCAGGTCGCCCGTGAGCAACCAGATGCGCTCGTCCAGCCCAGCCAGTCTGGTCAGTTCCTCAATGAAGGCCGTCCTCATGGTTCGCATCCCAGTTCCCGAAGGGCTCGCTCCAACTGGGGTCCGTCGGGGGACTTGTAGTGCCAAGCCAGAAGATTCTCCATGAAGGCGACGCCCTTGCCCTTGATCGTGTGGGCGACCAGAAGGCTGGGTTTGCCGCTTTCGAAAGGCACGGCGGCGAGGTCCTTTTCGAGTTCGTTGAGGTTGTGACCGTCAACCTCTCGGACAGACCAGCGGAACGCCCGCCACTTGTCCGCCAGGGGCGCGAGTTCCAGGACATCTTTGACCGCGCCGAAGCCCTGGATTTTATTGTAGTCGATGATGCCGATGAGGTTGTCGAGTTTGTGGTGAGGGGCGAAGAGGGCCGCTTCCCAGTTGGAACCCTCGTCGCACTCGCCGTCGCTGAGGACGACAAAGACGCGGTAAGGGCGCCCGTCGCGCTTGCCGGCAAGCGCCATGCCACAGGCGATGGGCAGGCCGTGACCGAGCGAACCGGTGGAGACCTCCACGCCTGGCACCTTATGGCTGACGTGTCCCGTGAGAATCGAGCCGTCCCTGCAATACTCGGTCAGAGTGGATGGAGGAAAGAAGCCAGTCTCGGCGAGCACGGCATACAAGGCCGCGGCGCCATGCCCCTTGCTGAGGATGAACCGGTCGCGCTCCGGCCAGTTCGGGCACTGGGGGTTTACCCGCAACGTGCCGCTGTACAAAACCGCCAGGATGTCGCTCATGGACAGGCTCGTCCCGATGTGCGAGGCGCCACTGCGATGCACCATGCGCAGCGCCTGGGCGCGAACCCTCGTTGCCAAGTCAGCTATTGTCCGTAGACCATCGGCTTCCATACATTGTCTCGCCACCAACCGGGATTGGAGGATTGTCTCTATATCGACAACGAGGCCTCCGAACCACACTCAAACTTCCCGATCTTCGCCGCGCCGCTTGGGCGATTGGCTATGCCAGGCGACCCCGCGTTTTCCGCTCGAGTTCCGCCTGAGCCTGGGACCGGTACCATTCGACGGTGCGCCGCAAGCCTGTCTCCAACGGGACCTCCGGGCGCCAACCGGTCACCGTCTCGAGACGGGTAGTATCGGCCTGGAGGTGCATCACCTGGTCCGCCCGATACGGCACCTCCCCAAGACCCAGGGGTAGAGTCGGGTCAATCAGATCGCGGATCCGCTCCACAATCGAGCGGATGCTATGCACCTGACCGGAACCCAGGTTGAACGGGCCCTCCGCCCGCGGGCAGAGGCCCAGCAGGCAGACGGCTTTGGCGACGTCGGTGGCGAAGACGTAATCCCATTGCTGCTCGCCCGGCGTCAGGGACGGCCGTTCCCGGGCCAGCAGTTCGCGGATCAGGTACGGGATCATCCATTCGGGGTTGTCCCTGGGACCATAGGCCGAGAAAACCCTGGCCCAGACAAAACGCATTCCCGAGAGGGCGGCGATCCGCCGGCACAAGTGGAACACGCTCAGTTTGGCCGCACCGTACAGTGTGGTGGGCTCCGTGGCCGCCGTCTCGTTGATCCTGCGATTGTGCGGGCCGTACTCGGCCTGGGAACCCAGGCCGACGAACGCCTTGCAGCCTATCCGGCAGGCCAGGCGCGTCAGGCTCAGGCTGCTTTGGATGTTCCGGTCCACCTGCCCTTCTTCGTCGCGGTGGCGGCTGCCCACGCCATGCCAGGCCGTGTGGAACACCACGTCCGGGGCGAAATGCGCGACGGCGCCGGCTGCGTCGGGCAGGGCTTCCAGGTCGCCCCGGATAGTCGTCACCTTGGGCAGAACCGCTTGGATCCGCCACAAGTCGCTCCGCGGGCGGTGCAGGACCGCCACCGCATGCCCGGTCTCCACCAGCCATTCCGTCAAATGGGAACCGAGGAAGCCCGATGCGCCTGTAATCAAGGCCCTCATTGGATCAAGTCCAGAAGCGACGTGAGTTTGCCGCCGCGTTTAACATGTTCGCCAAGTTGAGCGGCGATCTCCCGCATGTAGCCGAAGGAGAAGACCACGACCTCGTCCACGGGATGTTGGAACAAGTGCTCCGGCCCGACGATGGGCACATGCGAACGCGGCATCACCAGATTGTGGAAGGCCATGTTGCGGTCGCAGACAAAAGCGACCACCTCCCGATCCAGCCCGGCCATCGCCAACATCATCACACCACGGCCGCCAGCGCCGTATCCTGCCAGCGTCCTGCCGGCTCGGCGCAGGCTGCGGAGGGTTTCCGCGAATCGCAGCAGGTTAGCCTGGGCCGCGACCCCAAACGACCGGTGTGCCTCGGCGCTGTCGAACCGGCCCAGGGGCAGACGCGGCAAGGCGCGGCAGGCCAACTCCGATCCCTCCGGCGTGGCGGCCACCAGCAGAGAGTTGCCTCGCCGCTGGTGCTCCGGCAGCAGCGTCTTGTCGATCATCACGAACCCGGCCCGGGCCAGGGCGCCCTGTAGCGTGGCGTCCGTGCAGTAGATTGTGTGTTCATGCTGGAGCAGGCAGTATTCGTTGCGATCAAAGATCTTCTCGAGGTCGTGGACCTCGATGATGAGCACCCCGCGCCGAGGGTCGATGACTGTCCGAACGTCTCGCAGAAAGGCCGTCGGGTCGGGCAAGTGGTCGAATGTGTAGGTCAGAACTACCCCCCGGATCGGGAGCAATTCCATGGGAACATGGCTCACCGCCTCGCTGTTGAAAAGCCGCTGGGCCACGGGGACTCCCCGCCGCAGGCTCTCCTGGCACAGCGGCGCTGAGGGCTCGAAGCCGAATACGCGGGCCCCCAGGTCCCTGAAACACTCCAACTGCACGCCGTCACCCGAACCGACCTCGATCACCGAGTCGCCGGCCGAAAGCCCGTAGGCGCCCCACGTCCGCGCAGCCAGCCGCCGCATGAACTCCCGGGCGAACTCTGAAGCCGCTACCGTGTATTGGTACTGTCGATAGTAGTTACGCACGTCCACGTCGTGCTGCGTTTGGGAGACGTGACACCGGGGGCAGTAGAAGACCCGAATCGGGTGCAGAAACTCTTGTCCCTCCTGCCCGGGCGCCAGCAGGTCGTCGGTGAACGGCATGTCCGCGAATTCGGCGTAGCAGGTCAACTCGGAATGCCCGCAGACCCGGCACGCGCCGCGTTGGGTTACGGAGTATTGGGGCACTTCGCTGATCCTTTTCTCGGCGACGGGGCCGGTTCGGTCGCCGGGGTCTGGCCGAGGAAACTCCGGTACCAATCAATGGTGCGGTTGAGGCCTTCTTCGAGCGTGAACAATGGTTTCCAGCCCAACTCCGTGCGAGCCTTGGCGGCGCTGAGGTACTGGTGCCGGATTTCGTTCCTGGCCTCGTTGAGAACCACGGGCTGCAATTGGGAACCCATCAGGTGCAGGATTCTCTGGACGAGGTCCAGCACGTTGACCTGTATTTCGTTGGAGAAGTTGAACCCGTGCCCGCTGAGAGCGGGCTTCTCAGCCAGGCGTTCGGCCAGCAGCATGTAGGCGGCGGCGCCGTCTTCGACATAGAAGTAGTCGCGGACGAAGCTGCCGTCGGAACGGATGATGGGCGCCTTGCCCCGGATGACCGAGCGGATGGTTCCAGGGATGATGCGGTTCCAGTTGAGGTCCCCTCCCCCGTAGAAGTTCCCGCATCGCGTGATCGCCACCGGCAGGCAGTACGTCTCGGCGTAGGTGTGGGCGATCAGGTCCGCGCAGGACTTGCTTACGTCATAGGGGTGCTGGCCCTGGAGCGGGGTCGACTCGTCGTAAGGCAGGTCCTCGTGGTCGCCGTAGGCCTTGTCGGAGGAGGCGACGACGATCTGCTTGACGCCGGGACTGCGGCGGCAGGCCTCCAGCACGCACCACGTGCCCTTGATGTTCGTGTCGAAGGTGGAGACGGGGTTGCGGTTGGCGATGCTGACGATCGTCTGCGCCGCCAGGTGGAAGACGGTGTCGACTTCGTACTCGCCGATCGCGCGTTCCAGCAATTCCTGGTCGCGCACGTCGCCCCGGACGACCTTGATCCTTTCGATCAGCCGGGTGGCGACCAACTCGCTCTGGGGCACCCAATCGCGCACGAGGCAAACGACGTCGGCGCCGGCCTCTTTGAGTCGCCGGGTCAGCCAGTGCCCCACCAGCCCGGTGGCGCCCGTTACAAGCACCGGTCGGTCCTGCCAGAATGCGTTCATGCGGTCCACACTTTCCAGGGCGGCTTGCCGCCATCCCACAGGTCGTTCAACATCTTGTATTCGCGATAAGTATCCATCGCGAAAAAGAAGCCCTCGTGACGGAAGGCCATCAATTCGCCGGCAGCGGCCAGGCGTTCCATGGGCCCTCTCTCCAGAACGCACGAGTCGCCCTGGAGGTAGTCGAAAACGCCCCGGTTGAAGACGAAGAAGCCGGCATTGGCCCAGCCGTTCACGACCGGTTTCTCCACAAAGCTCTTCACCTTGTCCGCATCATCGACCTCCAGCAGGCCAAAGCGGGAGATCGGTCGAACGGTGGTCAGCGTGGCCAGCTTGCCATGGGACTTGTGGAATTGGACAAGCCTGCAAATGTCCACGTCGGCCAGTCCGTCGCCGTAGGTCACCATGAAGCTGTCATCCTTGATGTACTTCTCGACGCGTTTGATGCGTCCGCCGGTCATGGTGGCCAGGCCCGTTTCGGCCAGCGTGATGCGGTACTCCTGCTCATGGTGCGAGCCTTCATATTCGATGTGCTGGTGGCTGCCGAGGCGGATGGTGAAGTCGTTGTTCATGGCCTCGTAGTTGAGGAAATAGTCCTTGATGAAGCTGCCGCGGTAACCCAGGCAGAGCACATAGTCGCGGAAGCCGTAATGGGCGTATATCTTCATGATATGCCAAAGCATCGGCTTGCCGCCGACCTCGACCATGGGCTTGGGCCTGAATTCCGTTTCTTCGCGAAGTCGCGTCCCCAGCCCGCCGCAGAGAATGATTGTCTTCATGCCGCTTGCCTTCATATTGCCAGGCAAAAACTCGATTTCCCGGAACGGCCGCTCCAACGAGCGATTCCCGCCGTGCCGGACGCCTATAACCGGGGCCGATAAGACGGTCTTTGGGTCATGGCTTGGTCAAGACAACCATCTTGAAGGCCTGGTTCCTGCACAACACGGGGAAAGCCGACGGCGTGGCCAGATACAGCACGGCATGCGTCGCGCCATAGGTCTTGGCCAGGCGGCTCAACTGCGCGTCCTTGATCTCGAAGAAGTTCATCTTCATCTGCATCTTGCCTTGCTCGTCCATGCGGGCCACGTCGCCATAACAGTCCGCGATTCGCTTTCGCCACTCCAGCATGGCCTGGTCGCTGAAAGGCAACGTCTTCTGCTCGACCACCAGCGCCCTTCGAGCTGTCAGCCGAAACCTGCCCCAGTCCGGCGGCACGACGAACACCGCGTTGGGATCTGTCAGTTCCGCGGCAGCCTGGGCAAAGGGCATATCGGCCGTCGGCGAGTCCTCCATGCCGACCCGAAGCCTGTACCGCGCCAAGGGGTTCTTCTCCGCGGAAGTTCCTGGAGTTTCGGATGCTCCCGGAACCCCCAGGCCCGCCAGGAGCACGAAGCCCGCGGTGGCGGCAACCGGCACAATCGGTCGAAGCATGCTTTTCGGCCCGTAAAGCAGCCACCAACTCGTTGCCACCAGGCAGGCTACCGCCAGGGCCTCGTCGCGGTTGCCTCCTAATCCAAGAAGAAGGCAGACGGCCACCAGCACCGCCATGCCGGTAAAGAGCCATCCGGCGTGCTGTGGCAGGCGGTTGGACAGCCATCGGCGCAAGGCCTCGCTGAGCGTCGCGAAGAACTGCACCAGCGGCTCGGACAAGCCGCTTCCAGCCAGGGCAATCCAACCCCAGACGCAATGGCCTGCGCCGTCAGTCTCGATGCTTGCCGCGATCGCCGCGGCCATCATCATCGTGCCGATCCACGTGACCAGCAGTTGGAGCCGGAAGGGCTGCATTATGGTGCCCAGACGGGTGGGGACGACCTCCGTAAAGACAAAGCCGCACAGAAAGAGGACCAGGACAACTCCGATGGCAAGCGCCGGCGCGAGCACCGAAGGCCCAACGGGATAGTCCCGCTTCCAAAGCCTAAAGGCCAATGCAGAGGCCCCAAGCACCGCAAAAAGGCCCACGAAGTCATCGACGGGAAACTGGCTGGCCAAATAATGGTGCGGTGCCCGATAGTAGGCCAGGAGCCCGATGAATGTCTTGGTGTCAATCCTGGCCTGCGCGTTCGTCCAGTGGCGAAACCAGAGTGCCGCCGACAAGGCGGCAAGAATAGACAAGCCGGCAAGCACGCCAGCCAGCGCCCGCCACGTGCCGGCGGATGAGCCCCGCGAGCGGAAGGCCCGCCAGAGTATCCGCCCTGCCGCCGCCGCGAGGGCAACGCCCCCCGCTTCCGCGCCGAGCAGCGGGTGAATGGCGGAGGCCAGTCCTGCCAGCAGGCCGCAGACCATCGGCCGACCGGCCAGCCCAGCCAGCACGGCCAGGAAACTCAACGGGGTAGCAAGGACTGTCGGGATGAAAAGCGTGTTGGCGATGGAAGAGTTCATGCCGATCCTGCAGCCTGCCAGTGACAGTGCCATCGTCGCGGCGAGCATGCCAGCCAAGGCTGACCCGTCGAACAGACGCCGGGTCGCCAGGTACGTGACCAGTGCGATCCCGGCCAAGGAAAGCCACTCCAGAACAAGGAACGTGGGCGCCAGCGGGAAGACAGACCCCAGTGCCGCCAGCAAGTGGACATAATAGTACCGCGGGCCGAAGCCGTCCGAGGCGTTCACGAAGAAGTCGTTCCGCAGGTACGACGCATCCATGGCCCGATAGACCATGGGCAACTGCTCCTCGTGGTCGCTTAAGCCAAAGGCGTAACCCCTTATAGCCATTGCCAGAGCCGCCGCCACCGCGGCGAAAACGATAATATCCAAAACGGAGGCTGATCTGCGTACAGGCGTAAGAGAGGAGGGATTCCTCTCCGGAACCTTCGCTACCGTACGCTTCTTCGTATGCACGCGGCCTCACCTCTTTCTGCCCCGGATCCCGTGGTGGTTCCCGATGGCCTAAGCGAGCGGTTCGTCAGCCCGTATCTGTCTGGATAAACGATCCGTCATATTATCTATCCGTCTATTTGTTTCGAGCAAAAAGGCAAATGAGTTTAACAGGTCTTCTCGACTGAGGTTACATCGTGAACATTTCCGTCATCTCCGCGGCGGCATCGGCGGAGATTTTTCCGGCCCGCAGGGCCAGTTCGACCGCCTGGCGTCCGCAGGCGGCGTAGAGTGCCCGCAGGCCGTCATCGGCGCCGGCGAGGGCGTCGAGGTGCCGGCGGATGGTCTGGATGTCGCCGCGGGCGACCGGGCCGGTCAGGGCCTTCTCCGGCCCG
>Ga0315279_10003967_pt1 | contig 20112 bp, 10 predicted proteins | sample YL17G06_20_MG_FD_203694 | JGI IMG/M metagenome (GOLD analysis project Ga0315279, IMG submission 203694) | Sediment microbial communities from Yellowstone Lake, YNP, Wyoming, USA - YL17G06_20 | ecosystem: Environmental > Aquatic > Freshwater > Lake > Sediment | place: USA: Wyoming | collected... | reverse complement strand
AGCGAATCGATTTTCATGCCCGAAAAGACGGTCTTCATGGGCGCGCGCGGGGAGGTGAACCTGCCCGGGATCGGCAAAAACGCGTTTATCGGATCGTCGGTGCTTTTCCAATCGAGGTCCTCCCGCGATGATAATCCCCGCATCGGCCAGGAGCCGTTCAACAAGCTTTTGCTGGATGTCAATACGGCCATGGATTTTGAGCCCGAATGGATGACCACGGCGGTCAACTGGCTGCCATTCATGTCAACCGAGGCCAAATCAACGGCCAAGCTTGACCTTGAAATGGCCAACACTCGCATGTATGCCACGATCAAGGGCGACGCGATTATCGACGATTTTGAATCGAGCAAAAACACCTATCCCATCGGCATGCATCACGATGTGTGGCACATGGCAAGCCCGCCGGCGCCCGCGGAAAACCTGCTATTCCGGCCGCCGGCCTGGCGCAGCTACTGGTTCAAACCCGATGACGGCGATCTCAAACACTCGATAAAGACCTGGAGCATTATCCAGGTGTCCGAATCCCAGAAAAAAGCCCAACTGGCCAGTCAGACCAATCTCTTCGAACCGGTAATGTACCTTGCGGCCACCCCGGCAGGCCCTAAGCTGCGCGACCGGTACGGCAAACCATGGGCAGGCATCATGACATCGTTTCCGCAAGGGTCATCCGACCGCACGCGGGACCGCTATTTTGAATTCATCATCAACCCGGCCATCAAGTTTCCCGCGGCAATGCGGGGCAGGCTGTATGTCGATTTCGGCATGATCAGCGAAGACCTGTGCCAGAACGGCGGTCCGCCCGATAATCGGCTTGACGAAGAAGACACCCTTGGCGCGATCGCCGGCGCGGGCACCGACTGCGGCCTGGACCATGAATGCGATAATGCCCGGGAGTTTTATCTGGTTCCCAACGCCGCGCACAACGGATGGGAATCGTTCGGCTTCGGCAGCGATGTATTGTTCAATCCCGCGGACCCCGCCGGCGACGATTACCGCAGGTATTACTCCACGTATGACCGCAGCGACCAGGCAAGCTCCCTGAGCAATTTTCCCTATGTCAACGGAACGCAGGGTGACCGGCCGCGGCCCACCAGCGAAGACCTGAACAACGACGGACTGTCGACGGCCAACGACTATTTCCGGTATTCCATCGACCTGGCCGACCTTGACACCTCGCGCTATGTGGACCCGCAGGCCCTCACCCATCGCGCCGACAGCGGCTGGTACCAGGTGCGCCTGCCCATCGGCGCGGAAAGCAGTCCGCCGGACACCATCGGCAAGCCGTCGTGGACGCGCATCAGCTTCGTGCGCATCTGGTGGAGCGATTTCGATACGGGGTCCACCGATACCCTCGAGCGGGCCATTATCTTCGCACGCATGCAGTTCGTGGGCAACCAGTGGGAATCTTTTGTCAAGCCTGATACGTCGTACGACATCGTGCCCGACACCTCCCCGCTCTCTCCGTTTCGGATCGCCGCCACCCATGTCAGCTATAATATTAAGATCGAACCGTCGGTCATCAATACCGAAGACGATGATGCGTATCTTCATGATCTCCTTACGCAAAATTATATTCCACGGACCACGGACCAGGCCAATGTGTTGCGGCGCGAACAGTCGCTCAAGCTTTCTTTCAAAGACATCAAACCGGACGAAGGCGCCCTGGTGCGGCGCGTATTCGTCGATCATGCCTATGACCTTTCATCCTACGAGCGCATGACGATCTTCGTGCATGGCGACAAAGACTATTCCGCCGACAGCCTTTATTATGTGTTCCGCTTCGGCGCCGACGAAAACACCTATTACGAATACCGGACGCTCCTGCGCAAGGGCTGGAACATCAACGGGGGCGATTCCGCAAACTGGGGAGAGCCGATCGCCATCGATTTCAAGGAACTGATGGCCAAAAAGCAGGAGATGATCACCGCGGGCATCGATACCATCAATGTTCAATGGAGCGTAAACAACGACGGCCGGCCGCCCTATTACGCCATCCGCTCGCGGTCCGCGGTCCCGCCCACGATTTCGGCCATCAAGACGTTTATCATGGGCGTGGTGCGCGGCTCCTCCAATAATCCATCCGCGCTGTCGGGCGAAATCTGGGTCGACGACATCCGCGCATCGGGGTTGCGAGAGCTCAACGGCTACGCCGCCATAGCAAGCCTTACCACGCAGTGGGCCGATTTCATGACGCTCAACGGCAGCACCGATTATCGCGGCGGCGACTTTCGGGAGATGACGCAGAACGATCTGGCCGCCGGCCGGTCCAGCGTGCGCGGCTCTTCGAGCCTGCATTTGACATTAGACAAATTTTTCCCGCAGAGCTGGCGGCTGAGCCTGCCGTTTGACGCCAGCCTCAGCGGGTCCGTGGAGCGTCCGCAACTGCAACCCAACACCGACATCTCGTTGCGCAAAAGCAACGGCGCCGGCGACGGGTTCGCCGAACTGGTCGCCAATGCGGCCACGCCCGCATCGCACTGGGAACACCGCTCCAATACCCGCTCTTTTTCATCGAGTTTCCATAAAGCCCAGGGCTCCACGAATCCCGCGGTCAAACTCACCGCCGAGCGCCTTTCGCTCAACAATCTGAGCTACAGCGACAACACAGCCGTCGACCATCAAGGGGAAAAACGCGATTCCCTGGGCGGCGGCGATTATCTCAATCTAAGGAACCAGCAGGATTACAACGGCGGCCTGGCCTATGATTTATCGCCGCGCGAGCCTCCCACATGGACGAAATGGCGGCCGTTTGAGAACGTCAAGCTCTCATGGTTCCCGCAGGATGTCAAGAATTATGAACTCACGTTTCTGCCCAGCAACCTGTCATTCGATCTGGCCTCTTTGCATTACGGCAACCTGCATGAAAACAACGAAAAACTGCGGCTGTTCGGACGCAACACGCGGTCGTTCGATATCAGCCACGGTCTGCAATTCAAATATGCGCCCATTTCCCCGCTTTTCGACTTCGACTATTCCTTGTCGCTGCAGCGCGTCCTCAGCAACGATCTGGACACGATCCAGTCGCGAAAGGGATGGCTTGCCTTTGCCCGGCAGAGCATCGCATCGCCCGATCCGGTATGGGGCGGCTATTCCTATCTGCGGGGCGAACAGGGGCGCAATCAGCGCGCAGCGCTGAAGTTCGACCCCCGTCTGGTCGACTGGTTTGATCCTAATGTCAATTATACCAGCACCTTCCAGAGCCAGCCCGACCGCGGCACTAAAAATTTCGGCGTGGCCAACGACTTCACCTTCAGCACCACGTTTTCGCTGAAAAACCTGTTCTCGTCAGTCGGCGCGACCTTCGATTCGGTCAAGGCCGTCGCAGGTCCCGCCCGGTTCCTGAAGGACGGCCTGGACCGCATCGAACTCGAAGACATCAACTTCAACTACAGCTCCAATGCCTCGCTGCGCAACAACAAAATGCAGTATGATTTCATGACCGGCGCCGGCAACGTTTCGCCGTTCGACTTTTTCCGCTACCAGCTGGGCGTGCCCCCGGGACAGGGACTTTCCGATATCATCACCGGCGATCTGGATTCGGCGGCGTTCGGCAGCATGCAATACCGGCGGGAGCACCATGACGTGTTCGACAATTATAAGGACGACAGCCGTGACGTGCGCCGCACCTGGACGCTATCGAGCCGTTTCAAGATGCCCGACCCCGTCGACCTTCGCATCAAAAATGTGAGTCTTGACAAAAGCGTGAACTACCGCCTGACGCCGGATACCACCACCCGCGACACCATCTATGTTTTCCCCAAGGTGTCGGCTGGCGCCAGCTCGGGGATCCTGAATAAAATCCCCGTCGTAAGCAAGAACATTAAAAACGTTTCGCTGACATCGTCCTATTCGTATTCACAGGAAGAGGACCGGAAACACTCGTATTTCGATACGCCGCATACCATGCTCACAACCCGGCGCATCCAGCACCAGTTCGCGCCGCTCATAAACTTTACCGGCCAGCTGGAAAAATGGCCGATCAATCTCAGCTATTCCCACAACTGGTCCATCAACAGCGATAAAAGCGGCGAAAGCAATAAAGCGACCAAGGGCGTGAAAAACGAGGATGACGGTGAAATCCGCTACTCGGTGGAAAAAACCGCGGAGCGCAAGGAGATCAAGGTGCTGGCATGGGCCATACCTTTGCGCGGCCGCATGGACTTGAGCCTGCACCTGAAGCGGTCGCACGATCTGCAGACCGCGGTGGAAAATGCCGCCGGCGCGTCTTCGGGCGGTTCGGGGCAGCAGGAGGAAAAGCCGACCACCGATATCACCGAATTTTCGGGGGAATCGCGGCTGTCATACGATTTTACCGACAAGGTCAATGGCGGCGCTTCCTATACCTATAGCAACCACAACGAGGTCGCACCGCAGAAAAGGACCTCCAGCCAACATGTATTTTCGCTGAATGTCAAAATTTCATTTTAAAGGAACGGTATGAACAAAAAGATCCTGTTTTCCGCAACGGCCACGGAAAAGCGCGTTGCGCTCGTGGAAGACGGCCGCCTGGCCGAGCTGGTCGTTGAACGGCCCGACACCTCCCGAATGGTGGGCAACATCTATCGCGGACGCATCGAATCCATCCTGCCGGGACTGCAGGCGGCATTCGTGGACATCGGCATCGGCAAAGGCGCTTTTCTGCATGCATCCGATGTGGACCCCTCGCTTCTGCTCGACGACGATGACACGCCCGATTTTGTCCAGTCGAAGCGCAAGATGGCCGCGGTCATGCCCATTGAGAAAGTGCTTGATGAGGGACAGCAGATCCTGGTGCAGATCCTCAAGGAGCCCATCGGCACCAAAGGGCCCAAGGTCACCACGCAGATCAGCCTGGCAGGCCGTTTTCTGGTGCTGGTGCCCGACACCGATTTCATCGGCGTGTCCAAAAAGATGAGCGATGAGCGGACGCGCAGGCGGCTCAAGCAGATCATCGCGCAGCTCAAGCCCAAGGGCGTCGGGTTCATCGTGCGCACGATAGGACTTGACGTTTCGGATACAGACTTTATCGCCGAAATCAAGGCGCTCATCGAAGCGTGGAAAAACGTGCAGAACCGTGCGCTCGAAGGTTCCGGCCCGCGCCTCATCCACCAGGAACCAGGCATCACCACGCGCGTGATGCGCGACCTTTTATCGGACGCCGTTTCGGAAGTCTGGGTGGATTCGCGCGAAGACCACGACGAGATCCTCTCCTATCTGCGGAACATGTCCCCGCATCTATGCGCGCGCATCCACCCCTATTCCGAAAAACTGCCGCTCTTCGATAAATTCAACATTGAAAAAGACCTTGAGCAGTCGCTCAAACGCAAGGTGTGGCTGAAAAGCGGCGGCTATATTCTGATCGACCGGACAGAGGCGCTTACCGCCATCGACGTCAACACGGGCCGAAATGTGGGCAAGCACGACGTGGAAACCACGATTCTGCATACCAACATGGATGCGGCCGTGGAAATCGGCCGGCAATTGCGTCTGCGCGATATCGGCGGCCTTATTGTCGTCGATTTTATTGACATGCGCAAAAGCGACAACCGGCGCAAGGTGGAGGACGCCATGCGCAAGGCGCTCAAAGACAATTCCGAAGCGGTTTCACAGACCCCGCTGTCCAAATTCGGACTCATGGAAATCACGCGCAAGCGCGTGCGTCCCCAATTGCAGGAGCTCTATACCGACGTGTGCCATGCCTGCAACGGCCTGGGCCGCGTCTTTTCGCCGGCCACTATTGCCGGCCGTATCGATCGATGGCTCAAACGCGCCGATCCCGCGTCTCTGCCCCGCGAATTGTCGCTCAATACGCATCCGGCCGTTGCCGCGTATCTGCGCGAAGACCATGCCCGAAGAATAAAAGAGCTGGAACTGTCGCACCAGATCGCGCTGAAAATCGTTGAAGACGAAGAACTGGACCAGGATGAGTTTGAATTCTATGCGCCGGGGACCGACCGGCCGATAGGGCAGAAATCAGTGAGTGAACGGCAGTAGCGCCGGATGGTCCATGCGGAGCGGAAAAGCGCGGGACGTCGCCAGGTTTACTGCTGCGAGATCGCGAATCGCGGGCTCTTTTCGGAATAGCGTCTGAAATTCACGGTGTCCAGATCGTACGGCGCATCCACTTTAATGACGCAGGAGTCGGATACCACCCCCACACGGCCGGCGCCGGCTGTCTCGTTGTCAAGCGAATCCGTGATTGCCCACATGTATGCACCGGTGTCCCCGCGGTAATAGGCCATATCGCCCGGGGTGATGAACTCGCCCGGCCCGCTGACCATGCCCCAGTTTTTTCCGTTGGACGAAAAGCCGACCGTGATCCGGTTCCGCACATGGGTGGGATCGAGGAGCCACGAGATGACCAGCGTATCGCCCACGCGGAAATGCGATTTGCCGCAGGGCTTGAGCACTTTGAGATGCTGGGTTGAATCCAGAACGGCGATTGGGCATTGGGGACGGACGACCCACACGGAGTAGGCGATCGTGTCCGCGTCCACAGCGGCGCGTCCGCTCCCGATTATGCGAATGCGATACAGCGAATCGCCGGTCAGGCTGTCGGCATTAAGGCCGAGCGTGACGACCGCCGTGTCCCCACGTTGACTTATGGAATAAGCCGACGGAGGCAGGCCTTCCACCGCCGCGGCCGCGGTATCGCCGTCCGAGTCGCCGAAGGCCAGGCTAACCGTGATTGCTTCCCCGGAATGCAGCGTGTCCGGGGGGGCTTGGGTCGTGGAGATGACCCGGTGCCACATCGTATTGGAATCCCTGGGAGTTGACGGATTGGAATTGCAGAAAAGCAACGCCGCTAAAGCGATTAAGATAAAAACGCGGATCATGATGCAGCGCTCCCTATGATCCCCTCTTCAAATGAAAATAGGTGGTAAGGCGCAGGGAAATCAAACAGGGGCGTTGCAGGCAACGCCCCTGCGAGATAGTATTGGCATTCCTACTGCCCGAAATAGGCGTACAGGCTCATTCCAAGGACCGGCCCGTTCAACGGATTTGACGGGCCGAAAAACCTCACATTGGCAGTCCCTTCTTCGGTTATAGCGTTCGAGACTTTCATATTGCCCGGAACCGCAAGCTCAAAGCCAAATCTGAATCCGAGACCCAGATGGTCGCAAATCAGGATCTCCGGCGCCGCGGCAAGGCGAACGAAAAGCGTTCCGCGATCGTTGATATCATCGGCGCTTCGCGTATTATGATATGCATACGCCATCTGTCCGAGTGCATCCAGATACACCCACTGCGTGCTCAGGAAATTATAGATAAAAGCGCCGGCGAAACTGATGTCATCGGCGGAGGCATAATGGTCTGTCGTGGCGGGGGTGGCCGAGCTATTGACCACATCATACGCGCCCAGGTGCTCAAAGCCGATGCTGGCCTGCACGCCCATATTGTCCGTGAAGAAAAATCTTCCCGCCAGCCCTTCATCGTAGCCCACGCCGAAATGTCCCCGGTTTCCCGGTGAAAGCTGCGCGAACGCAGAGAAACCGCTTATCAGCAAAACCAGACCGGCCAATGACCATGTTCGCATACTGCCGCTCCTTGATTAAAGGTTATTCACAGATGTTGATTGTCGTGTCCATTTCCATGTCCGTCACGGTATATTCGATTCTCAACTCGCAGTTGTTAAGCCGGATTTGCATGACGGGCCGGCCCTGGCCGTCGCGAACGCGAATGCTTTCGCAGGTCTGCTCCACCTGTCCCCCGCTCATCTGCGCCAGCGCCAGCCACCCCTGATAGCCCGCCAGATCGCTCAGGCACCGGGGTATGCCGGCGCCGCCCGATGGGGGCGCGGCCGTCTGCTCGGAAACAACCGGCGCGTCATTCTCCTGCGGCGCGGAGGCGGGCTGATCGCCGATCACCACCGGGGACTGCTGGGTGATTGCCGGGGTGCCGGCATCGAGTCCCGAAACCGGGCCGGTCGTGCTTTTACAGCCGGGGATACAAGCTGCTGCCAATATCGCAAAGGCATATACGCGAAGACGCATAGGATGCCCCCTTTCCGTACTTGCAATATAGCCTATTGCGTATATACGGTGCAATCGGGGCGGCGGTCACAAAGCCGATGGAATTACGGCAGCATCCTGCGCCGCCATTGCTGTATTCCCCTCTATGGCGTGGCCATCGCCGTCATTCGGGATATGCCATTAAGCTGAAAGTCAACAAAAACGGCTTCCTGTTCGAAATGGCGCACCATATCCTGCGCCAGATCAAGAATGGTATGTTTGAACGTCCCGGCCTTTTCAGCGGGACCGACATTCAGAAAAACGATCTGCATCGAGTTTTCCGTGACAACCATACCGCGGTCGGGACCGGGCTTTGTATGGGTCCAGATTCCCTTCTGGTAAATAAATGAAGCGTCCGGCGCGGCATGCTTTTCCTTGCCGCGGCTTTTTCCGGCAATCTGCGCCATGCGCCGCTTTTTCGTCCATTCCGTGACATCCTTCATGGTCCATTTTGGTTTCGCGCCGGCATTGAACCCCAGAAATATGCGGGCCGAATGGGTGTTGTTGATCCGCTCCTCTAAGGAATTGCGCCTGCGGCCCGTGTGCCGGATGGGACCGTTTGGACGGAACACCCCACGGTGACGGCCATCCGGGGACCGATACGAGAATTGCCGTAAATCAACCGGATAGTATGCCATAATGATTCTCCTTGTTGAAGCCTATAAAAAATCGTCCGATTCCTCTGTATGCTCGGTTCATCCCCGCGCGTGCGGGGAACAGCGTTTATTTTTGCACTACTTTTTGCACTGTCCTAATTCATCCCCGCGCGTGCGGGGAACAGCGGGTGATTGTCGCGCAGATTATCTCTGATGCATTGTTACCAATCCCAGCCATTGTTTGAAAATTCCTTTTCGTCATCATGGCGGTTATGGAGCAATGCACAGGGATTTTCGCGGATATATCGGCGTATCCGATGTAATTCTTCTTCATTGCGGACAATGTGGTCGTGATAATTGCGCTGCCATTTGAATGCCGGGTTTCCATTGCGATTCGCCCATCGTTTTACCGATGATTTGTATTGCGATAGTATGACGGCCAGGGTGCCTGATCCAACATCCTGAAATGCATATCGGTGGGGTTCGTGGTGTTGCATTTTGTCATCCGGCCGGATGGATTGTGAATGCATATCGGGTGGGGGTTGATTGCGATTGAATTGAAATTGTTGCAGGGGTTGACCATGGTCAACCCCTGCAACATTCACACCATCATCGCGTTCGTTTTTACAAACCGTGCCCGCGTTAATCAACCGCAATATCCCATGAATATGGTCCGGCATGATGGCGTATTGGTCAAGAACGGCATTGGGAAAATGTTCGGGGATTTCCCGCCAATAGGCATGGGCGATTTTTCCCACTTCGGTCAAACGCAAACATGGCGGCGGGACAACGCGGCACGATCCATAAAGATCGCCGCACGCACTCCGTTTCTGGATCGCCAACATGCACCGGAGATCATTCAGACAAATAGTGACGAAATACCAACCCGGACGCGAATAATCATATCCCTGCAGCCGGATCGATTTTCGGTGGTGGATTTCGGGGTTGAAATAGGATTTGGCCATTATTTCGTTTTCCGGGCGCTATGCGGCTAATTGCGCCGGCGCCTGATTTGCATGTTTAATGATGATTCTTATGCGGGGACGTTCAACGGAACGCCCCCGCCTGCCATCCGCATCGCACCGCATAATATGCATGCCGTCATTACGGCGCGTCAATCAATATCATGAATATTTCGGTCCATTGGCATATCATTCAGCTACGGCTGGTCCGGCCGCAGATATGTCTCATCGTCTTCACGTATGGACGCGCAGATGAATTCCGCGACGCCCGCGGGTATGCCTCTGGCGATCAGGTTGCGATTGAAATCCTCCATGGTTATATAGGCGACCGTATGCGCGACGCGGTCGATCAGGCATTCGTAAACCAGTTTAGCGTAGCGTTGCGGGCAGCGATACGAAATCGTGAACTTCCCATGCGGAAACAGTTTGGTCCAATCATTGCACCATTTGTTTTCGTCAATCGCGGGCGCGGGTTGCGGGATGGGAGCAGGAACGATTGCGGGGGCCGGATGCTCCAGGACCGCCGTCACGCCCGCCGCCGGCGCTTGCGCGGCCGCCTTTCCGGCGGCCGGGCATTCGGCTGCAGGGCCGGCGATTGGTAATGCGGCCGCGATTGGCGGATGAGTGATCGCCGGCGCGGGCATTTCGACCGTCCGGACGCGCTGGGCCTCGGCCGGTTTCGCGGGAAGGGGGGCGTCCGCGGGTCGCGCAACATTGGATGCGGTATTCGCCGCCTGGGCAGGCGTTTCCATCCGCAAAGACCGCATCAAAGCCACGCCGCATGCCGCGCCCTGGATCGGGATGGCGAAGAACAGAATGGCGGATTTTCCCACGATGTGAAGATACACCAGCGCGACGATCGCCGCGGGAAGCAGAAGGGATTGCGTCCAGTTGAATGGCGTGGACGGAAGGGGAAATTCGGCGGCCAGCATCCGGACATACGCCTGAAAAGCCAGGACCAGCGCGCCGGATACGGCGCAGGCGAGCAGGATTGGGCGCATCGCGTCCGTTTCGCCGCGGAGTAAAACCGCCATGTAAAGCGACAGCAGCATCATCGTGATATCGAAATAGAGTGCGGCGCGCATCGGTTTTCCTCCCGGATGGATGGTTTTCGCCCTATTTCCGTTCTGCTGTTGGGAGCGGGAAATGGGCCATGATGGTCTTTATCATCTCATCCATATTGAACGGCAAGCCGAAGATTGCGCACGCGCCCGATTCCGCTATCCGTTCCGCATGGCCCGGCAGCGAGTCAATGTGCGCAGACGCGGCGATCACCGGCTTTTTATAGGTGCCTGTAAGCGTCCGGATCATGCTGTAAACCGGCTCGAAACGACCATACGGTAACGAACTATCATCATGTGCGATAACATTATTAAACGGGATGAAAAGAAAGACATCCGGATTATAGGCTGCGAGAATGTATTCCACATCTTTTAGATACGAAGAAAAGACATATACGGGCTGGAATGCATGCTTATGCCTGTTTGCAAAGAGCATGCAGAATGTGCTCGTGAAACCTTCGCCTTTGTTGCTGCCGATAAAAGCGATAGAAAGGCGCGGAAGTCCTGGATCAGCCTCCGGTTCCTCAACTTCAACGCTTGCGCGCTGCAAAGCGACCTTTGGTGACGGCGCGACGGGTTGCGCGACCTGCGGCGCCGGTGTGCCCCGCCCCTCCGCCGGTTCCTCGCCAAAAAGTGGCAGCGACAATTGCCCGCTCTCTTCGGCCGGGCGGGGTTTGCGGGCCGGCTTGTTGCCGTATTCCCTGAGCGGAAAAGCATAGCGCACCGGGATGGGCGCGCGCAGAAGACCACCATGGGATTCTATATATTCGCACATTATTTTCGCGTGAAGTATCAGCTTCGAGATCTCCTCGTCGTCCTCTTTTACAAAGGAAAGCCAGGTTGTAAGACAGGCATGGGTGGAGGCCATGTCCTTGCGGCCGCAATGGAGCCACGCAAGGTGATGGTACAATTCACATTCCAGCGGATCCATTTTTCGGTAGTGCTCGAGCCAGTATACCGCACCGTCAAAGTCGTTTTTTTCAACGCATACGGCGGCAAGCCGTTTGTAGGCAAGCAGGTTTGATGGCTCGCGCATCAGGGCGTTGCGGAAATAGCGGTCCGCGCGCTTGAAATCCTTTTTTTGCAGGTAAAAATTGCCCATGCGGATCAATTCGTCGGCAGAGCACTGAAGCACGTTCACGCGCCTGCGCAAAGCCCGGTCGGCAACATCGTAGATGCTCATACCGCCTCCTTCCATTCCATGGGGTGATCGAAATGGTGTGGGTGATACGATAAACCATCGCTCCGACACCTGTTGTCGGAGCGATGGTCTTATGGTATGTTTGGTGATGGGCTGGACGGCGCCACCATTCCCCGGGAGCACCCATGAACCATTCTTCCTTCAATCGGATATATGAAATCGACCGCATGATCCGGCAGGGCCGCTTTTCATCCGCGCAGGAAGCGGCGCGGCATTTTGAGGTCACGCGCCGCACCATTGAGCGCGATCTGGAGCAATTGCGCTATTCGTTGAATGCGGAAGTGGCGTACGACCGCAAGCGGCGGCGCTATGCCTACGTGGGAGATCCGGTCACCTTGCCGGCCATGTGGCTTACCGAGCGCGAAATCGCGATACTGCTCATCGCCGAGCGCTCGTTGCGCGCATGTGTGGGAGCGTCATTCGCCGATGAGGTCCATCCTGCGTTCAATAAACTTCTTGAGCCCATCCGCCACGACCGGCACACCATGGATTTCGTGCGCGACATGTGCGCGCGCATCCATTTCCACCGGCCGTACGAATCGGCGGTGGACGTGCGGGAGGCATTTTCGCGCGTATTGGAGGCCATCATGCAGCGCCGCCGGCTGGCGTTCGAGTATCGGTCGGCGCATGAGCGCGCGGCCGCGCGGCGCGAGCTGGAGCCCTATGCGCTTGTCAATTCCGGCGGCGACTGGTATGTGACCGGCATGTGCCGCGCTGCGCGTGCGGTGCGCACGTTCAATCTGGCGGCCGTTGCCAAGGCGGAAATCGTGGACGCGGCGTACGAAATCCCCGCCGATTTTGACGCTGTCAAGCATTTCGGCCGCGGGTTCGGACGCATGCACGGCGAAGGCGACGAACGCGTCGTTCTGCGCGTAACCTATCCCGCCGCCCAATGGATCGGCAGATATATATGGCACCAGTCGCAGACCACGCGCCGGCGCGGGGACGGCATCGAGATCGCCATGACCTGTCCGGTCACCGATTCCCTGGTCCGATGGGTCCTGCAGATGGGTGAATGCGTTGCGGTTGACAAACCGGAGTCGTTGCGAAGAGCGGTGGTGGAAAAGGCGACGGCGATGGCGAAGAACAACCGGGGGCCGGCCGGCGCGGGTCTGATCCGGATTAAGCCCCCGCGGGAAACGAAGGATCGATCACCGTCAGCACCTTCTCCAGCGGGCAGCCGCGGAAAAGCATGAATGCGTGTTCCGGTTTCGCCCTCAGGGCGAAATGCTTTCCCTTGCGTTCCACGGCCTTGTGGCAGTAAATAAGGCTGCCGAGCGCGGTGCTTTCGATGAACGAGACGCGGGTGAGGTCGATGATTATGCGCTCCCATGCCGGGGCGTCCGCCAGCACAAGACCGTCGACGCGCGCGGTGAGTCGCGCACCGTCAACGCCGCTCAGCTCCCCTTCCAGGGCGATGATGGTCTCCTGCCCCTTGTCGTATTGCATGAGCTTCATGCCCGCCTCCTGCGCGCTGAGTCCGTACTTCATGATTTCATTATAGGCTGCGTGCTTTCGCGGAAAACGGAACCGCCGTTTCCGTTTGGCAATATGGGAAAAATCCCCGCATCGGACATTCCGCGCGCATTTCAGCCCGGGTTCGATAAAATCCAGGCCAAGTATCGAACGTGGGCTAATACCCAACCTTCCTTTAAGCGTCTAAACCAGTTACTATAATAATGGAAGAGTTACTCGCTTAATGCGGCTTTCGCCGCTTTGGATCCGATATTTAATGAACCGATTCGATTAAATGAACGACATTATTTATCGATATCCAAATGCTGAAATTATCATTGATTTCGCCATACCGATGGTAGTATAATACGGAGATAATACATCAGCTCGACATTCCACCGCGATTTCGGGCCGTTTCCATCTGCCCGCTTGAAAAAAGGGAGGGGTCGCATGCCGCGTTTTGAATGTGTCAAGTATTGCGCCGCAGCCGCGCTGCTTGTGCAGATTGTTTTCGCTATTCCAACGTATGCACAGCCCAAGGAAGGTATTGACTTATGGAGAGTAGGCGCCGGTGCGATCGCCTATCTGAATTCGGATTCGATCTGGATAGGGGCAACCTTCCTTCGTGATACCACAAAACCATTAATAACAACCTGCATTAGCGGTTCGGGGGCATGGGACGGCTATCTGGAGCTCATGATTCCTGGAGGTAAATCGAATGGTCAGGATACCGCCATATATCTTTTTGACAAAAACGATATAGGCAAAAGACTTGATCTGACATACAATTCATTAGTGCGCCAATACATACACCACAAAGATACGCTCTATTTCCTATTTGTAGCGCACGAATATGGAGATTCTCTTGCTGTTCATTCAATGCATTATACAGGCCCGAACCGCCGTGCGGGCGATCCTCTACCCTGGATTCAAACTGACCGCTATACCAGCCCGGTCTATCTTAATGGCCTGATAACAATGTACTCCGGCGTGCAGGTACCGATCGGCAGGCGGCGCATGATGGCAGGATGGCTCTGGGACAACAACATGCGGGTACCTACCGACACCGTGGTTTGGGGAATTGAAGATTTGGATGATAATAATGGTGTAAGATTTGAAGGCGCTAATACTTATGGTAACTGGCAGGACCATATATTCCATCTTTACGGAGTTTTTCTTAACAGCCCTTCCACGCCAACCACGCTAACTCTGCTGGTGGCCGACAGCTCCATCACCGCCGGCACCTGGGTAACGATCAAAGGATATATCTACGACCAGAACGACAGCCTGCGCTCCGACCTTGCACAGCAGATCCGCTGGCAGGTCCTGCCGACCTATCCCAAACAGGCGGGCGATTCGCTTACCCGTGCACAAGGCGACTCCACGCGGTTCCGCGCGCTGCGCGCCTACCGCAACATCCCGATCCAGGCATGGTACCACGACGCATCGGGTCGCGACCTTTACGATACGGCATGGGTCTACATCGAACCGGGCCCTCCAAGCCACCTGGTCATTGAGAGCGATCCCAATCGCAGCACGAGCAACCAGTGGTACGACAACCCGCTGCCGTCACTCACGATCTCCACAGGCCAGACCACGCGCACCGATCTCTATGCCATCCTGCGCGACCAGTACGGCAACTGGGTGTCGCCCTCCCAGCAGACCGGTTGGGACACGGTCTATGCGGCCACGCGCATCGTTTCGGCCACCAACGGGACCAACACCAACCTGGGACAGGGATCGGTCTCCAAGGTCCTTGACAACGGGACACAAAACATTCGCGCGTGGAGCGCCAATAGCGCCTACACCGGCGCGCTCTTCCGCGATACCCTGCCGGTGACGGTGGACCCGGCCAGCTATACGCAATTGCGCATTGTCAATTCCGCGCGGCAGCAGATCGCCTTGCTCATCATCAGCATCGACAACGACACCACGCTCATCGTGCAGGGATACCGCCCCGACTTTACGCGGTGGGAAGACGTGACCGGTTCATGGAGCATGTCCGCGGCCATCAAGTCGGATTCCGCTCCGCCGGGCAATAAAAGCAGCTTCTATTTCTCGCCCACCGATACCGGCCGCGGCGCCATTTCTGTTTCGCGCGGGGCCGGCGCCGGAGCGCTTTCCACATCGATCAACGTGACCGTGCTCCCCGGCGCGCCGGCGCACATCGTGCTGTACTCGTACACCGGCAAGCCGCATTCGCCCGACGATCCGTATCCGCTGGTGCTCTTCCCCAACCGCAAGGCCGGCGACACCGTTGACCTGGTTGCGAAGGTATTCGATAAAAACTGGGTCTGGCTGCGGGACTATGAGGAGAATGCCACCTATTCAAGCCGGATCGGCTGGGAGCTTTCGCCCGCGGGCGGCATCGGCTCTCTCACTGCGTCAAGTGGTCATCAGTCGAACTTTATCCCTATCACGGCCGGGCAGCAGGCGTATGTCATAACCTCGTTACCGCAAGGAGCGACAACGCTCCTTGACACGCTGATTGTCAACATTATTCCCGGCGATCCCGCGAGTATCCAGGTCGTCCGCGACACCACCTCACGGCCGCCCAGCCCGATCACCGGCACCGTCATCTTCCCCACGGCCGATTCGGTCCAGTTCGTGTATTCTGTGGTATACGATCGCTTTGGCAATTACATCGGCTGGGCGCAGGGCGCCCAGTATGTCAGTAATATTCCGGCGCAGATCTACGCTCGCGCGGGGACCAACTTTACGTACGGCGAAGGCCGTATTTCTCGATTGACGGACCAGGAAGCAACGGCGCAGATCGTGGCCGAATACAGCCCGCGGCCCGGCGCGTATCTGCGCGATACCATTACCGTGCAGATCAGCTCGGTCACCTATGATTCGCTGGCGATCTACGTGCTGAGCGGCGGCAAGCAGTACATCACGAGCCTGACTATCCACACGGATGAAGACACCGTGCTGTACGCCGAGGCCCACCGCGCCGACGGCAGGGGCTGGGACAATTACGCCGTGCAGTGGTCGAAAACGGCCGGCCTTGTCATTGCGGGAACACCGCCGCAGGCGGTGTTGTGGACCATCGCGCCGACCGCCATAGGGACCGGAAGGATCAAGATCACCGGCCTTGGCGTTGCCGCGGGCGCCAAAGCGGATTCGATTTCCGTCACGGTGCTGCCGGGACTGCCCAACCGCATCGCCGTCTATCCCGATACGGTTTCGGCGACAGCGGCCTATTCTCCTTCGCAGGCCTTGAACATCACCGCCGGGCATGCCGCCGAACTGTACGCGCGCGTATTCGACCGCAACGGCGTACGATTGTATCAATTTGAAAACGCGGACAGCAGCCGCGCGATCATGACGTGGCGCGCGGCCATTGTTCCCGATAATATCGGCGTGGATTCTTTATTGTCAACAGTGCAGACGTACCATTCGCGGTTCACCCCGCAGCGCGCCTACACCACCTATCGCGCAACGCTGACGTATACAAAGAGCGGCACCACCCTCACCGGCAGCGCGCTCTTTTACGTGGGGCCCGATACCGCGTACCGCATGGTGATCGAGGAAGACCCGCAATACGACAACAACACCCCCATGCCCTATGATGTCATGGAGTTTTCGGGGAACGACCGTATCAAATACGCCTATGCCATCCTGCGCGACCGGTTCGGCAATTTCGCCGGCTTTTCCACCCAGACCGACTGGACCACGCGCGATGCGACCATTGCCACGGGCGCCGAAGGCGGCCTGGCCGCCAAGGGCGAAGGCGAAGTGACCCGCGTGGGCACGACCGGCGAGGCGCAGATGGTGGCGCGCAACCGCGCCAAACCGTTTCTGATGGACTCGGTGCTGGTACGGTTGACAAATGTTATATACGACCGTTTGCGCATCGTGGTCAACGACACGCTGCCCATCAATGCCCTTGCCATGCAGACCGACCAGGACACGGTGCTCATGGTGCAGGCGCTGCGCCATCATGACAGCGCCTGGGTATCGGTGCCCGCGACGTGGATTTTCATCCCCGCCAATTTGTCGCAGAACCCGGGCCAGGGGACCAACCAGATCACCTTTTCGCCCACGGACACCGCGCACGGCAAGGTGATCGTCAATTACGGTTCGGCAATACCCGACACGCTGCCGGTGACCGTGACCGTGGGCCCGCCCACGCGCATCGCGCTCTATCCCAAAGAGGGCCCGCCCGCGGGCTACGCCGGCGCGGACCCGGCCAACGTGGCCTACGACTCCGTGGAGCTGGCGATTGCCGGCACGGCCTTCCCGCTGGTGGCGGACGCGTTCTATAAAAACATCTGGCTTGCCGATTATCAATTGACGCCGGCAAAGTACGGCGAGATCAAATGGCAACTCATCGACCCGGACACCGTGGGATCGCTCTCCGCGACGTCGGGGTACAAGGTGAGTTTTCTGCCGCGCCGCGCGCACCACCGCGCGACGGTGATCGTCAAGCTTTTCAGCGGCGCGCTCAACGACACCCTGCGCGATACCATTGTGCTTGACGTCAAGCCCGGCCGGCCCTACCGGCTGGTGCTTGAAGGCGATGCGCAGGCGTCGCTCAACCAGGCCGACCCCATCGATACGGTGCAGATCTCCGATAATACCTTTAACGGGTATGCGTATGCGATCGTGCGCGACTCGCTGTTCAATTACATCGGCTATGCCAACCCGGCGGCCTGGGGCGTGGTTGCCACGCAGCCGCAGATCGTGACGGTGACCGCGGGACAGGCGCAGCTTGGCGAAGGGAAAATCACCAAGGACACCTCGGCCGCGGAGAACGTCACGCAGATCTATGCCGTGTACCAGACGACCTATCTGGGACGCGACATCACCCTGCGCGATACTACCTATGTCAAGCTGCTGCGGTACCATTATACAGCACTGAAAATCGAGCCCAAAGACACGAAGACCGCCAATGCCATCAGCAAGGATACCCTGCATTTGCCCACCACCGAATCGGCCGCTCTGGTCGTCAAGGGATTGCGCTCCGATTGCAACGACGCCAATAATCCCTCCTGCTGGGAGCTGGTGCCGGCGCGCTGGGAAGCCTCCTCCACCCTGCAATTCGAGACACCGCCGCCGGGCAGCGCATCGGGCTGGACCTTTTCGCCGTCGGACACGGGGCGCGGCCTGATCCGCGTGGTTCTTGACAACGATCCGCATGCGACGCCGGATACGCTGCATGCGGTGTTCATGCCGGGCCCGCCCAGCACAATCAGCATGACCATTCTGACGCCCGTGGAGGAGCGGCGCGCTGGGGACACGATCAGCGTGCTGGTGAGCATCAGCAACAACGATGGGCTGGTGCCGGGGCCGTGGTGCGACACGGTGTACTATCAGGACATCCTGGGCAACGGCGGCCGCGACAGCGTGCCCAGGGTCATCGTGGACGGGAACGGCGATACGCTGCGCTCCGTGCCGGACTCCTCGGGGAAGGTGCGAGAGTGCTTCAACGGCGGGCTTGACACGGTGAAGTTCGTGCTCTACTATGCGCCGGACGACTGGATCACGCAGCGGACCGACAGCATGCACCAGTTCATCGCGACACTGGACAACATCAAAGGCCAGACCGACCGGTTTTACCTCTATCCGGGCGACCTGAAAAAAATCGTACTTGACCCGCGCATATCCAGCCGCATGGACTCGATCACCCTTCGGTATCCCGCGGGCGACGAGTGGATCGATGCCAAGGGCTATGATGTATTCGGCAATTACATGGGCCTGATCTCCAGCAACTGGGATGTCACGGGTTCGCTGCACGCTCCGGACAACGAGCGGAACCAGAAGAGCATCCACTATACCAGCGCCAACGTCACGACCAGCGAAGAGGGCTGGATGATCGCGCGGGCCGGCTCCGATTCCACGATCACCGACAGCATCTTCGTGCGCATCATCGGCCCGCTTACGCTCATCGACACGGCCCTGACGCAGGACGTCAACGGCAACGGCCTGCTCGACCGGATCGTCGTACATTTTGACAAGCCGGTCTTTCTTCCGGACGATTATTCCACCGACAGCATAACCATTTCTTATTACGTCCCCACAGCGGGGACCACGGTCACATTCCGCGTCAAGAGCATCAGCGCGCTGGGCGATACGACCGACAGCGTGGTGGTGGAACTCTATGAGGATTCCTCCACCAACCTCCCGCAGACCGCCTGGACGCCGGACATCGTTTTCAAGGGCATTGAGAACATGACGCAAGCGCCCACGGTATGCGTTGACGGCGCAGGGCCGGTGATCTGGAGCGTCACCAAGACCGTGACCAATGTCAGCGATCGCAAGGAAGACCTTGTGCACGTCGAATTCAGCGAGCCGATCAAGGACGCGGCGGGCGCCGCCTTTCTGAGCAACACCTCATCACCCCAGGCGCTCTTCGTGGTATGGCTGCCGCGTGCGGACAATCCGGATTCGCTTGTTCCGGTAACCGACATGTTGGACAGCATCCGGGCCTTTTACAAGACGGACGCGAGCGGCCAGTGGGTTGAATTCTATATGAGCAACGGCGAAAACCTGACCATTAACCACCGGCTGAGCATTGCGGTTGACACATCGGACCATTCATCCCCCAGCGACCTGCGCGACCGCTCGGCCAATTACCCGGAGCCCGTGAACGTGCCGGTGAAGGTCCGGGTGGTGGGCAAAATCGTGGAGACGGCAACCGTCGGTCCCAACCCGGTGCCGCCCACGGCTGCGCATTCCGATTATGTCTTTGCGCAGGACTGGAAGGCCTTTGATACCGATGATCCGCAGCTGGCCACGAAATGGGCGTACAATGACGGAGGATCGGTCATCTATGTCGACTGGGTCATCCCGTCCCTGGGCACGGTATTCGGGAAAGACACGCTGAAGAGTTATGACCAGTTG
>Ga0315279_10003966_pt1 | contig 20113 bp, 24 predicted proteins | sample YL17G06_20_MG_FD_203694 | JGI IMG/M metagenome (GOLD analysis project Ga0315279, IMG submission 203694) | Sediment microbial communities from Yellowstone Lake, YNP, Wyoming, USA - YL17G06_20 | ecosystem: Environmental > Aquatic > Freshwater > Lake > Sediment | place: USA: Wyoming | collected... | reverse complement strand
ACTCTTTCCAATTTTTGCATGAAGCTCCAAAAGCCAGAAAGGAGTTGACTTGAATTTCCTGATTTCCAATTCTTTGTCGTAAAGCATTGACAGCGTTGGTCCTTGAACTCTTCCAGTAGATAAAATTGCAAATCCTTTTTCAGCAACATTCTTCATTGCAATTGTCAGCGCTCTAGTTAAATTGATTCCCCAGAAGAAATCAAGATAATGCCTTGTCAATCCAGATTCAACTGTCTCTATGTCTACATGCGGAGAAACTTTTTCAAAACTTTCAATCAAGTCATCTTTAGTCAGAGTTGAGAACTTCATTCTCTTCGCATCTTTCTTTTTTGCAAGCATTGTGAGAATGTTGTAGCCGATTACACTTCCTTCTGTATCATAATCTGTCGCTATAATAAATTCGTGCCCATTGTTAACAACCGAAGACATGTTTTCAAAATATTTTTTAGAGAATTCGCTGCCCTTCTTTGTGTGAGTCGGGACCCACTGTACGTCGAAAATAGGATAATTCCATCCACCTTTCTTCTTTACAGTATCCAGAACAAAAAGATGGCCTACTGCTGGCACAACAACAAAATTCTTCTTTTTTCTTTTGAATTCAAACCAGAATGCTCCGTTCGCCTCTTTTTTTACAACCTTTCCTTCGGCTAGAGCTTCGGCTATCCTTTTAGATGCATCAGGTTTCTCAGAAATAATTACAGTTGCTTCTTTGGCCATTTGCATCAAATTCTATCTGAAAATTTATAAAACTTATTCTAAGATTATTGGTTGCATTTTGTGCGGTTGTGAAATGTTTGTTTCCAAAACATTTACTCTTATTTCCAAAAGTATCAATTTTTCAAGAAGCTCTTTCATTTGGTCTTCATATGCGGGCGACCGCACTTCCCTTGTTCTCGAGCTCAGTATATGAACTTGCTCTTCAAGTTTAGAAACTTTTGAGCTAAGATCATTCTTGTCACTCACAGTCGAACCAGCAATTTTGTTCATTTCATTCTGAAGCTGGAAAATTTTTGAATTAAAATCAGCAATTTTATTTTCAAAATCTACAGGAGCCAGTCTGTTCATGTTAAGCGCTTTCTGCTCAATGTCAGCATATAAATCATTTATCTTCGAATAAAGTGTTTCAATCTCTCTTGACATCTCCATTTGTTTTGTTCTATCCCCTTCCTTATCTCTCTCTTTTTTCATAAAATCTTTCAGCACAGCATCAAGTGAGGAAATCCTTTTTTGCATTTCGAACAATTGCTTTTTAGCGCCCCCCACTTCGTCGATAAGATTCGCAGCAACAGAACTGCTTCCGCCACCCTCAGCCATATTCCTTTCCATATTCAGAAGCTTTGACTCCAACTCAACTTTCATATTGAGCATATTGTCAACAGTCAACTTCAGGTCTTTAACCCTGTTCGACAGAAATTCCACGTCTGCGTACAGCGGAGTATTCCCGATTTTATCCTTTATCTCCCTTATTTCCCTTCCTGTTTCAATTCTCAAATCAGAAATTTCGGCAATAATCGATTTGATTACCTCAGCATTCAGTGGCGCGACCTTGTTCTTTATTATGTCTAGTTCTGCACGGAAATGATGCAGCGCACGCAACTTCATTTCAAACTGCATTAGTTTGTCGCTCATTTCTTGCATTTGCATTGGAGATTCCGGCGCATTAGACTGTAGCTGTCCGATATTTCCTTTCATTTGCTCTATTTTTGCTTCCAAATCTGCTTTCAGTTTGACGATAATCGGCTCAGCAATTTTTTCAACCTCTTCTGCAGAAATTCCTTTTTTCTCCTGGCCTCTTTCAAGCATCCCCTTCAGCTCTTCTATTCCCGCCTGTTCGACATAAATAAGATCTTCCAAATCAGAAATTCTTTGCTCTAAATCCTTAGTATCCGCAACTGGCAAGTTCTGCAGTTTCTGCTGCATCTCGCCCATAGCGCCCTCTAGCTCTATAAACCTCTTTTCAATAGAAAGAAGGCTCAGTTTGAATTTATTTTCAGGGCTTACGTCGAATTCAGTCAAGATTCCACCTAACAAGAACTTTGTTTTTAGCTAATATATTATTTTACTTCTTGCCTAAGCCACAAATACCAAATAATAACAACAGCAGCAATCAAACCCTCCCTCCAGAGAAAGATGTGGACCACTTCGAAATACTTGAACCCGAAGATTACTGCAACTAGAATAGTCGTGGCAATTCTCAAAAAATTGAGAATAAAAAGAACAGGAAGCCCTACTGCCAGAAATTTTAATTTATTTTTTATTTTTCTTTTTGGCGTAGCAATAGCCAGCGCAAACAAGCAATAGAGAGTCTTCCATCCTGTTGAATCAAAAGAAATATCTATTTTCAGCAGTTGGTTGTTTGCTAAGACGTCAACGAAAAGGTTTTCCTGCGCAGCGTTTATTCCGAGCATTGAAAGGAATTTAGTAGTAAGAAAGGCGAGAAAATCCCTGAGCGGATCAAAAGAGAGATTGAAATAAAGAACCAAATACATTGGGATTGCAAGAAGATTGAAAAATATTATGAATTTCAAAACTTCAAGCAGTTTTTTTTGCTGCAATTTTTTTGACGACATCTGAAATATTTTCTGTTTTCTTGTTAATAATAACATTCCTCAAAACATCTTCGAAATTTTTTCCCGCAGCAGCTTTCACTTTCAAAATTATTTCATGATAATTCTTGAACGCCTTCAGACCAGCAGCAAGAGCATCCTTCTCATGCGAGCTCTTGATTTCTTCTTCATAATCTTCAACGATCTTTTCTTTTTCTTTTCTCGAAAGAGAGATTTCAGGATAAAAAATTTTACTTCCCAAAGAGGATGCAATTTTTCCAACAAACTTAGGAGCAGGATTCACATCACTTGCAATCACAAGAGGATTTCCGTATTTCATTATTTGTTTTATCACTTCTCCTTTTGTTTGCTGCCTTTTGCTTGAGAGGGAAACAATTTTTCCATGTGAATCAAGAATAGCAATGCCAACAGAAGTTCCAGAATCAATTCCTACAATCAAATTCTTCGTGGTATCACTCTAATACTTAGATGTTATCAACTTTCTTATACTTTTCGCTGTTTTCTTCTTTATTCCTTTTACTTTTTTAAATTCTTCTTCGTCTGCTGCAAAAATCTTTTCAACGGTGCCAAAATGTTTCAGCAGCCTTTTTGCAAGAACAGAAGAAATTCCTGGAATCGAAGAGACTATGAATTCTTTTTGTTTTTTCGAGTCTGCAGGCTTTTTTCCAACTTTTACTGCAATTTCTGCTGAATTTTCTTCCTGCTCTTTTTTTGCAATCCAGAAAATTGTTTTCGCCGAGTCATAAAGATTTTTTGTAGAAAGAATTGTTATTCCGTTTGCAACAAGAGTTGCTATTGCTGCTTTGTATGCGTTCTCGCTAATGTTTCTGTCTGAGTATCCTTCAATCAAAACAATTGCTCTCTCGTAAAATCTTTTCATATTTTCAATCTGCTCAAAAAGTCTCCCGTCGATTATCGAAGCAATAAAATCGCTGTGCGCTTTTCTTTCAATCGCAGTTTTTCGCGAAACAACAAAATCGGCAATCGGAAGATTATCTTCTTTAACAACAGCTCCCATCTCGTGCAGAGCAGAAATAATTTCTCTTTCCCGATAGTCAGCAACAATCAAAATCTTTCCGTCTGGTTTGAGAAGCTTCTGTGTGTCTATCATAACCAATCCTTCAACTTCTCTTTCTTTTTAATACCGTTTTTCATGTCCTCAAGTATTTTGTGCATTTTCTTCTCTTTGTGGAGTGCTGAATGGAAATAAGCTTCATCTCTAGTTCCTTTTGTCAGAAGGAAAATAATTTTTCCGCTTGTCTGCCTTCCGACTCTTCCTCTTCTTTGGATTGCTCTGATTTCAGAGGGAACAGCTTCGTAAAAAATTGCATAATTGATTGCCGGAACATCAAGTCCTTCTTCGCTTATCGAGCTTCCGACCAAGACATTGAATTCTCCTTCGCCAAATTTCTTCAAAGTTTCAATCTGTTCTTGCTGACTCATTCCTCTTCCATTTTTCATGGTCTGGCCGATAAGAATCTCTGCTCTTATTCCTTCTTTCTGAAGCATGTTTCTAATTCTTTCAACAGTCGATCTGAAGTTTGCAAAAACTATTATTTTTATTTTCGGTTCTTCTACAATCAAATCTTTTACCAAAATTTTCAGTTTTTCCATTTTCGGATGCTCTATTCCACTTTCAGCAAGATTTTTCACTCTTTGCACAATTTCCTGAACTCTTCTGTCTTTCAGCATCCTCCTGTCAGTATTTTTCTTGCTCGCGGAAATTTTTTGAAAATATTCATTCAACGAAGAAATTCCCTGAGTTTCAATCAGTTCAATGGCATGCTCGAGTTTTATCGCCTGCGCAGATCTGATCAAAGCCCACACAAGAGCAAAATTTCTTGTTTTTGAATATTGCGCTCCAATTCTTTTCTGCAGCATTAGCAACTGAGTTTTTGATGGATGATAGCTTGCTGTGAAATGATGCTCTTTCAGCCAATACAAATCATCCTTCAGAACATTTTCAATCAAGCCTCTTATCATCTGAAATTCTTCTGGAAATTCAATATAAATCCAATCCTTAACAGTTTCTTTCACATACTTTTTCACATCTTCCTCTAGTTCAGTTCTTATTTCAATTTCTTCTATGAACAAACTGTCTCTAATTTCTTCAATCTTCTCAACATTTCCTCCGGGCGAAGCTGTGAGGCCTAAGATCAAAGGATTCTCTGCTTGCTCTTTGTATTTTCTTGCAACTTCTGTGTATGCATAATCTTTTACAGAACGATGTGCTTCATCAAAGACAGCAAATGAAAAATCTTTCAGATTTATTTTTCCAGATTTCAGATCATTTCTTACTGTCTGCGGTGTTGCAACAATTACAGCAGCATTTTTGTAAATCTCTTCTCTTTCTGGTGGATTAATTTTTCCTGTTACCAGAACTATTTTTTCTGGATCGATTGTTGTGAATTTTTCAAAACTTTTTTTGTGCTGAGCGTTAAGCGGTCGAGTGGGAGCCATTATGAGAATTTTTGAATCAGGAAATTTCTCCAGCCTTTTTAGTGCAACAATAACTGCAATAAGAGTTTTTCCAATTCCTGTCGGCAAGACTACTAAAGTGTTTCTTTTCGCTGCAGTTTCAGCTATGTTTTTCTGATATTCTCTCGGTTCAATATTAATTAGCTCAATCATTTTATTCTCCAATAATTGTAATTACAACTTGTCTATTTCTCGGCTCAAAAAGTTCTATAACAAATACTGATTGCCACGTTCCTAATTCTAGTTTGCTATTTTTTAAAGGTATAGTAACAGAAGTTCCGAGAAGATTTGATTTGATGTGCGCAGTCGCATTTTCATTCCCTTCATAATCGTGCGCATACTTTTCTTTCATTGGAACCAGTCCTTCCAAAGTTTTGATAATATCTTGATGAATTGTAGGATCATTTTCTTGCAAAATTAATGCAGCTGTGTTATGCAGTGCGTTCAGAAAGACAATTCCATTCTTCAATTTCGATTCTTTCACAACTTTTTCCACTTCAGAAGTTATTTCAACAAAATCATAAATTTTCTTTGTTTTGATAGGGATTGTCTTCTGAAAAACAGGCATACATAAATTTAAAAGTTTGCAAATATTAACTGAGAGGTATGAAAGTCGCAGTTTTGTTTTCGGGCGGAAAGGATTCTGTGATGGCCGTTCATTATGCCATGCAGCAGGGAATGGAGATAGAAGCTCTGATTGCAGTAAAGCCGAAAAATACAGAAGCTTACTTGTGGCACTATTCAACAGTCGAATGGACGCTGTTACAAGCTCAAGCAATGAATCTTCCTTTGATTCTTTTAAAAAACGATGAAATTGGGCCTGAAAAAGAAGCAAAAGTTTTGGAACAAGTCTTTTCAAGATTAAAAATAAAAGCGCTTTTGCTCGGCGGAGTTGGATTGCAGAAAACACAAATAGAATCTGTGAAAAAAGTTGCAGAAAAATACAAAATAAAAGTTTTAGTTCCTTATGAAACTTATTCTTCTGAAGAATTGCTCAGAGAGGAAATCAAAGCAGGATTTGACATAAGAATAACGAATGTTGCTGTTGACGGTCTTGGTCCGGATTGGCTTGGAAGAAAGCTTGATGGAAGAAGTGCGCTTGAAATGAAAATGCTCGCGGAAAAACACGGGTTTAATATTTTGGGTGAAGGCGGACATTATGATTCTTTTGTTGTTGACGGAACTATTTTCAAGCAAAAAATAGAATTTCTTGATACTAAGAAAGTTTGGGATAGTAAAACATCAAGTGGTTATTTGGAAGTTCTCAATGCTGAGCTTGTCGGAAAAGATTAATTCCTTCTGCCGAGATAGTCGAATAATAACTTTAGGCCTATTGTGACTAAAGTTCCTATTCCGATTGCAACTGCTGTTCTGTATTCCGAACTAGAATTTGTATAAAGACTGAGTGCGCTTGCAACACTTGTTAAAATTCCTCCAGCTGCTGCAACATAATTAGGCAACTTTCCATAAAGTCCTAGAGTTGTGCTCGAATCTTGTTCAGAAAAATGATTTCTAAATTTCAACCCGCCAAATCTTTTATATCCTATTCTTCCTTTAATTTCTCCATATCTTCTGCTAAGATTCGCAAAACCACCAACTGATGTTTGCAAATTATTTCTTGAATAATCTGCTTTGCCACTTACAACTTTTTCTCTTTTATTTGTTTCTTCTAGATTTAGTCCGCCATACCATTCACTGTTCGGACTAGACCCTGAATTCAAAAATACGTTGAAATACATTTTTTACTCCCCTCATTTAAGCGAACTCATAATCTTTCTAGGAAATAAAAATAACTAATATTTTTGTAACTCAAAGAAGTGGTAAATTAGGAATCATTTAAATAAAGAATAAAATAATCTTCAATTGTCAAGCTCGGGTCGCCTAACTCGGTAGGGCACCAGAATTAATTGGTGAATCTCGAAAACTGGCGAGCGAAAGCTCATCTGGGTTCAAATCCCAGCCCGAGCGCTACTACGAGATAGAAAATTCTTAGAAAATAAATCTTTAATTAGTAATAATTTCTTAGGATAAAAATGGAACTTCATCGAGTTGATCCATGCAATTTATCAACTGATTGGCATGTTGTGTATAAAGATAAAATTGGAAAAGTAACTGATGTGCACAAAGACGAACATAATGCTCCATATTCAGTCAAAGTCGAAAATTTGGCAGCTCGTCCTCTAGTTTTTTGGATGAATAATGCGCTCTTTTTTGAGCCAGTTATTGATCCACATGCTTATCATCAAATTATTCTTGGTATGAAGCCAGTAGAATTAGAATGGAGAGTCAATCCAGATTTGGTCGAAAGAATTTTAGCCCCTGAAATGAAGGGACAGTTGATTGGAACTATACAGACTCGCGACAAAGAATTTGGGATGTATGCGGCATATGTTGGTAGGTTTACTGGTAATTACCATTATGATCGACACGGAACAGTTTTAGCTGCAGTTGATCCAAAATTCTTCGCACAAACACACTGTTCACATGACCAGAAATTAGTAGGAAAAGATTATCATGTTTCATACAAGAATGAATTGCTGATAGGAGATTTGGATACTCTTCTACCGGATACAAAAGCAACATTGGAATTTCTTGAATCCATGAAAGAGCATGCGATAGACCAGACCGAATTTTATATGGGTTTGGAAGCATTGCAAGAAGCTATAAAAGTTCCAGCTTGATTTGATGTTTAGGAATGTGAACCATTTTGATTTCTTGAACATGCAAGAGTCGTTTTCCCAAATATAAAGAATAAGAAAAGAATTTTCAATTCAAAAAATATTACCATAATTGTTTATTCTTGGAAAAATAATTATCATTTAATCAGAATCTCATGATGTTTCCAAAATTCACATTCTCAGCCCGAGCGCTACTATCAAATAGAAAATCTTAAATAGTTAAATTTTGATTTAACTCTCGATAAAAATGCAAGAGAAATTTAAAAAATTGCTGAGCTTAACATTTGATTTAGGTTCCTATGCATGTTGGATAGGATCAACTCGCGAAATGATTACTGCGTATTCTTCAAAGATTCCACTCAATCCATCTCAGCCAGTTCCACTTTTGGAAGATGCCGGACTACTAACTTATCAGACTTTGGAGACTGCTAATGATATTAGAGGAAATTTTCATCCAACATCATTTTTAGGAAAAGCATGGGATATAACGAAAAGATATGGGGCCGTGGCAGTATTGGCAAGCGCAGGAACTTATGAGTCAATAAATTCTCAGATTTCATCTCATTATCCTAATATTTCATCCTATTCGAATTGGTTTGTTATGACAGGCACAATATTGCAAGGCATAAAGTTTGCAACTTTATATTTGATTGCAAATTCTGAAGAAAAGAAAGAAACTGAAAATTAATTTTAATTTTAAAGACGCTCATAAAAATTTAACCCTACAATCTGTTCTCAGCCCGAGCGCTACTACTACCTTGAAGTATCCTAAGGTGTTTTAGAATTTCTATCTGATAGAAAGTCTTAAATCTTTATTCTTGGTCTATTTCTATTGGTTAAATGAGACAGGTAAAAGCAATTCATTATAAAGATCTACCCAAAAAATTGGAAACCCCTTACGTAAGCTTAACTACAGATTTTGGTTTGAAAGACGAAAGCGTAGGATCGGTAAAAGCAGTCATTAGAAACATTTGTCCAGAAGCAATAATTGATGATTACAATCATGGCGTAAAAGCATATGATGTCAGAGAAGGCGCATGGAGTTTATGGGCAACTTTTGGTTACGCTCCAATTGGCTCGCATCTTGCCGTTGTCGATCCTGGAGTCGGAACTGAAAGGAAGCCGTTGGCAATACAAGTAAGGAGATTCAGAAATACTGATGAACCGTACGAAGAACCAGACTATTTGATTGGCCCAGACAATGGTTTGCTTATTCCTGCGACAAGAAGAGGTAAGATTGAAGAAATTGTTACTATTGATGAAGATAAGGTCGGAATAAAACCAATTTCACCAATATTTCATGGAAGAGATATTTTTGCACCGACAGCCGCTCTTTTGGCTTTAGATGGAAATATTGCTGAAATAGCAAAAGAGAAACTTAGGCTTGAAGATTTGGTGCCTGCGCCCTATGCTGAAGCTAGAAGAGAAAATGAAAAATTGATTGGAGAAGTCTTGCGACATGATTTATATGGAAATATTTTTACCACTATACCATTGGAATGGGCGGAACAATTAATTGGTTATGGCAACGAAGCAAGGGTTTCTATTGCCGGCAGAGAAGAATTCATTTCTTTGCACCCCACCTTTGCATCCGTAGACACAGAGAAATATGTTTTAACAGATAACGCTTATGGTGAATTACAAATTGCAGTAAATTTAGGTAGTGCAGCAGAAAAATTAGGAATTGATTCTGATACAATACATAGTGTCATAGTGGAAAAGAAATCCGAAAATATGAAGTTGAGTTAACGCAACATCTGCATGTTTCTGTTCAAAAGGGAAATCATTGATTGAAATTGTTGTAGCACATATTTTAAAAAAGAGGCGAGAAAGTGCCAAAACTTAAAGATGTAATCACAGATGCAATTTGTATTGTACAATTTTTACATCTATCAATTGTTTGAACCGACAGAAATTGATATAGTATATCCATTCTCAGCCCGAGCGCTGAAACTATTTCTCTTCTATCCAAGAAAATTTGCGTTGTAATTTTTTGGGGTAATATTTTTTCCAATCAAAATTCACTTTCCTCGACCATTTCAAATAAATTCGAGGATCTATGTAACTATTCAACGAAGTGTTGAGATTATAATATTTCGTTTTCTTCATTGTTTCAATCTCTAGCTCCATTTTTTTGACATTTTCTTCTTCTTTTTCACTCATCTTTTCCGCTTTCAAAATTTTCAATTTGTTTTTGTAATCATCCAACTTTAATTTTCTACTTTCAGTCTGTTTCAGTTCTTCAAGCTTTTTGATTCTCAACTCCATTATCTCTATAGATTTCCTTCTTTTCTCTGCGATTCTTTCTTTGACCAGTTTCATGCGATCTATTTTTTTCTGGAGTGACTGATTCCAATTCTTTGGCAATGTCCTTTTGTGGTTGCTTACGATTGTTGCTTCAAGGTTGGCCATGGTAGCAATATATTTTTTGTAAACATCAAGATCATCTTTCCTTACATCTGTTTTTTTCAGATAATCTTCGACTGCTTTGGAGGCATGAAAAGTTCTGAAGACCTTGGCTGTCAGTCCTGGAACAACTTCGTTCAAAAATAGTTTTACATTCTCAGATCTCACTCCTTTGAATATTTCAGATTCTGCCGTGGAGATGAATTCTTTCAGATTATTCACAACCTGCTCAGGAAGAACGAGTTCCTTTTCCCATCTCACAGAATCCTTTCCCAAAAAATCGAATTTCACCAGATTATTTTCTTTGATAATTACATTATCCTTTGTCAATGTTGTCGCACCTACAGTATCCGCTTCGTCCTCGTCTTTTTCATCACCGACCCTCATGCTCACTGCGTCTATCAAATAACATACAGTCGCTATTTTCCGTCTTTTCAGATTTTCTGAATTAATATTGTCGATTATGTGTTTCCTCACCTTGTCATACTGCTTTTCCAATTCTTTTGCCTTGTCGAACTTTTCTTTTTCGCGCTCCTGTTTTATTCTAGAGATATCAGAAAACCAAACATACTTTTCCTTGCCGCGCAGTTTGTCGCCCCATTTTGCAATCCACATGTAGCCGGAATTCCAAATTATCTTCTTCCAATTCCCTTTGACAACAGAGCCTGGAGAAAGATTTAGTATTATGTCACTTTCTTTGGCCCCTTCTTTCCACTTGCCTCTCAGCGGATGCTTCCCTCTACCCATGAATATCGAACTAGGCTCTACAACATAGTTAGAAAGTTCAACCCTCTCACCGTCCACAATAGCAAAACCATATTTTTCCTTGTTCCTTTCACGGATTTTCTTCCTCTCTTCTGCCAATCTTTTCTTCTCTTCTTTCGGCATGCTGAGCTTGGCATTCCTTTCTTTTTCAACCATTTTGATTATTTCAGAAAAATCTATATCGTCTGGCGAAATTTTTTCTTTCAATCGCAAAGCAGCGCCAAAATCATCAAAGAAATTTCTTGCGAATACATTGTCTTTGACATAATCAGTTCCCAACTTTTTTACCCATGCGACAGCCATTTCTTCCTGTTCTTGAGTAAGAGCAATCTTCTTACCTCTAAGCAAAATATGAAAACCTTTTGCCTCGTGTTTAGGTACAATTACTCCGTTATGAGACAGCTGTTTCATTGTATCACAGTAAATAAAGATTGGTTTTAACTTATGTTAATAGAATATTTCAAAGCTTTTATTATTATTAAATCCCAGCCCGAGCATCTATTTCTCTGTTATTAAAAAGTTATGTACTGAAAAAATAAGAAAAGAAAAAGAAAGTGAAAGAAATTTCAAATTTAGATTTTTAGTAAGAATGGTAATGTTTGAGCAAATAGAGGAAACATCAAGAGTCCGCAGCCTATTCTTGCAAGTCTCGGTAAGTCTTCAATAGGACTTTTAGTTACCTTTAGTAATCTGTATCTGGCAATGGAATAGATTCCATCTCCGATCAAATATATTCCTGCAGTTATTGGGCTGATTATTCCGGCAAACCATGTCACTCCGACACCAAGTCTTAGGAATCTAAGAGCATGGTCTGGAAAAATTTTCTGGTTTTTGTACAGCGTTCGTGACAGCAAAGCATCCCAGAATATCCATGTGAATGCAAGGGAGCGTGAAAGTATTGTGAACAAAGAAATTGCCAAAATATTTCCTCTGCCAAATATATTTTGTATCCTATACTTTAGCTTTGGTATTTTCATAATAAAAAATTAGAAAGGGTATGTTATAAAGCTTTACTACTGCGAAAGTAGCTTGCGTTAAACATTTAAATAAGTATATTTCGTAATAATAACTAAAATTAAGGGACTAAAAGGTAGGCCAAAAACTACTTTTTCTCTTAAATAAATCAGAACAAAATTGGAAGAAAAAAATGAAAATTTATCTGAAAAAAATAAATGGAGGTTAAATTAATGGCTAGATTTGAAAGAAGAGGTTTTCGTAGCGGAGGTCGTTCTTTCGGTGGAGAACGTAGCTTTGATAGAGGTTACGACGTTCCAAAGCCTATAAAAGAGGGAGAGGAATACGATATCGAAATCAACGAAGTCGGCTCAAAAGGTGATGGAATAGCAAGAATAAAAAATTTTGTTGTATTCGTCAGCGGAGCCAAACAAGGTGAGAAATGCCGCGTTAAAATCAAAGAAGTTAGAAACAGATTTGCTTTCGGTGAGAAAGTCGGCGAAGGCACAGCTTCTGAAGCTAAATCTGAAGCTAAATCTGAAGCAGCTGATGTAACAACAGAAGAAGAAGTTGCTGACGCTGAAGAAAGTTCAGAAACTGAAGAATCTTCTGAAGAAAAAACAGCTGAAGATGCTGAGGAAGAGTAAGATTTTTTTACATTGACTTACTTCTCTTTTTCTTTCTTTTTCTTAAACAACAACTAAAAATACGTAAAAAATAAAATCTAATTATGAAGATTCCTGAAAAAGGTGTTGTTTACAAAACTTCTAGAATCGCTTATATGCAAAATTATGTTATTGCCACATTAGTTGTGATTCTTTTGATTTTAATTTTCCCATATCTCAATTTTACTATTTTCATCACGACAACACAGGAATTGATTTCTTACTTAGTTGTGTTCAGTTTAATAATAATTATAACATTTATGATTGAAGAGCCGACAATAGAACGTTGGATAAGAAAATATGTAGTTTCAAACAATGAAGTTATGAAAATCGAAGGAATTTTTAGAAAAAAGAAATTTGCAATTCCTTACCAGAGTATTGCTGATGTAAAACTTAGCAAAGGGATTGTCGGGAGGATTTTTAATTTTGGAAATATCGAAATTATGGGATTCAAAGAAGGAATGAATATGAAGGGAATAAGAAATCCTGATGAAGTTTTGAGAATGATTGAAAACAAAGTAAATCTTATGAGAAGCAAAGTGATTAAAAAACCTGATATGATAGGAGAATAAAAATCTTTTTTTTAATTTATTTTTTGGTTCAATTTCTTTCAGAACTAATTTATTACAAATTATGGATTACTTATCCTTACAGAATAAACATAGCGTACAGATAAAAATTAGTTTCTAGTGTATATTCACTATATTAGAGAATGATTGTTTTCTGTTCGAGATTGATAAAAATGAAACACGTTTGTCCGCAATGTCATTTAAGAAAATCAGCAAGAGTCTATCGTAGACATGTTAGGACTTGCGCAACTGCTTACGTTGGGGATTAGAAAATGTCAGGAATTCATGTAAAGTGTGGTTATTGTGGCCAGATGACAAAGAAAGAGAACTGCGGTTACTATAAAGGAATTCTAATTCATAACAAATCAAATTGTAACTGCCTTAAAATTGCAATAGAGAAAAACTTCGTTGTGGTTCCACGTGAAAAATGGAATAGGGAAGCACGTAACATAGAATTTTAGCTTATAGTTTCTTTGAATATTCCTCTCTCAGCTTTTGCAGAAGAATAGGATCTAATTTTATCTTAGATTTTTCAGCTTGGTTAATTATGTAGCCCAGCATTTCTTTTGTCGGATTAAAAAAGTTGAGTCTCTGTTCAAGATACTTGATTTGCTTTTCAAGTTTTGTAGGTTCTATGTTCTTAATCTTCTTAATTTTAGAATTAATCGCTTTTAGCATAACTAAAAGTTTTTTGACTTCTTCCGAGTTGTATTTTTCCATAAAAATATATTGGTTTTTGAAATGAATAAAAGGTTTAAATACTTCCATTTCGATTGTAATCTAACAGAAAAAGTACAAAGCTTGTGACGATTAGCGTTGGTTATTAATACTAATTCTAATGCTCTTGTGACTTTAAAAAAAAGGAGAATAAATTATGAAATTCGAAGAAATGAATATAGAAGAGAATGTTTTGAATTCTCTTAGTGCGCTCGGCTTTGAAAACCCGACACGAATACAGTCCGAAACTATTCCTATTATTAAGCAAGGTTTTGATGTTATAGGACAATCAGAAACTGGATCTGGAAAGACAGCTGCATTTGGAATTCCGATAGTTGAAAAAGTTGAGAAGAATGGCAAACTTCAGGCAATAATCCTTGCTCCGACAAGAGAACTTGCACTGCAGATTAGAGAGGATTTTGTCAAATTTTCACAATTCAAGAAACTCTTTGTACAAGCAGTTTACGGTGGAGTTTCCATATTGCCTCAGATTTCTGGATTAAGGAGAGCAGAAATTGTTGTAGGAACTCCTGGAAGAGTTCTTGATCACATGGAAAGAGGAACTCTCGATACACGCAATGTGAAAATCTTTGTTTTAGATGAAGCCGATAGAATGATTGATATGGGTTTCATTGATGACATAAAAATAATTGAAAGGCACATTCCGAAAAACAGACAAACGTTATTGTTCAGTGCGACAATGCCTGATAGTTTGCGAGCAGTAAGAGATAATTTCACAAAAAATGCGAAGAAAATCAGAACTGAAATCAAAGTAAGAGAAGATTTGCTAAAACAGTTTTACTGTGACATTGATAGTGGAAACAAATTTTCGCTTCTCGTCCATTTGATTAACACTGAAAAACCAAAGCTTGGAATTATTTTCTGCAATTCAAGAAGGGAAACAGATTCTATTGCTAGAAACCTCCAGAAAAATGGCATAAATGCACTTGCGCTTCATGGAGGACTTACGCAAAGCAGAAGAGAACAAATAATGCAAGATTTTCATAAAGGTTTTACAAAAATTTTAGTTGCAACAGATGTTGCAGGAAGAGGACTCGATATAAAGAATGTGACGCACATTTTCAACTATACCATTCCAAAATTTGCAGACGATTATACAAACAGAATAGGTAGAACTGCTCGAGCAGGAGAGTCTGGAGTTGCAATATCCCTTTTGAGCAGGGATGATCACGATTCGTTCAGGAGAATAAAACGTGGTTTCTCATATGAAATACAAAAAATGGAAGTTCCTAATTTCAAGATACTTCCGTTCGAAAGACATCACTTCAACGAACAAAGAGGCTTCAGAAGAGGATTTGAAAGAAGATTTCCACGAAGGCACTATCGCTGATCCTTATTTAGGTTCAGTCATTTCTTTTTCAATTTTGTATAAAACCAAATTATAAAACAAGAAATAGTATAATGCCAAAGTAAATCAAAAAATCTGACCAAACCGAGAATACCATAAGAAGATTGTATTGAAGCTAAATCACTTGGATTAATAGAGGCTAAATTTGTAAAGCTTGAAATGATAAAATTAAATGGGATTAAAACCTCTAAAATAAAAGGCAATGCATAAGCTACAATTGTTATAGCTTCTATAATAAAAAATAGAATTAATTTTGCGAAATCTGGTTTAAAAAATTCTTTTAATTTCATTAATTAATATTTTGTTCCTATTCTTAAAGAATACCCCCAGAAATCTTAAGATATAAGTGCGGGAGGTGTGATTTGAACCCATATAGAATCACCTTTTACTTTTCCTTAAATTTTCTTATCCAATAGATTTTATTTTCTTAAGGATAAACCAAGCAAAATGATTTTTGTATCTGTCTTGCAACTCCTTTAATTTCCAATCATTTCCAGTTATTATTTTTCTACAATTTTTACTTCCACAATTACATTTTAATTTAAAATCATGTGTTAGAGTTGTAGCATAATCGTGACATAGTTCTTCTCCCTTTTTAATATCCCTCAATGCCACAAAACTAATTTGACCATCTATGCCAACATTCGGATTACACGAATGATTAATAAAAAGTACAGTATCTTTAACTTCTTCTTCAGAAGTCGGGCATAAACAAAATTCATCAGATATTTGAAGGCTATAATAACTTCCAAATTTTTTATTATATTTCTGAGTTTCTTCAAGACTTAATATTTGACCACTTTTAATGAAGATTACTTCACCTTTTTTAATATCTTCTTTTGCAAATAGTCCTTTTCCGCCTACTTTACTTTCTCTAACTTCTGTTTTTGGAGATTTATACGACTTTATCGACATAATTATTAGTAAACTTAGTCTTTTTAATAAATTAACAATTCGTGCGGGAGGTGGGATTACTCATTTTTTGGTTTCAGAGTAATCTTTACGAGTTATGAATATTTCCTTGAAAAATCTCTTTTTCAACTTTTGATTTCATATATTTCTTATGCCAATCAATGCAACTGCTGAATACTATGCTGCTGAGAAAAGATATCTCAATGCAAAATCAAAAGAAGAAAGAATTGTTGCGCTAGAAGAAATGATAAAAGAGCTGCCAAAACATAAAGGAACCGAACATCTTTTGTCTCGGCTTAAGGGAAGATTGAAAAAACTGAAGGAAGAGGCAAAGAGAGCATCAAAAGCAGGCGCGAGAGCAAAATTCTCAATCAAAAAAGAAGGAGCAGCCACTGTATGCATAATTGGAATAACGAATTCTGGAAAAAGTTCTCTTTTGAATTTGCTCACAGCGGCTAATGCTGAAGTTGCAGATTATCCTTTTACAACCAAGCTTCCGGAAGTTGGAATGATGTATTTCAAAGATCTGCAGATTCAGATTATAGAAATTCCTTCGACTTTGAATCCAGAAGTAGCTTCACTTTTGCGAATTGCCGATGAAATTGTCGTTCTTTTGGATTCAACACAAGATTTTGAAAGTCAAATAGAAGAAATGAACAAAGTTTTGGAAAAATACTATGATGCAAAGAAACCTTGCATATTTGTTACAAACAAAATCGACGAGATAAAGTCTGAATCAGCAGAATTTTTGCCAATTTCAACTCACACTGGCCAAGGAATAGAAGAGTTGAAAGAAAAAATTCTGAGTTCTTTAAATCTAATAAGAGTTTATACAAAGAAACCTGGCAAGCAAAAGGATCTTCCTGCGCTGGGCCTTCAAAAGAATTCTACTGTAAATGATGTTTTGGGGCTTATTCATAAGGATTTTCGAAAAAATTTTAAGTTCGCAAGGATTTTTAATTCTAACAAACACTCCGGACAAAAAGTGGGACTGGATTACAAGCTTGAGGACGGAGATGTAATAGAGATTCACACAAGCTGAGATTATGACAATTTTTTTCGTTCAAACTTACGGTTGTACTTCAAACAAATTCGATTCGGAAAGAATGATGGGTTTGCTGCAGCAAGCTGGGCATAAAATAGTGGAAAACCCAGAAGATGCAGACTTTTTGCTTATCAACACGTGTGGAGTGAAGTCGCAGACTGAGGAAAAAATAATTAACCGACTTCAGGAATTTTCCAAAACAGACAAAAAAGTAATTGTTGCTGGATGTCTGCCAAAAATTAATTTTGAAAGAATAAAGAAGGTTACTCCGAATTTCGCAGCAATGATTGATACAAGATCTGTGCATAAAATAAATGATGTTGTAGATAAAATCGAGAAAGGAAAAGAAAATATCATCGAATTTTCAGAGCAAACTGCGAATAAATTATTGTTACCTAAATTTTCGCTAAACAGTGCTATTGGAATTATCAAGATTTCGGAAGGATGTTCATCAAAATGCTCTTTTTGCGCAACAAAATTAGCTCGAGGCGATTTGCATAGCTATAGGCCGGAAGATATTCGTGAAAATATTAGACAAGGTCTGAAAGAAGGTTGCAAAGAATTTCATTTGACTTCTGAAGACTGCTCAGCCTACGGCAGGGATATTGATGCAAATCTGCCTGCTATTCTGGAATCTGTTGCAAAAATCGAAGGAAATTTTTTTGTTAGGGTCGGTATGATGAATCCGCTCCATTTGAAAAAAGTTGAAATAGAAAATTTAACTGAAGCTTACAAAAGTGAAAAAATTTTCAAGTTCTTGCATTTATGCGTTCAATCTGGAAGCAACAAAATTCTAAAAGATATGAACAGAGGCTACTATGTAGAAGATTTTGTTGATTATGTAAGCAAATTCAAAAAAGAAATCCCACAGCTAACATTAGAAACAGATATAATTGCAGGATTTCCGACAGAGACAGAAGAAGATTTTCAGCAGACAGTTGAATTATTAAAAGAAGTAAAACCAGACGTAGTCAACTTATCAAAATATGGCGCAAGGCCAAATACAATTGCAGCTAAAATGAAACAAATAAATCCAAAAATTGTAAACAAAAGAAGCAAATTATTGCATGATTTAACAACGAAAATTAGCTTTGAGAAAAACAAAGAATGGATCGGATGGAAAGGAGAAGTTCTTGTTGATCAGAAAATAAAAGATTTTGTTGTTGGTAGAAATTTTGCTTACAAGTCAGTTGTGATCAAAGAAAATATTCCACTTGGAAAAATTGTTGAAGCAAAAATTTTCCGTGCAGGCAAGCATTCGATTTTCGGTCAAATAGTAAAATCTTTATAAGCAGCCATTCTAAAATAATTTTATGAAAGAAAGTTTGTCTAAGCAAACCATTTGGGGAATAGTTCTTCTGTTCGGATTCACTGCAACCCATTTCATGGTTTTATCTGGGTATCCAATTTATGTTTTCTTCCTTCTCTGGGGTTTTCTTTTATTCATTAGCATGTATATCTCAGCGCATGAAGCCATGAAAAAATGGCCGCAGGATGTCAATACAGCTTGGAAAACAATGACAGTAGTAGGTCTTTTATTAACAATTTTATTCTTGACAAATCTGATAAGAGTTGATTATTCTATAATAATGTCAACATGGTTTGCTTTAATGGGATTATCAATGCTTGCAACCGGACTAAGAATGAATTGGGCTGAAAGTATTGCAACTGGAGGATTGTGGCTGTTCTTTTCCCTCCTTGTTCCAACATATTTCCAAAATTACTATTTTCTGCTAGCAGGATTTGTGTTTGGAATTCCTATGATTTTTGTCGGACATCTTTCTAAATAATTGCTCCCAACGAGCACACTATCAGCATTAACATTTAGGGGATTTTATTTACAGTTTGAAAAATCTTATCTTATTTTCAATTATTTTAGGTTTTTCAAAGTCTAAAGATGACTTATTCGGATTTAAATATTCCTTTTTACGGTTTTAACCTGCCATAAAATTCAAGAGCAGATTCCCTCTCTGCCAATCCCGTATTATTGTTAAAGCGGTCCTTCCTTCGTCTACTTTACCTCCTTTTCTGAGGAAATTCTTTCTTTTTCCGATTTCTAAAAGGATTTCTGACGCATCATCTGTTTCTACCTTCACACCATAAAATTTCTCTAAAGCATTCCTGTTATTGTCCAAGAACAATTGTATTATCTTCATAGCCGCCAGGTCTGGATTTTCTAGTTTGTTCGGGTCTATAACTGACATCAACGCTTGTTCTGTCTCATCCTTCTCATCCAGAGGTATCACTCCTGGAGTGTCCAAAAACATGAGATTACCTTTACCCTTTATCCATTGAACCCCTCTAGTTAATCCGGCAATTGGAGAAGTTTTAGCAACCTCTTTGAACCCTACTAAAACGTTTATGACTGATGATTTACCTGTGTTAGGGTAACCGATAACACCAACTTTTATATAATTCCCATATCGTCTCTTTTTAACCAACTTAAAAATCATTTCTTTCAAAGCAAAGATTCCTATTCTATCTTTGCACGAGACAAAAACTACTTCCTCTGATTCAAACTCTCGCAAAAAATTCATTCTCATTTTTCTTGTTATCAAATCCGACTTATTTATTACCAATATGAGAAACTTTCTTTTCCGTCGAATCTTATTCTCTACCTTTTTATTGCGTGTAAGATTTGGCATACGGGCATCTATGACTTCCAATAGAATATCAGATTCATAGATGACTCTATCCACTATCCTCCAAAAATAATGCATTTTCATGTGATTTAGTTGGTTTTGAGGTTTAATCTTTCTCTTCAATAAAACAAAAATAAGAACTCTATCTGATTCTTGGGTTTTGAATTTGAAATCTACATATGGGAGACGGAATTTGAACCCATTAAAAATCACATTTGTATTATTCTCATTATTATCATTCCTTTATCTTCTCCTGTTAATCCTTCTTCTTCCTATTCTTCCAAACCTATCATCTTTTACTCTTTCTTCAGTTATACTTCTTTGAACAAAAGGTTTCACATTTTTT
>Ga0315279_10003965_pt1 | contig 20118 bp, 20 predicted proteins | sample YL17G06_20_MG_FD_203694 | JGI IMG/M metagenome (GOLD analysis project Ga0315279, IMG submission 203694) | Sediment microbial communities from Yellowstone Lake, YNP, Wyoming, USA - YL17G06_20 | ecosystem: Environmental > Aquatic > Freshwater > Lake > Sediment | place: USA: Wyoming | collected... | reverse complement strand
ACGGTCAACGGCGGCCTTTCGGATTTCGCGATCGTTTCTTCTCCCCCAGATATTGATCAAGTGCGACCGTTTCACCGCGCCGGGCCTGTCCTGCGGCATCTGAGAGCGCCTGCACTTCCTTTCTGTTCGCCAGGATGTCGAGGGTCTCCAGAAGACTCTCGTATTCCTCCGCACTGATCACGATGGCGGCGTCCTTGCCGTTCTTCGTGACCAGATAGCGGTCAAAGCACTCCTCGACACCCTTCACGATCTCGGTGAAGCGCTGCTTTGCCTCTGTGACGGGCACTGTTATGACACTCATGCATCCTCCGAATATGGTCCCTGTTGGGATGCGGGAAAGCTAGACAGAATTCTGGACAGAGTCAAGTTCCCCCTGGCGTCGTGCAGGCTTGCCCGAATATACGCAGAGGTAAACTTGTCGAGGGGTGTACCAAGCCTGGTACGGTTCTCGACGGTCAACAGAATAACGTCATCCTGAACGGAGCCCCGCTCGTTTTTCAAGCGGGACGAAGTGAAGGATCTGATGAACGAGGTTGGGTCAGATTCTTCGTCCTGAAGAACGGGACTCAGAATGACGTGACAGGCGGGGCTCGAACTGACGGGGGTTTTGTTCAGCGCCCACTCACTGTTACCTCATTTCGTTTTCTATACTATGAGGTCTTCTGGACGATGATAGCCTGGGTCTACATACTCCGGTGTTCGGATAGCACCTTCTATACTGGCTCCACGACAGAGATAGAGACCAGAATCACCAAGCACGAACTTGGGATCTATCCCGGTTACACAGCCGCACGCCGTCCGGTGAAGCTGGTCTGGTCGGAGCAATTTCCTGACATCTATCAAGCGATAGCTGCTGAAAGGCAGATCAAGAAATGGTCGCACAAGAAGAAGGAAGCTCTGATCCGTGGGGACTTTGATCTGGTGCACGAGCTCGCACAATCGCCCGAGATGAGAGATCGTCGAAAAGCGCGAAAGAAAAAATCGTAGTCACCCCGAGCGCAGCTTCTGCGCCTTATCCTCGAGCGGAGTCTCCGCCGGAGGCGGATCAGCCTGCGGCTGAGAGGGGTGCTTGTGCGCCAGCACGCCCCCATCGTAGCTGCTACTTCAGCTTCGCCAGCTTCTCCAAATCCATCGAATCCATGAGCTTGTTGACCAGCGCCATATCGTCCACTCCCTGAGAGTGAATCTCCACCACGAAACGCTTCGCAACGAGGAACACCCTGTCAAAACGCGTGAATCCGGACTCATCACGCCAAGTGCCCTCCTTGCCGTCATACTTTCCTTTCACCTTCACGCGCCTTTCCGACTCCCCCGAGACTTTCAACATCTCAGCAATGAGCTCTTCATCCTCTCCCTCATCGTTGATCGTCACGGCAATCTCTCTCGATCTTTCCTTCGCTTCCGCTTCTGCATCCCTACCCGCTTTCCCATATATCACAGTCGCCGTTGACCTCGGTGGAGCAATCGTCGTTTCCGTCTCGCCAGAGACTTCGCCCCGAACGAACCCGGGAAGAGTGACCGTAGGGAGGCAATCGCTCAACCTCTCCCAGTCAACCAGGATCTCTGCGGTTCTTTCCTCCACCGTCTGAAGGCCCGCGAGTTTGCGGAATTCAGAAGCAAAATGCAGATCCTAGTCCGTCATCGATTCTTGCGGTATGGGGAATCTCACTCCCTCGGGACTCGATAGCAGCTCGAACAGCACCAACCCTTTCTGTTCACCCGCCCCCATTTCTTCAAGGACGAACGTCCGTATCTTCACCGTGGACGGGAGCTGCTTCACGACCTCCTCGACCTGGGACTTCATCTCAGGATATTTCGCAACGATGCTCTTGAGATCGAGCGGTTTGCTTTTGAGCTTGGATTCGTAGAAGGCCAGGACTTTATCGAGCGGATCTTTTGTGACAAATGTGCAGCAGACGGGCTCTTCTCCTTCCTCTTTCTCGACCATCAGCGTGGCGCCTGGATAGACGGGGATGCTTTTCGCAGATTGGGAAAGCGCCGGGGCAACCAGACCAAGCAGACATCCGAAAACGATTACAGCGATTAATGGTCTCATATGGTCCTCCTTCATAACTGATGTTACGCAGATACTCTTATTCGAGTGAAAACTGGACAAACTATGATTGAAAAGCACACACCCCTAAATCCCCTCTCCCCTACTCACAACACCCTCGCTGCAGAGGGGACTGATTACGCTCAGGTCTTGTGCGGGTGTTATGATCTTCGGTTCATACGTCCCCTCTCGAGCGTTGGCTTGCGGGATGAGAGAGGGGAGCAGACCCGCCCGAACGACCGATAGTAAGTTTTCTCCCGTTCGGTCGGGCGGGGGGGTGTGTGTCTCGTTGGTCAGAACCCGACCGTTTTCGTTTTTGCGTAACATCAGTTCATAATTGGAATCCTGCTTGTAGCAACGGGGCTGTCAGTAGAAAGTGGCTGTTGCCTGAACTCGCAATCCGCTCGACCTACATCCCGAGCCTCGAGCTGGCCAGGTCCAGTACTCGACGCAGTTTATCCCGCCCACTTGCCCCGACGTCGTCTGTCAGGAAGGGCGAGACTCCAACTGACTGCTGTGGCAACGCGCGACGGGTGGGGCTCAGGAGCTAGTCGAAGATATGTCCCTTTTGGAACCGGCGCACGCTGACGAGGTTCACCAGAGTTCCGATGCCGAAGAGGATGCCGATGTGCATGAGGATCGAAGACATTCCGCTGCCTCTCCAGAGCACCTCCAGGAAAGCGTCCATCGACCAGTAGACGATCGTCAGCTTGCTGAAGAATTGCATGGTCGCCGGCATGAACGTGGTCGGGAACCACGCTCCGCCGACCGCGCTCATCGAAAGGATCAGGACCGTTCTGAGCCCCTGCGCCTGTTGCCTCGTCTGCGAGAATCCGGCGAGGAGCATCCCGAACGACGTGCACGCCATCGACGCTGCGATAATGACGAGAGACAGATTGAAGAAGTTCGAGAAAATATCGATCTGAAAGATGAGCCAGCCGGCAAGAAACATCAACAGCAGCTGCAGCATGCCGAGCGACATGTTGAAGAGATACTTGTTCCAGAGAATCTGCACGCGCGAGACCGGCGACGTCAGCAGTCTCAACAGGACGCCCGATTTTCGCTCGTCGAAGAGCGAGGAGGAGGAAGCGGTCATCGTGAAGAGCAGGAACGTCATCGCCCACCCGCCAACGCTCCGGGTCGCCCAGGGGTTCTTCAGTTCCTGTCCCACCACCTGCTGGCGATCGACCTGAATGAGGCTCTGAAAGAAATTGGAGGAAGAGTTCGATGAATCCGGCGAGGGGATAGTGAAGGATGATCCTCCAGGATTGAAAATCAGGGACGTATCGATGTCGAAATACTTCCCCACCAACGACGCGATGCCTCTGTTAAACTCGCCACCCCTGGTTTTTCCCAGGTATCGTTCGGCGAGCCGCCGCCCGCCTTGAGTCATGATCTGAGGCATCTGGCCGAAGATCGTCTGTTGCAGCAACCGCAATGTACTACAATCTTGAGGGGCAGATCAATTGAGCGGCTCGGCAGCGGCGTTTGTGCCTCTCTCACACGGTATAGGCAGGCGAGAAAAATGGCTCATCATCAGAGCCAACTTTCCATTTTTCATTTTTCAGCCAGAGGCTGACCAGCCCGCCGCGCGGTCTGGCGGGTCCACCTCCGGCGGAGATTTTTGCTTTGATTTGAGGCGCCGGGCGGATTCGGACCGCCGCATAAAGGTTTTGCAGACCTCTCCCTTACCACTTGGGTACGGCGCCAGGAAAATTTTCGATTGCCGATTGTCAATTTGACAATTTATTATTTCTGCTCTCTAGCTGGCCCCCTCCCTCATCTGTATTCCGCAACCGTCAATCTACAACCTTCAATCTACAATCTACATCCTATTCCGCCCAAAACAGCGGGACCCTCAAAACGCACGATCTTCAACTTTCAATCTATCCCGCCCGAAAACGGCGGGACGCACAACACGCGCAATCTTTAATCTACAATCTGCCTACAATAAAAACCCCGTTGCCTGGTGGGAGTTGGTGGCAACGGGGTAAGTTCATAGAGGAAGTAATTCCGGCAATCATAGTGCTCGGATGATCGTCGGATGTCCTTTCCCCCTGGATCGGGGTTTGGGACAGAGCGGGAAACGGGACTCGAACCCGCGACATCAACCTTGGCAAGGTTGCGCTCTACCAACTGAGCTATTCCCGCATGGGTGATCAAATATAACAAAAACCACTTCCCAAGGCAAGCACTTTTCAATCACCCTGCGGAGCCCTTGCGATTCAGGCCGTTGAAAATATAGACCGCGACAATGACAAAGTCAAGCGCGAACTTGCAAATTCTTTTTCCACACTCATTCTACTCCACATGCTTTGTACCACACTCAACTTCTCTCAAGCCGCAAGTCGCTATATGATCCTGCGATCAGAGAATTCTTCCGAATGCCAAATTCCTTTCTCAGGAACCGCATCAACCCTTCAGCCTGCTTGTTTCCGTACTTCACCAAGACCTCAAACTCGATGAATGAACCGAGACCTCGAACCCGATCCAGATGAATCCGGGAATTCTTGTATAAGAACAACGTGCGTTCCTTCCGCACTACGATCGACTCGCCCAATACAGCACGAAGAACATCGTGTACGGGGCGAGCTTTTTCCAGAGAAATCACGACATAGCTGGAATACCGGCTCCCACGTCGGCTCGGCCGTTCATAGCAGATCAACTCGCTCCGCTTGCCATCGATTTCCCTCAGTTTGAGCCGCCCCGACCGGATACGATAGTATGTATCAGTTTGGCGCATCTTGCCGGCGTATTTCGCACCGATCCGCCGAGCCACGTTCCGTGCGGCTGAAAGGGAGGAGCAGGTCGCTTTGAGTTCAAGATTTCGTGGCATCAGGACAACGTCGTGATGGGGGGAAATCGTCGAGAAACAGCAGATGAAGCGACGTGGAGAGAACTGATGTAGCAAAGGGCAGCAATTCTGAGTATCCTGCCGAACTGGACGGATGAGTCGAGACGTGTTACTTTCCGACTTCCAGGATCTTGTACCGCAACTCCCCTGCGGGAGCCTTGATCGCGACAACGTCCCCCTTCGCTTTTCCCAGCAGTCCCTTTCCTAAGGGCGAGGTGACGGAAATCTTGTTTTTTTCGAAATCGGCTTCTTCAGGAGAGACCAGACGGTACTCGATCTTTTCCCCTGTCGCGAGGTCTTCCAGTTTGACAAGGGAAAGAATGTACACTTTGTCATTGGGAAGCTGCGAACTCTCGATGATACGGGCACGTGAAAGCGTTTCCTTGATTTTCGCGATGCGATTCTCCAGGTGAGCTTGCGCCTCTTTCGCGGCATTGTATTCGGCGTTCTCCGTGAGGTCACCGTGACCCCGCGCTTCGGCAATCTTCTGCGCCATATCAGCCCGCCCGTTGATCTTCAGATCCCTCAGCTCCGCCTCCAATTCAACGAGACGTTCCCGGGTCAGATATACGCCGCCGTTGTTCTTCTCTCCCATAGATCCTCCGGATAACCCTGAAAGCTCTCCCTTACCTTGACAAATTGTTCGAGGCAAAAAGAAAAGCCATCATCTCGGTTGAAGAGATGGTGGCTCTGCTTGATTCGCAAGCAAAGTAGAACAAAAACCACTGAGACGCAAGGAAAAAGTGGCGGACGTGACACTCTCCACACGAGGATGAGAAATCCGGACGAAGAGTATCATGAGCCACTAGGACACCAAGGGCGCCAAGAAAAGCAAATAGATTCTTTTGGCGATCCTCGCAGTGAAATTCAGAACACCGACTTCTTGACGAGTCTTCTAGGACTTGATCTCCGAGCGCTCAATAAGTATCAAATGACCGAGCTTATCGCGCTTCGCCTTGAGGTAGTGTTCGTTGAAGAAATTCGGATCCACCTCAAGCGGCACTCGTTCCACAATCTCCAGTCCATATCCCTGGAGCCCGATAACCTTCTTCGGGTTGTTCGTCATCAGCCGCATTTTGCCCACGCCAAGATCGTGGAGAATCTGGGCGCCGATGCCGTAGTCTCGCAGATCCGGTCGAAAACCAAGTTTCTCATTGGCCTCGACGGTGTCCAACCCACCGTCCTGGAGCTTGTAGGCCTTCAGCTTGTTCGAAAGCCCGATGCCCCTTCCCTCCTGTCGCATGTACAACACGACGCCGCGCCCTTCTTTTTCGACCATCTGCATGGCAGCCATAAGCTGCTCGTTGCAGTCACAGCGCAAGGAACCAAACACATCTCCGGTGAGACATTCGGAGTGAACGCGCACGAGCACCGGCAGATCCGGAGTGATCTCCCCTTTGACCAGGGCAACGTGCTCCTTGTGATCCGTCTCGCTTTTGTATAAGTGGATCACAAAATCGCCAAATTTGGAGGGGAGCTTGGTCGTGACAACGCGGTGGACGAGCTTCTCACGCCTCACCCGGTACTCGATCAGGCTCCTGACAGAAATCAGCTTCATGCCGAACTTCCGTGCGATGTGCTGCAGCTGAGGAACCCGCGCCATCGTTCCATCTTCGTTCAAAATCTCACAGAGAACCGCGGCAGGATACAGCCCCGCCAACCGGCAAAGATCGAGAGCTGCCTCGGTGTGACCTGCCCGCCTGAGCACGCCCCCTTCGGCCGCCCGAATTGGAAAGATATGTCCGGGCCGCGCGAGGTCGTTGGGCTTCGTTTTCGGGTCGGCAAGCGCACGCACTGTCGCCGCCCGATCTGCGGCAGAAACTCCAGTCAGCGCCCCGTGGAGGTAATCGACGGAAACCATGAACGACGTGTCGTGGAGCGACGTGTTCGTCTCCACCATCGCATCGATGCCAAGCTCGGCAGCACGCTCGCTGGTAATGGGAGCGCAGACCACGCCGCGCCCCTCCCTTGTGAAGAAGTTGATGACATCGGCCGTTGTCTTCTCGGCGGCGACGATGAAATCCCCTTCGTTTTCCCGCTCCTCGTCGTCGACAACGATGACAATCTTTCCACCGCGGAAGTCCTCAACTGCTGCTTCGATCGTATCGAAACCGGTCTTGTGGACATCTTTCATGACGCAACCGTATCTTTATTAGAGTCGCTGAAACCCCATTACTGCTTCGGTTTCTCTTCCGCCTCTGCTTCTCTGATGACAGCGGTGATTGATCCCCGATCCACCTTCACTTTCACATTGTCAGCTATTTGGACCAAGGCTGTCTTTTCCTCGATTCCGACAACAGTCCCGTGAATGCCGCCGCCGGTGATGACCTTGTCCCCTTTCTTGACGGCATCCAGCATCTTCTGACGCTCCTTCTGTCGCTTCTGTTGGGGACGGATGATCATGAAATAGAAGATGACAAAGATAAGACCAAACAAAATGATGGTCTGCAGCATGCCACCCCCCGCGTCAGGGGTTTGCTGCGCGAGAATGTAGTATCCGATCAAGGTATCCTCCGTGAGTTCTTATGATGAGATCAATCCAGCTACTGAATGCCAACCTGGCCAGTGCGAAGGCCCGACAAAATGCTGTGTTTCCATTCTGCAAAACGCCGCTGCTGAATCGCCTTATGCGCTTCCCGCATCAGCCAGAGATAAAACGAAAGATTATGAATCGTCGCCAGTTGGAGCGCCAAGATCTCCTTCACCTGGAAGAGGTGGCGAAGATAAGCTCGACTGAAATTCTTGCACGTGTAACACGTGCACTCGGGATCCACAGGTGAAAGATCGGTCTTGTGGACTGCGTTCCGGAGATTCAGACTTCCAGTCCTTGTAAAAAGGTTCGCGTTCCGTCCGTTACGCGTCGGCAGGACGCAGTCGAACATGTCCATGCCCCGCTCGATCGATTCCAGCAAATTCTGCGGCGTGCCCACACCCATCAGGTATCGGGGTTTCTCCCGCGGGAGAAGAGCCTCACAGAATTCCGTAATCTCATACATCTGCTCGACCGGCTCGCCAACCGCCAACCCGCCAATCGCGTACCCGTCGAAATCCATTTTCACTAAAGCCTGAGCGCTCAGCTCCCGAATTTCCCGATAGATGCTCCCTTGCACGATCCCGAACAAGCCTTGAGCGTGACCATATCGGGAGCCGTCCTGTTCGAACGCATTCCTGCACCGCTCAGCCCAGCGGATGGTCAAGCCGTTTGAACGCTGGGCGTATTCAATGTCGCAAGGGTGCGGCGCACACTCATCGAGAACCATCATTACATCAGACCCGAGCTGACGTTGAATCCTGATCACCGATTCCGGCGTGAACACGTGCGTCGAGCCATCCACATGCGACCGAAATGTTACCCCATCCTCCTCGATGTCCCTCAGGTCAGTCAGACTGAATATCTGATAGCCCCCGCTATCCGTCAGAATGGGCTTGTTCCACCCGATGAACCCGTGCAATCCTCCTGCCGATTCGATGACATCGACGCCAGGCCGGAGATACAGGTGGTACGTGTTTCCCAGGATGATCTGGGCACCCAGTTCGACGAGCTCGCGTTGCTCAATGGCTTTGACACTCCCTTGTGTTCCAACCGGCATGAACATCGGCGTCTCGACCAGCCCATGAGAGGTTTCCAATATGCCGGCGCGCGCTTTTCCGTCGGTTGCGAAGAGTCGAAAGTCCAATCGAATGCAAATCCTGGGATCAATGATAGATACCGCACAAGAACAAAAAACCGCCGTGTAGCAATTCGCTCGGCGGAGTCAGCGGTTTCACTTCAAATATAGTCAGAAATCCGGCATCTGTCAACTTGCTTGTGACGACTCCTCGCTTACCTTCGGACGACGTGTTAGCCAAGAGATTCCCACGTACAGCAATGCACCTCCAGTATCTGCCAAAACATCGTAGAAATCAGACACCCGACCAGGGACGAACGTCTGATGATACTCGTCGAGTATGCCATAGACCACGGCAAAGATGAATGCCCCTAGCAGCGCGTACGTCTTGAGCAATGGGAAGAAGTCTTGATAAAAAAACGCTCGTCGGACAAGCAAGCAGAGCACCAAAAACATCACGGCGTGGGCGATTTTGTCCGCACCAAGCACCGACTCAAATGTCAGTTGGAGTCTCGGGATGGAGGAGAGTGTGAATATGATTGCAATCCAGAGGAGCGGCGGGAGCTGGTATTTGATCACGTTCTTCAAAAAGTCGCTTGCCCCTCTACACCTTTGATTGCCGTCGGGAGCTTGTCGATCAAGTCTTGCGCAACCACGCTGCGCTCGCCAAACGCGTCGCGCGCGACGTCCCCGGCAAGTCCGTGAAGGAAAACGCCCGAATAGGCGGCGGCGTCCTGCTCCATTCCCTGTGCCCAGAGCGACGCAATGATGCCGGCAAGAACATCACCAGATCCGACGGTTGCCATGCCAGGGTTGCCGGTTGAATTGAGATACACCTTGCCGTCACACCCACCTGTAGCTGTTGGACCACCCTTGAGAACGATGGTTGCTTTGCTCAGTGCGGCACCATCCCGAGCCACCTGCACCCTGCTCGTCTCAATCGTCTTTGATGGAATATCGATCAACCTCGAGAGTTCACCGGAGTGGGGAGTCAGGATGAATGAACCCTTCAACCGTTTGAGATTCTTCAAGCCAATACGCCCAATGGCTCGGAGCGCATCTGCGTCAACCACCATCTTTCCTCCGTATCCACTCAGTATGGACTTGAGCAGATCCTGTGTCTCTGCGTTCGTCGAGATTCCGGGACCGATCACAGCCACGTCGGCCCATTCGAGCTTCTCCTGGATGATTCTCGCAGCCGCTTTGGCCACCGTTCCTTCGGATGTTGACGGCAGTGGAGTCACGATGGTCTCCGTAAGCCGTCGCCCTAAAATCGGATAAACACTCTCTGGTGTCCCCAGGATGACGGCTCCGGTTCCCGCCTTGAGCGCAGCTGACGCGCAGAGATACGCCGCGCCGGTGAATCCTTTTGATCCCGCAAGGATGAAGACCTTGCCCACGGAATACTTGTGCGCTGTCGACGGCCTCCAAGGGAGCATGGCCCGCACATCATCCGCCTGGACAAGGAAGGTTTTCAGCTTCGGTGAACATCGAACCGCATTCGGAATGCTGATATCGACGACAGTGATCTCTCCGGCGCAGTCTTGCCCCTGGTTGCAGAGAAGTCCGGTCTTGAGTAAGCCAAACGTGACGGTGTATGTCGCCTTGACGGCGGTGTTCACCACCACACCGGTCGTTCCATCAACTCCCGAAGGAACATCCACAGCAACGACAGGAACACCAAGCTGGTTAATCCTGTTGATGACATCGAGAACCGGCTGCCGGACTGCACCCGTGAATCCCGTACCGAAGATGGCGTCTATGATCAGCCTGGGCTTTGCGAGTTTTCTCAGAAGAGCTCGCGAGTAGGATCGTATCGAAAGAGCACCAGGGCTCGATCTCTCGATACGCTTGAGGATATCGAAGTTCGCTCTCGCATCGCCCTTCAGTTCACGGCCAGAAGCAAGCACGATGACCGTGACGTTCGCACCCGCGTTGAGAAGATGACGCGCAATAACAAACCCATCACCTCCGTTGTTTCCCTTTCCACAGAAAACCACGACCTGCTCGCCCCGGAGAGGCGAAAAGTGCTGCTGAATGAGGTCTGCCACTCCCTTGCCCGCATTCTCCATGAGCATGAGACCGGGGATACGATAGGAGCGGATCGTGGTTTCATCGCACCATCGCATTTCGCTTGCTGTAGCAACGGTCTGCATTTGTGATCTCTTAGACTTTGAAGAAGGTCTTCGTCAAATTAAGAATGAGAGATGGATAGATTCCGAGAACGATCACTAAAGCCGCAGCCAGACTGACTGCGAGAACGGCCGGGACGGGCACTTTCTTGTCCACATCGGCTTCGCCTTCACGGAAATACATCACCACAACTAACCGCAGGTAATAGTAGACAGATACCAGGCTTGTCAGCACACCGACAATCGCAAGCCACGTTAAGTCTGCTTTAACGGCCGCCAGGAAAACATAGTATTTTCCAAAGAATCCCGCAAACGGCGGAATGCCCGCCAGGGAGAACATGAAGATCGACATCAATGCAGCCAGAGCAGGCTGACGGGCACTGAGGCCGGCATAGTCGTCAAAGGTTAACCTCTTGTCATCCTGTTGCTCCACCCACGAAACGATGCCAAACGCGCCGATGTTCATAAACGTATAAGCGACGAGATAGAAGAGGATTCCCTTCTCCCCGTCCGCCGTTCCGGCTGCGATGCCGCTCAGCATATAGCCCGCGTGAGCGATGCTGGAGTACGCGAGCATGCGTTTGACGTTGTTTTGCGCAATGGCCGTCACGTTTCCGACGATCATTGAGGCTGCGGCGATCAGGGCCAGCACACTGCTCAGCGTTGTGCCGGGTATGTCAAAAACTCGAATGAACACACCAACAAAAGTCGCAAAGGCTGCCGCTTTGGCTCCCGTCGACATGAATGCGGTAATGGTCGTTGGTGCGCCTTCATACACATCCGGAGCCCACATGTGGAAGGGAACCGCTGCGACCTTGAATGAGAACGCGATGATGAGCATTCCGCAACCGATCAGAAAGAGCGAGTTCTGAACGAGTTGAGGGAAGGACTTGCTGATCGCGATGAGGTTGGTCGTGCCCGATGTGCCGTAGATCAGCGCGATACCATAGAGGAGAAATCCCGTGGCGAACGCTCCCAAAAGGAAATACTTCAGTGCGGACTCGTTCGCACGCTCCTTCTTCCGCATGAATCCCACGAGCACGTACAGACACACGGACATCAGCTCAATGCCGAGGAATACGATCGCCAGATCCAGCGCCGCGGCCATCAGCATCATGCCCGTCGTGGCAAAGAGGATGAGGATGTAGAACTCGCCACGATGGTACTGCATGCGCTCGAGGTAACTCCGGGAAAGAACGATAGAGAGGAATGCTGAGCTGAGAAAAATGAGGTTGCAGTACCCTGCGTATCCTCCCTGGAGAATCATGCCATTGAACACCGGCGTTCCGCTTCCCAAATTGAAGAATGACAAGACCAGGGAGACAGCAACGCCGATCAAGCTCATCCAGTACGACGGCACCGGCTTGTCTTTTCCGGTCGCTTCAACGATAAGCGTCAGGAGGCCGAACGCCGTGAGCGAAAGAAGCGGTGCGCTGTACCAGAGGTCTGTCCAAGTTATGTTCATTATTCGGATCGAGTGTTGAATTAGAAAAACAGAAGCCACACGACGAAGAAGACTGGAATCAATACTGGTAAACTGTACTTGAAGATGTAACCGAAAAAGCTTGGGCACTGCACGCCGGCCTGCTCGGAAATCGATTTCACCATGAAGTTCGGACCATTACCGATATAGGTGTTGGCCCCGAAGAACACAGCCCCCAGGGAGATCGCCTGAACGTACTTCCAGGTCTCCGCCGAAATCGCCAGCGCGCCGGGATGCAGCGGATTCGCAAGTCCAAGCGCTTCAGTCGTTGATGCTCCCAGCATTGCCTGCATATGCACAAGGTTATCAACGTTCGCGCCGTGAAGGCCGAATGCAGCACTCAGAAAGTTTAGGTATGTCGGTGCGTTATCCAGGAAGCTCGAAAGCACCCCGGTGCCCCAGAAGTACTGCCCCGGAGAGACAATTCCGAGCACCGACGCGTTCAATTCAAGCCAATCGAGCGCTGGAATCATCGTCGCGAAAATGCCAAGGAAGAGGATCGCCACCTCTTTGATGGGGACGAAGTTGAACTCATTCTTTTCGTGGATCTCCTGCTTCGTGGTGTAGTAAGAAGCGATAGCTGCACTCCACATGATGATCTCGCGAAGCATCACCGGCTTCTGGATAAATACCGCACCAAGAATGACCAGGAGATACCAAACATTGTGGAGACCCGAAACCCGCGGTTCATCCGGGTGAGCAGCGAGCTCCTGAACTCTTTCTGGAGCTTTCCGAAACTGGTGCCGGTCTATGAGAAAGAACGCCAGGAGTACCAGGCCGAGCACAAGCAGCCACGGCTGCCACGCCCGAGTCAAGATCCAGAAAAATGGCACGCCCTTCAGATATCCGAGGAAGAGCGGGGGATCACCGATCGGGGTCAGAGCACCTCCGATGTTGCTCACGAGAAAAATGAAGAACACGACGTGATAGCCTTTGATCCTGTACTTGTTGATCCTCAAGTACGGTCGAATCAGCAGCATCGAAGCGCCGGTCGTCCCCAGGAAATTGGAGACCACTGCTCCGGTGACCAAGAGCGTCACGTTCTCCCACGGGGCGGCTTTTCCACGCATACGGAGATGAATCCCGCCGGCGACCACGAACAACGACCCAATGAGCGAAATGAAGCTGACATAGTCGCGAAACGTAAGCAGGAGGCGCGGAACGTTGTCAAGAACTAAGGCGTAATATCCGACAACAAGGGCCCCGAGCGCATACGCCACAACGGGATAGTTGTGCTCCCACCAACGACGATTGATGAACGGGACGACGGCAATCGCAGCAAGAAAAAGAACAAATGGCGTTATCAGCCAGGCGGCAACCGGAACAATGACGACATTCTCAAGCGCGTGCTCGAAGTAGTTGAAGAAAAGGAAAACAGCTGCAGCCACCCCGAAAAAGATGGCAATCTGCTTACGTCGAGCTTTTTTCATTCATTTTGCGCAATCGAACCGATGATGTTCTCAACGTACAGGCTGCCCAGGTTGTACGCGCACATCGGCGGTACGAATTTGTCCTCCCTGCCTGACAGACTCCAAGCCCTGAACAAGCTGCTTCGCAACGGGTGCTGACTTGCTCAGGAATGTTGACGGATAAACCCCTATCCAGACCACAAAGACAACGATGGCGGCCAGCGTCACGATCTCTCGAACGTTGATGTCAGCCAACTTGTGGCCGCCGTACAATCCTTCCTCCCGGGCTTGACCAAGCATCATTCGCTGGTAAGCCCACAGCAAATACACGGCCGAGAGAATCACACCGGTCGCAGCGAAGGCCGCATACGCGTAGCTATCAAGGAAGGTCGATTTGAAGCTCCCCAGCAATATCAAGAACTCACCGACGAATCCATTCAAGCCGGGCAAACCGATCGAAGAGAGTGAGATAACCATGAAGAACGCGGCAAACACCGGCATGAACTTCGCAGCGCCTCCGAAATCAGCGATCACCCTCGTGTGTGCCCGATCGTAAATCATCCCCACGATGAGAAAGAGCGCTCCGGTCGACAATCCGTGATTGACCATTTGAATGATCGCGCCCTGAATCCCCTCTTCCGTCATCGCGAAGATTCCAAGCACGACAAATCCAAGGTGAGAGACAGAAGAGTATGCCACGAGTTTCTTAATGTCAGTTTGGACCATCGCCACCAGGGCACCATAAATGATACCGATGACAGCCAGAATGCTCATCAATGGGATGAATTTGAATGAAGCATTCGGGAACAGCGGCAGACAGAAGCGCAGGAGACCGTATGTCCCCATTTTCAGGAGAACACCCGCAAGGATCACACTCCCCGCGGTCGGAGCTTGCACGTGCGCGTCGGGTAACCACGTGTGAAACGGGAAGATGGGGACTTTGATGGCGAAGCTCAGAGCAAACGCCAGGAACATCCACGTCTGCAGCGTTAACGCCATTCGTGGCGCGATGCCGTAGAGCTCAAGGAGGTTGGTCGTGAAATGTCCGCCAGGAAGTATCGATGCGTAATAGGCAAGCGCCAGAATCGCCACCAGCATCAGGAGGCTGCCGAAAAGGGTGAAGAGGATGAACTTGATTGCCGCGTAGATGCGATCCTGGCCTCCCCAAATCCCGATGATGAAATACATCGGGATCAGCATCGCCTCCCAGAAGATGTAGAAGAGGAACAGATCTAAGGCAGCGAAAACCCCGACCATCCCCACTTCAAGGAGGAGCACCATCATCGTGTATTCCCGCAACCGGCGATCGATCGAGTTCCACGTTCCGAGCAATGCCAGCGGAGTCAGAAGCGTTGTCAACACGATGAGCAGCAGCGCCATCCCGTCGATGCCGACAAAATAGCTGATGTTCAGTCCCTCGATCCACATCACGCGGTGCTGGAACTGAAACCCGGCATTCGAAGGATCAAACTTCAGGAAAAGGTAAAGGGAAACGATGAAGGTCACGACCGTCGTCCCGAAGCCGACGAGCTTGATGGTTTGACCGCTCTCCCTGTTCACAAAAAACAAGGCCAGCACGCCAATCAGAGGCAAGAAGATCGTTATCGTGAGAATCAGTTCTGAGAGCATGGAGTATTCTTCATCCGGATTTCTATTTGAACATCAACCAGCCTAAGACGACGAGAATGCCGACGACGAACACGGTCGCATACTGCTGTGCAATACCTGTCTGGATTCGGCGTATCCCCTGAGCAGCTATGGCAATCAGTCTCGCCGATCCATTGACGGCACCGTCAATCACCGAGACGTCAACGCCCTTCCATAGAAAGCCTTCTGAGACCTTCACTGTCGAGCTCACAAACAGCTTGTCGTACGCTTCGTCGACATAATACTTATTGAAGAGAATTCTGTACATCGCCGCGTATTTTGCCTTCCACGCCTCGGCGAGTTCGGTCCGTCTCAAGTACACGACGCGTGCGCCGTAGATACCAGCTATGGCGATTCCAACAGAGAGAATCATTGACAGATACTCAGCGATCTCTGTAACGTGTGTCGTCAGTCTCAACTTGTCATAGGCAGGCGCAAACACCGGCTCGAGCCAGTGTTCAATGGAATTCCCGCCGAAGAGGCTTTCTGGAATTCCGACAAATCCACCAACGATGGACAGGAAAGCGAGGATGACCAGCGGAATTGTCATCGTCCGCGGAGCTTCGTGCGGATGGACCTCGTGACCGTAGCGCGGCTCTCCTTCGAACGTCAAAGAGACCAAGCGAAACATATAGAACGCGGTCAATCCCGCCCCAAGCACACCGAGAATCCACAGGAACACCGAACCGTAGTCGCTGCTGAACGCCTTCCAGAGGATTTCATCCTTGCTGAAGAAGCCGGAGAACGGGAAGATCCCTGCGATTGCGATGGCCCCGACCACGAAGGTCTTATACGTCGTCGGCAGGTGATGCTTCAATCCTCCCATCTTCTGGATATCCTGCTCGTTGTGCATCGCGTGAATCACCGCTCCAGAGCCGAGGAAGAGCAACGCTTTGAAGAACGCGTGCGTCAGCACGTGGAAGATGCCCGCCGAAAATGCAGCGACACCCATGCCGAGGAACATGTAGCCGAGCTGGCTGACCGTCGAGTATGCCAGTACCTTCTTAATGTCGTTCTGCACCAATCCAATCGTTGCCGCCACAATAGCCGTCAGAGCGCCGATGATGGCGACGACTTGCATCGCGGCAGGAGCAAGCGCATACAGGATGGAACAGCGAGCAACCATGTAGACGCCGGCCGTGACCATCGTCGCCGCGTGGATCAGGGCACTGACTGGCGTCGGGCCCGCCATAGCGTCGGGCAACCAGATGAAAAGCGGTATCTGTGCAGATTTCCCTGTCGCTCCAAGGAACAGAAGCAAGGCAATCCACACCATCGTACTACTGCCAGGCGTGAGCACCTCCGCTCGGCCGAAGACAGCATCGAAATTCAAGCTTCCGAAATGGACGAAGATCAGAAACATCGCCAATAGGAATCCGAAATCCCCTATTCGGTTGACGATAAAAGCCTTCTTGGCTGCGTCGCTTGTCGTCGCCGTGCCGGGCTTGTATCCCCCTGTATCAAACTTTCTGTCGTACCAGAAGCCAATCAGAAGGTAGGAGCATAGGCCCACACCCTCCCAGCCGAGGAACATCAACAGGAAATTGTCGGCCAGAACGAGGTTGAGCATCGCAAAGATGAAGAGGTTCAGGTATGCAAAAAATCTCCAGAAGCCCCGATCACCGTGCATATAGCCGATGGAATACACGTGGATCAGAAATCCCACGCCCGTTACGATCAGGGTCATCAGAATCGAAAGTTGATCCACTTGGTACGCGACGGAAACGGTGAGCGAAGAAGATGTGCCCGTAAAGGCGGAGATCCAGGTGAAAAGCTCAACAGCGTGCTTCCGCTCTTCCGGCTGCAGTCCCAGCATCTGGAAGAAGAGCATGGCCGCGAGGAGGAACGAGAGCCCCACCGTGCCGCTTCCAAGAATGCCAATCAGCTTTTCGTTCTTGAGTCTCCAGCCAACGAGGCCGAGGAAGATGAATCCCAGTAAAGGAAAGACGACGATGAGAGGAGAGTAGGCGAACATGTTTCAGTATGGAGTGTGAAGATGACAGAATGCAGACACGTTCTGCTTACTGCAGACTGCCATCTGCTGTCTGAGAATCTACCACTTCAGAATATTGATATCTTCAAGGTTGACTGTCTGTTTATTACGGAACAACGCGATGATGATCGCTAATCCGACCGCCGCCTCGGCTGCCGCGACCGTCATCACAAAAAAAACCAGCATTTGGCCTGTTACGTCCCCCAAAAACGCTGAAAAAGCAACGAGCGAGAGGTTCACCGAGTTGAGCATAAGCTCGATGGACATGAACACGATGATCGCGTTTCGCCGCGCGAGCACACCCACCACACCAATGACAAACGTTATCGCGCTGAGCAACAGATAAGGTTGAATATCCATAGCACTTAGTCGAGTTTCCTTTTTGCCAGAATCACGGCCCCGACGATCGCAGCAAGCAAGAGAATTGACGTCACCTCAAACGGAAAAAGAAAGGTCGTGAAGAGCTCCTTTCCAATGTTCTCGACGGTCCCGAGATCGACCGACTTGTCGAACCGTAGGGCCGGCAGGTTTGCCCGAGCATATCCAAAGATATAGATGAGCTCCAACAGGAGGCCGAAGCTCAAGCCCGCCGCGATGATTTTCTTGTTCGAGATCTTATCGCCGAGCAGCTTTACATCCCCCAGGTTGAGGAGCATGATAACGAAAAGAAACAGCACCATGATCGCCCCTGCGTACACGAGGATCTGGATGAAGGCAATAAACTGAGCGTTGAGGGTGAGATACAGCCCGCCGAGAGCGAAAAAATTGAGGATCAAATAGAGTGCTGCAATAACAGGATTGCGGCGCGTGACCATCATCAGAGCCGAGCCAACCGAGATGATTGCCAGGAAGTAAAACAGAAACGATTGGAGAGTCACGTGATGCAGGAGACGGTTAGAAGTTCTATGATGAATTGATTCGAAGGTAGCAAATTATTCCGTGATTATCACGGCGTTCGGATCCATCGGATCAGCTCGGGAATCGTTGGCCGCTTGCCGTAAACGAGAATGGCTGTGCGGAAGATCTTTCCCGCCGCCCACATCATGAAGACGCCTGATACGATCAACAGGGCAATGGTTGTCAGCAACTCCCAGAGTGCCGGCATCTGAATTGGAATACGCATGATCATGAACGCCGGTGTCAGCAAAGGAATAAATGAGAGCACCTTGATCAACACCGAGTCCGGATTTTGGGTTGCGGGAATCGCCAACACCATCGGAAACACGAGGATCAAGGTCACGTATTGTGTAATCTGCTGCGCTTCATGCTCAGTTGTGACAGGGGAGCCTGCCGCCACAAAGATCGCCGAGTACAAGAGGTATCCGAGCACCACGTAGACAGCCGATAAGAGCAATTGGTCTACTGCAAATATGTTCGCCCCCGACTTCATGGCAATTCCCACTCCGATCAATCCCCAGACTAAGATCTGCAGAAGCCCGAGACCGCTCAGTCCGAGAATCTTCCCTACCATCAAATCTTGAGCCGAGCAAGATGAAAGCAAAACCTCGATCACACGGTTCGATTTCTCTTCGACCACGCTCCGTATCAGCAACTGGGCAGAGGTCATAATCAGGAACATAAGTACCATGATGAGAATATACGCGCTGAAAAAAGTCTCCAGGAAGCCCGACTCCTTCTCTTCCCCTTTCTCGGAGACCTTGATGGATTTCACATTGACATCCGCCATCAGCTTCCTGATCTTCGCCGGATCGAGACCCTGACTCATGAGCCGCTTCTCAACGATAACTTCTTCGATTGTGCGCGAGAAGCGTTCCGCGATGCGGATATTGCTGACATTCTCAGCGCGGAATTCGACTTTTCCGCTGTCATACACCGTCGAAGGAATGTAGAAATATCCTTCAATTTCCTTGGAGGCAACCAGCCGGTTCGCCCGCGCCTTGAGTTGTCCAAACTCCACATCCTCCTTCAGATTGCGAAGAATGTAGTTCGGCTGCTTGCCCGGTAACCTGTACTTCTCTTCGAGCTTCGCCGCCAACGGTTCCAAGATGGACCCCGTCTCGTCGATGACACCCACGGCGATCGTCTTGTCATCAGCCTTCGATGCCAGAAGGCCGGGCAATACACCGAAGATGACCATGATGACGGGCAGCATGACGAGCGAAATAAGGAACCATTTCGACTTGACCTTCTCAAGGAATTCCCATCGAGCGACTTCAAGGAACTTCATCCCTTCTGCCCTCCTTCAAGACGCCTGCGCTCAGTCTGAACCTGGCGTTTCGCTCTCGTGAACCTGAACACCGATATTCCAACGGCAGCGAGGAGCACACCGACGATAGGCCACGACACGTCCATCTTGCCTGTCATGAAAACCAGAAGAAATACCCCTATCACTGACGTCATCACGAGAGATATCAGTTCCTTGCGTACTCGACGATCCATCGGCGCGCGTGCCGGTCGCACCATCCGAGGTCTCGTCGCTGGCGAGTCTTCTGCAGTTGGCGATGGACCGACGACGTGAAGGAAGATGGAATTCAGCGACGGTTCGATGATCTCAAATTTCCTCAGATCGAGCTCGTCCAGCTCCGAGAGGAGCTCGCGGCTCTTGTGGATATCAACCAACTCCAGTTCAGCGTAATTCTGGTACACATCAGCGCGTTTCACAAGTGGGGACCTCTTCAGGAATTCTCCGTCCCCCTCATATTCAATTCTCAAGGAGTTTGTGCCGTACTTTTTCTTCACCTCTCGCAGCGATCCACTGAGTACCGGCTTCCCTTTGTTGATCAGACAGATGTTGTCGCACATCTTCTCAACCTGCTCCATCTGATGCGTTGAGAAAATGACGGCGACATTTTGTTGCCGGAGCTCGAGCAGAACGTCTTTCAGAAGAATCTGATTGACCGGATCGAGACCAGCGAACGGCTCGTCGAGGGTAAGCAGCTGAGGCCGATGAAGAAGGGAGATGATGATCTGGACTTTCT
>Ga0315279_10003963_pt1 | contig 20119 bp, 15 predicted proteins | sample YL17G06_20_MG_FD_203694 | JGI IMG/M metagenome (GOLD analysis project Ga0315279, IMG submission 203694) | Sediment microbial communities from Yellowstone Lake, YNP, Wyoming, USA - YL17G06_20 | ecosystem: Environmental > Aquatic > Freshwater > Lake > Sediment | place: USA: Wyoming | collected... | reverse complement strand
CAGCATGAAATGGCCCGATCTTAGTCAGCCAGATGGCCAAGCGCTTCTGGTATGCTTCGCGACTTGCCGCTTCTCGAATCCATACTAAAAACTCTTCCTCTGATAACCATGGCTTAATCTGGGCAGGCCCCCGCATCTTTTTACCTCCTGCCCAAATATTACCATTACTCTATGTTTAATGTCAAATTATTATGAGAGAGTATTGACTTGTCCCTTTAACCCGACATTCGCAAATTCGCTATATTTCAACCCTGAGCCCCGTCCTTCGACTTCGGGCCAGGAGTTGAAGGGTTGACTTTAATTGGATTCAGATATATTCTTTGCACTGAAGCGATAAGCATGGGGGTAATATCATCCAACCAGGCTGGAGAATCTTGAAATAAAAGTTGAGGGGTAGTCATTGATAATAAGCTTTAATGCGGGTGGACAAAAATACCAACGTCAAGAGTTTCTACGCTGATGGAGGACGGTTTATGGAGAAAAAAATTGTTGATTATGCAGATTGCTTGGAGGAAACCATACGGGCCTTCGAGGAGTCCCGGGTGCTTTTGGTAAGTCAGGGCAAACAGGGACCTCCAAATGCCATGGCCATCGGCTGGGGGCAGGTTGGCATCATCTGGGGAAAACGTATCTTTACTGTGCTCGTGCGACCTTCTCGTTATACCTATAAATTGATCAAAGAGGCCGGGGATTTTACAGTAAACATTGTCCCCCAAAAATTAAGAGACGTGGTCCAGTATTGCGGTACAACTTCTGGCCGGAGCCATGACAAGTTTCAAGAAAAAGGTCTTACGCCCATCCCGTCTTCAAAGGTCAAAACACCCTTGATCAAGGAATGTATTCTCCATTACGAGTGCCGGATCGTTTATGAAAATGACTTGATCTCTTCGGAATTGAAAGCATCCATCCTTCCTGACTTCTATCCTAAGGGTGATTTTCACCGTTTCTATTTTGGTGAAATCCTTGCCTGTCAAAAGGAAGGTTAGGTTGCTTTTTTAGAGGTCGGGGACAAGACGAATGCCAGAAATATCTTAAGACGGCTGATCGAACGATATCCCCAATCTGACCAAACGGAGATGGCCAAGAAGAAACTGGAAGCGATAAAATAAACCCTCGAATGCCGAAGGTGGAAAGTGGAGAGTAGATTTGCTCAACCACTGTCTGCCTTCCACCCTCTACTTTCTACTCACTAAGTTGTCCTTCATCTTACTCTTCAGGGTGAACCGCACGTTCAATTTTCTCTCAGCAAGACGGGACTTTCCGACCATCTTCAAATACCTCATCCGCCTACGCACAAGACCACGGGCTTTGCCCGTGGATGAATGCGTAACCTTCGAATCATTCATGTGCCGAAGTAGCTTGATGCTTCGCTGGCGGATAACCCTCCGAAGCCTTGGCGCTTGCGCACCGAAGCGTTTCAGCGCCCAGGGGCGTAGGAGGGTATTTCATGGAGGTACCACGGGCTTAGCCCGTGGGGCTCCATGACTGATACCCCACTATTTTGCCTCAACTGTCAAGTTGTTTTAGAACCTACGTCCCGTTCTCTACGTCCCGTTCTCTACCAAGTTCAGAGTACGGAATCATCCCCCGGAGCTTTGCCCGTTCGATGAGAATTTTTTTCACTTCATTCTTGGCCGATTCCCAAGCGGATTCATCAAAGCCGTATTTTGTCATATTCAATTCCTCTGCACGTAACGATGAAAATAAGGCGCGGGGCAACCGGCCTCTGCAAGAAACCGCTCAGGCTTATTCCCCGTCGCCTTAATTGACTTGTTCGACACTATTTGTTCAATTCAAATTCTTTTTTGAGGAATTCTACCGTTTCCTGATGTCTCAACTTGCATACAATGTTCTGGTTAGCAAAGATGCCCTTAAAATACTTGGCATGTTCTCGTTGGAAAGTCCTCCTCCAATTGACTTTCACTGCCCACTCGCTAAATTGCGGATCGTCCTTGTTATCTGCCACATTAGGGGCTTTAAGTGGAACTTGCAGAAGGTTGTTTCCATTATCATCTATAACGAAATCTTTAACCATCTGCGCTTGTGAGATAATTACGCCGTAGCCAGCATATCCCAATCCCTTCATGTAGGCAAATATCTCATCTCCTTCTTTCAACTTTTTAAGCGGCTCTGAATATTTGGGGCCTTGGCCCGCGCCAATGTATCCATATTTCACATTATCTTCCCAGTTTCGATGAGGCCCTTCCCCAACATTGACAAACCAATAGCCAGACCACGGCGCCTGTTTCCGTGATTCTGCGCGATCTTGCACTGCTTCGGGATCCATTAGCCAAGCGCGACCGACCAGATCACCTTGAGTGTCAGTAAAGAAATTAAAGAATATTGCATTAATATTGACTTGATACTCATCAGCTAAGTATTGAACGATCCTTTCAGACGAATCGTCAAACTCCGACGCCACGATGAGCATTTTGTGGCTAATATTTACATTTTCTGGAATCGGTTCGCTAAAGAATTCATTGAAAGCCACTGATAGACTCTTATTCAAATAGCTTACCGAAATCGAATCGAGTTCATTGTATGTTAGCTGCCTCACCCAACTTGCGTAATCGAGTATTTGGGCAATAACATCTCGAGGAGTTCTATCTCGTTTCAACTCAATGATGGATATGTCTCCTTGTCGATCAATACCTAAAAGATCAATTCTGCCTCCATAAGGAGTCGTTACTTGTCGCCCAATCAAGAGTAACTCTATAGCAAGAAGAGACGAATCTTTCGCAATCCAGTCTTCCAATCTCGTTTCCGAGTAGTAACGGGATGGGGACGTAGGTTCTAAAACATTTTATGATACTTCTTCAAATCTGCCACTTCTTCAGACTTATTGCCAACTGGCAAGAGGTCTTCTTCGCATTCGTCACCTTTTCTCTTCCTCGTGCCAACCGCAACTCCAGTTTTTCCCCTCTTCCTTCTATTCGTATACCGTGAAGAATTTTGGGCCGTTGAAGTGAATCATATGGGCCGGGTTCGCTTCTACCCAGACTTCGGTTTCCCATGCAATGTTATCGATATGCCTCTTGAATTCTCGAAAATCAGGAAAAGCACTGATGTAAACTTTTTTTGCTTTGCACCCTACAAGAACCTTCTCCAGTTCAATCTGCCGTTTGGGAGAAAGCGGACCGTGTGATGTAACTGCCTCTATCAGGAAAAGGAGATTCTTTGATTCATCGTAGAGCACAACGTCTGGTAACTTATCATGCTCAGTAATTGGAATGTTAAGCTTTTTGAGGACTGACTCATCCTTATGGAGCAGCTTCCTTGCTGCATCTCCGACGTAAACAATTTTGGAATCGAGACAAAACTGAGCCCTGAAAAGCTCTAATATCTTGATTTGAAGTTTGTTATGCTTCCCTGGTGTGAAATCAATTGAGGTGCCGCTGGGCAATTTTACTGATGAATACAGCGCCTTTTTCCGCTTATCGTATAAGTCGATAAGTCTTCCCTTCAACTTCAGAAATTCTTCTAATGCCTTCTTCCATTTTTTCGTCTTGTATTTTCTTATTACTTCCAGAGCTTCATCGGCCACCATGTAAACATTGTTGGGGCTGTTTGTCGGCCTTGAAGAATCATCAGGATTCCTCACTGCTAAGGCAGCCTGCTCAAATTGGTGCAAAGTCTGCCTTCTAATAGTCTCTCTCGTATTTTCGGCGTATTTTTTTCCATAATTCATCTGGATGAATATTAAGATGTCATGAATCCGAATTAGTCTTGACTTGGCTTTAGACCAAGGTGTCTTTTTATTCAAATCAGCAAGGGCAAGAAGGGTTAATGCGGATCTCTCATTTTGTTGTTCCTTGGGTAGTCCAAGTGCCGTCAGAATGGTTATGGCATCATCGATTTTTCCCATTATACCTCTCCTCAAGATGCTTGATGATTTCAGCATCAATTCCGAGTTGGGAACCAATCATTTCATCCAGGTTAGCTGGCAGGTCTTTTGCCTTGGAGACAGCTTCACCAATCTTCTTTATAACAGAGAGGTCAGGCAAAGGAACGTTTCTAATTTCGGTGGCGTTTACCTGTGTATGTCCGTTGAGCGACCTGAAATAATTATCAAATAAACCGGTATTCAAAAGAGCAGCTATACCAAAAGCCTCGCCGACGGACAGGCTCCCCTTTGGCTTATGAATATAATTCACATGGTTTTCTATTCCCACGGACTCGTGGGGGAAATCAGATTGCTTTAGCACCGCTGCGTCAAGACGTCGTCTTTGCTCCTTCGATGTGAATCGCTTTAAAAGCACATAATTCTTTACCGGGAGCAGCAGCGGGGCAGTTTTTTTCGAGCAAGCTATCGCCGCAGGTTTCTTGTTTTTCTTGGATGGCCATACCACCCTCATGTTTTGCATGTTATGCATCCATAGAAGGGGCACAGACCCCTTCGTGAGGTCCTGGCGTAAATGTTCCTTAGCCCTGAAATCAACCACCGGGCCGGTCGAAATCTGCACGCCCTGCTTGTTTAAGGTGGACGGCCATTTGTCAATAATGTGGAGTATCCTAACGTCAAGCTCGCTGGTCGGTATCCTGATAAAGCTCTCGCTATTCTTAGGGGAGATTATATCTGGATAATCAACCTCGATTCTCCCTACCACATTCAACTCTTTATTCCTGCTTGTCGTTATCGTTACCGCCCCTTCTCTCACGTCCTTTCTTGCCTTGATGATTACGTTTTCTTGTAAGACTCCATCCTTGTCGAAAATGTCCTTCCTGGACTCAAAAATGTGAATCCTTGTGATTCTTACCTTCCGCAGAAACCATTTCCTGAAATTCTTATAGTAAAGGCCTGAACAAAAGCTCCGTGGCGTAATAAAAACCATTTCACCCTTATCGGAAAGCATGTTTGCAGCCATGGTCATAAAAAAAGCGTAAATATTGGGTTGCCCGCATATTAACTCTGCCATCATTCTTGAATAGGGAGATTCTGTACCTACCTTGTAATAAGGAGGGTTTGAAATTACGAAATCATAGAACTTTTCGCCTCGTTCGAATAGCCCGGGTCCGCTAAGATATGGCTCATTTGTGAGGATAAAATCCTTGGCTAATACGTTAACCTCGACCTTCGAGCCATTTTCTTCCAGATCCTTCTTGCACTCCTGCAAGACCTTTTTCAGAAATGGAATTATTTCAAGGTCGTTCTCATATGTGTCTATTACCAGAAAAACTGGCTTCTTTCTGCTCAGTAACTCTTCACAAAAGGCCGCCGATAGGATGCCTGCTCCGGCCCCTGGGTCGAGCAGGGTTATCTTGTCTTGGTTAATATCGAACAGTTCTGCCATAAAAATACTTATTTGCTTTGGGGTGAAGAATTGCCCCTTGGGTTTCACATCTTCTGGCCTCAAAGCATCAGAGTATAAGGTGGAAAGTCTCTCCGCGTACTCTACGAGCCCCTCTTTCGCTTTTCTTTCTGGAATCTTCATAGTTATCTTCAGTTAGATATCTTCCATTTAGAAAGTCTTTTGTTCCAATTGGATTTTGGAATGAAACGGAAGCCCTTGTCAACAAAATTCTGTCAAATATCGTTAGCCGCTTTATTACGGGTTTCCGAATCCAAAATCCCAAGGATGGAAAGAAAAGGGGGCAAGTCTGCGTTTGATTCTATCTGTCAAGGGTTAAGTGATTGGTAATATAATGTTTTTCAAAGGCCTATACCCCTCTAAGCCCCCTTTGGGATGAGTTTTTTGCCCATCTCCCAAGCTGGACCCACTTCCGATCCCAACGCGATATATTTACGCTCCGGTATGGAGAGTATGAATGGAGTGATCTTCCGAAGATCGGGGAGCCCATTCACAAGGTAGCGTTCATCGCTGTATGCTGCGATAATCTCTCCGATGAAGAGTTCATCGGCCGGAAGGTCCACTGTCTGGACAACCTTGCACTCGACGTTGTAGGGGCACTCCTTGATCATGGGTGCGGTTTCCAGCTTGCCATAGAATGTTTCGAACTTCGTGGCCTTGTCGTACTTCTTCCCTGACACCAAGCCACAGTAATCGGTGATGTCGGCCATTGCCACGGATGGAATGTTAACACTGAAGGTGCCATTCTCTCTGATGCCGGGGTTCGTGTAGTGTGCCTTGCCGAGTGCGATCATGAGGTACGGCGGCTTGACGTTGACCATGCTGAACCAGGCAACCGTAAGGTAATTGGGTTTGCCTCCTACGTTGACGCCGACCAGCGAACAGGGCATCGGGTAACAGATGGTCTCAGTGCTCATTTGAATCTTCTCCATGTTTAAGCCCTCCTTAAGAGTCATTATAGCACCAACCCAACCACTTTCAAAACCAATCCTACGGAGAGAGGTTCTAAAGGACTCATATTCGTGCGGGATGGGGACGTAGGTTCTAAAGCATTTTCTGATACTTCTTTAAATCTGCCACTTCTTCCTATTTCCCGCCAACTCGCAAAATGTCTTCCTCTTATTCGCCACTCTTCTCTTCTGCGTCCCCAATCGTAACTCCGATTCTTCTATCCTCCCTCCTTTTATTCGTATACTGTGAAGAATTTTGGTCCGTTGAAGTGGATCATAGGGGCGGGGTTGCTTCCTATCCAAACTTCTGTTTCCCATGCAATGTTTAATTGTCTAATGGCACGGAGCTTAAGTCCCTATTCTTAATTCTTTAAAATAGGTGTGGTAAAACCCTCGATCTCTTGTAAGAAGCAACTCGGCGTGCAGGAAGGCATGAGCTCCAATAATAAAATCGCCGAGTATTCGATCTCTCAATGCAACTGTCTGATCGCACTTAGGACAAGTTACGGATATTTTTTCACCGCAGTGAGAACATTGTATCGTTCGTTCCCTTTTTCTGGTATACGTTCTCCATCGCTCTCCGGCTAAATACAGAACTTCTCGACTGGAGTGAATAAGCCTGATCCCCGTATCCGAAAGAAAATTTCTCAATTCTCTCTCCGAAGGAAATTGCGAGGAAAGTTCCGCATAAACGACTTCGCATATCACCAACTGTCCTTTTTCCAAACATCGGTCGAGCAATCGTTTTGAGCTCAAAGAATGCGCTTCGTCCGGAATCAGGATATCCAGTAATATATTCGTGTCGATTGCGGTGATCATCTTCCTCTCAAATCATCGATAATCTTATCCGACTGCGACCCTTTGAGACCCTTCAGCTTCCCCATCCATTTCTCAAAGGGAGACTTCTTCATCGGCTTTTTGATAAAGAACACTCCACGCCTCTCAACGAATCCTATCTCTTCGCCTGGAGATATTCCGAGTTTCTCCCTGATCTCTTTTGGAATTGTAATCTGACCCTTGGAAGTGACTTTTGCAGTTACCATATGAACTCCCTGTAAGAATTAAATTCCTTACATTATTGTAAGGAATCCTATTATGTCTGTCAACCACCATGATGGGCTAAGAAAATGGGGGATCACCCATCTTCTCACTCTACGCCAAATGACACTCAAATGCCCCGGTCACACAAAAGAAAGGGCCCATTCTTTGAACTACAAGAATGGGCCCCTCTCTCATTTCTGTTTGTTGCGGCAAGAATTACGCGGGGGTTCCGGCTGAAATCTCTCCTGAACCTCCAGGAGCTGTTTCCTCCCCGGTATATCCTTCCACCCATAGCTCCAACTCTCTGTATTTGGGAAGACCGGTCCCGGCCGGGATCAGACGCCCCATGATCACATTCTCCTTCAACCCCTTTAAATAATCGACTTTTCCCGCCACCGCCGCCTGGGTAAGCACTTTGGTGGTTTCCTGGAACGAGGCCGCCGAGATAAAACTGTCCGTGATGAGGGAGGCCTTTGTGATCCCCAAAAAGAGGGGTTCCCCAACTGCCGGCTTTCCTCCTTCCCTCAGCACTCGAGCATTCTCCTCCTCAAAAACAAACTTTTCCACCTGATCGTCTACCAAAAAGTGCGTATCGCCCACCTCTCTCACCTTCACTCGCTTCAGCATCTGGCGAACGATCACCTCAATGTGCTTATCGTTGATCTTCACACCTTGAAGTTTATAAACCTCCTGGATTTCATCAACCAGATAATGCGCCAGGGCTTTATCTCCCAATACTCTCAAAATATCATGGGGATTCGAAGGACCGTCCATCAGTGCCTCCCCCGCCTTGACGTGGTCGCCTTCATGAACGCTGACATGTTTTCCCCTGGGAATCATGTACTCCTTCGGTTCGCCCACATCTGGCCGGATGACCAGCTTCCTTTTTCCCTTGAGGTCCTTTCCAAACTCAACGACGCCATCGATGTCGCTGATCAAAGCATATTCCTTGGGCTTTCGGGCCTCGAAGAGTTCAGCGACCCGGGGAAGACCCCCGGTGATATCCTTCGTCTTCGTCGTCTCCCGGGGGATCTTCACGATGACATCCCCGGCCTCTGCCATATCCCCTTCCGAAACGAAAATGTTCGCTCCGACCGGCAGAAGATACCGAGCTTGGGAAGAAGAGCCGGGGAGATTCATCGTCCTGCCCTTCTCATCTTTGATTGAAATCCTTGGCCGCAGTTCTGCGTCTTTTGACTCGGCAATCACTTTTCTGGAGAGACCCGTGAACTCATCCACCTGCTCTTGCATCGTCACCCCCTCGATGACATCCCCAAACTTAACCCGGCCCGAGACCTCGGTTAAAACGGGGATGGAGTACGGGTCCCATTCCGCCAGAATCTCCCCTTCCTTCACCTTCTGTCCATCCTTGACTCTCAGTTTTGCCCCATAAATCACAGAATAACGTCGCCGTTCTCTTCCGCTTTCATCTAAGATGGCGAGCTCGCCATTTCGATTCATGACGGTCAGGTTCCCCTCACGGTTCCTAACGGTCCGAAGGCTGATGAATTTTACCTTCCCATCGATTCGACATTCCAGCGTCGTCTGTTCCGCTCGCCGGCTGGCCGTTCCGCCGATGTGGAATGTCCGCATCGTCAATTGTGTTCCCGGCTCACCGATCGATTGGGCAGCAATGATCCCGATCGCCTCGCCCACAATGACCAGTCTCCCGCGGGCCAAATCCCTTCCATAACAGAGGACGCATACACCCCGTTTCGACTTGCAGGTGAGTACCGAACGGATCTTCACCTTCTCAATCCCGATATCCTCAATCCGTTCTGCCAGGCTTTCATTAATCTCCTCATTTCCTTTGACGATCACCTCATCGGTGAAGGGGTCTCGGATCTCCTCCAGTGCCACGCGGCCCAGAATTCGTTCCCTCATCGATTCGATAATCTCTCCTCCCTCCACAAGAGAGCTGACGTCAATCCCATCTATTGTACCGCAATCATGCTCGGTGATCACTACGTCCTGGGCAACATCCACCAATCTCCGTGTGAGGTATCCAGCATTGGCTGTTTTCAATGCCGTATCGGCCAGTCCCTTTCGAGCACCATGGGTAGAGATAAAGTATTGCAGAACCGTGAGCCCTTCTCGAAAGTTCGCAGTGATGGGGGTTTCGATGATCTCCCCAGAAGGTTTGGCCATCAGGCCCCGCATCCCAGCCAATTGCCGCACCTGTTGTGCACTGCCTCGGGCTCCGGAATCCGCCATCATGTAGATGGGGTTAAAACTCTCAATCACCCCTTTCTGCCCCGGAGACCTCTCCACTTCCTCGCTCCCCAGTTCCTTCAGCATCACATCGGCAATGTTTTCAGTGACCTCCGCCCAAATGTCGATGACCTTATTATATCGCTCTCCATCTGTAATCAATCCTTCTGTATATTGTTCTTGAACCTTTTCGATCTCCTGCTGAGCTTCTTGGAGGAGTTTCCCCTTATTGGAGGGAATCAGCATGTCATCAAGGGAGATGGAAATCCCAGCCAACGTCGCATAATGATAACCCAAACCCTTCAACCGATCGGAGAGAAGGACCGTCTTCTTTTCTCCCCCAAACCGATAACAGTAGTCTATGAGATTCGCCAGTTCACTTTTTTTCATCACCTTATTGATCAAGGCGAAGGGGATCTCCTCAGGAAGGATCTCGAGAAGGAGGACTCGACCCACAGTGGTCTCCACAGATTCCCCCTTAATGCGCACCTTTATCCCGGCATGAAGGTCGACCTCATTGGCATCATAGGCGATCCGAACCTCCTCCGGGTTTGAAAACAGCTTCCCTTCGCCTTTCACGTAGGGGCGTGCCCTCGTCATGTAATAAATCCCGAGGACGATGTCTTGTGTCGGGACAATGATAGGTTTCCCATTGGCGGGGGAGAGGATATTGTTGGTGGACATCATCAAAATCCTCGCCTCGGCCTGAGCCTCTATAGAAAGAGGGACATGGACGGCCATCTGGTCTCCGTCGAAATCTGCGTTGAAGGCTGCGCAGACCAACGGGTGAAGCTGGATGGCCTTGCCTTCGATGAGAACCGGTTCGAAGGCCTGAATGCCCAAACGGTGAAGTGTGGGAGCACGGTTAAGCATCACAGGGTGTTCACGGATCACCTCATCCAAGACATCCCAGACCTCGGGTTTCTCTTTTTCCAACATCTTCTTGGCACTCTTGATCGTGGTGACCATGCCTTTCTCTTCCAAACGGTGGTAAATGAAAGGCTTGAACAGTTCGAGGGCCATTTTCTTGGGGAGTCCACACTGATGTAATTTCAGCTCAGGACCGACGACGATCACGGAACGTCCAGAATAGTCCACCCGTTTCCCCAAAAGGTTCTGTCGGAAACGGCCCTGCTTTCCTCTGAGCATATCGCTCAAGGACTTGAGAGGTTTCTTATTCGCCCCCAGGATCATCCTTCCTCTCTTCCCATTATCGAACAGGGCATCCACGGCCTCCTGAAGCATCCGCTTTTCGTTACGGATGATGATCTCCGGTGCATTCAATTCGAGGAGTCGTTTGAGTCGGTTGTTACGGTTGATCACTCTACGGTAGAGATCATTGAGGTCCGAGGTCGCAAACCGACCTCCATCTAAGGGGACAAGAGGGCGAAGATCAGGTGGGATGACCGGAATCACCTCCAGGATCATCCACTCTGGTTTATTCCCCGACTCCAAGAAGGATTCAATAATTTTTAACCGTTTCGCCAATCGTTTTTTCTTGGCCTCAGAGGTTGTTTCCTTCATCTCTGTTCGGAGCTTTTTCGAAAGTTCTTTCACATTGGTGTTCCTCAACAGCTCTCGAATCGCATCGGCCCCTTGGGCCACCACAAATCCATCCCCGTATTTTTCCTTGGCCTCTCGGTGCCGGTCTTCGGAGAGAATCTCACCCTTCTTCAGAGGCGTTCCCTTTCCATCGAGCACGAGGTAGGCTTCGAAATAGAGGATCCGCTCCAACTCTCTCAGTGTCATATCCGAAAGGATCCCGATCTTGCTGGGAATGCTCTTGAGAAACCAGATGTGAGCCACCGGCGTGGCCAGCCGGATATGCCCCATCCTCTCCCTCCGCACTTTGGATTGGATGACCTCTACCCCACACTTCTCGCAGACGATCCCCCGATGCTTCATCCGTTTGTATTTACCGCAATTGCACTCATAATCTTTCGTGGGTCCGAAAATCTTGGCACAGAAGAGCCCATCCTTCTCAGGCTTAAAGGTCCGGTAGTTGATGGTCTCTGGCTTCTTCACTTCACCATGAGACCACGACTCAATCTTTTCTGGAGAAGCGATGGAGATACGGATGGCATTAAAACCAATCGGGCTTTTCCTTTTTTCATAAAATGATAAATAGTCTTCCAAGGTTTCCTCCTTTAGCTCGCGGGTGGAGTGTAGAGAGTGGAAAGTAGATTTAGACCACCTGCCACCTTCCACTTTCCACTTTCGGTTAAATTTCTTCTCTTTTCTCCTCAATCAATTCCGTATCCAAACAAAGGCTCTGTAACTCTTTGACCAAAACGTTGAAAGACTCCGGCAGCCCAGGCTCCACGATATGTTCCCCTTTTACGATCGCCTCGTAGACTTGGGTCCTTCCCGCCACATCGTCGGATTTCATTGTCAAGAACTCCTGAAGGGAGTGAGCTGCACCATAGGCCTCCAAAGCCCACACCTCCATCTCTCCTAACCGTTGACCGCCAAACTGTGCCTTTCCTCCCAAGGGTTGTTGGGTCACCAAAGAATAGGGCCCGATGGAACGGGCGTGAATTTTGTCATCCACCAAGTGGTGTAATTTAAGGAGGTACATATAGCCCACAGTCACCTTCTGGTGGAAGGGTTCTCCGGTTCTCCCGTCGTAGAGGGTCGTCTGCCCAGTGACCGGAAGCCCTGCTTTTTTCAAATGGTCTTTAATCTCTTCTTCCGAGGCACCATCAAAAACGGGGACCGATACGAAGATCCCATTGCCCAGTTTTCTCGCCAATTCAATAATCTCATCATCGGTTGCCTGGTCGAGATATTCATTCATCTCTTTTGAAGAATAGATCTCTTTGATCCTTCTCCGAAGCAATTTGGGATTGAAGTGTTTCTGCAAATACTCCTCAATCTTCCAGCCAAGCCCTTTGGCTGCCCATCCCAGATGGGTCTCCAGGATTTGCCCCACATTCATTCGGGAGGGGACCCCCAACGGATTGAGGATAATTTCGGCCGGGGTCCCATCTTCCAAGTAAGGCAAATCTTCTTCAGGAAGAATCCGGGAGATGATCCCTTTATTTCCATGACGACCAGACATCTTATCCCCAACGGAGAGTTTGCGCTTCATGGCAATATAAACCTTGACCGTTTTGATCACGCCGGGGGCCAGTTCGTCTCCCCTCTTCAGCTTGGCCAATTTTTCCCCAAAAACCCCCTTCACCACATTGATCTGGAGTTCTGCATGGTAGAGGAACCGTTGCACTTCAGGAAGGACCTTCTTTCCCTCCAATACATTGATCTCTTTCAGCCGATCGAAGGGAATGGCAAAGAGGTGCTCTTCTTTGATCCGTTCTTTGGCTTCCAGATGGACGCGGTTTTTCTTCTCATCAGCGATTCGTTGAGCGGCTCGTTTGCCAATCAGATACTTTCCGATCTTCCTCCGCGTGCTGTTCTGAATGATTCGGATCTCATCCGCCTGGTTTTTCAACAACCGGGCTTTTTCCTGGTCCTCGATGGTTTTGGTCCTCTCATCCTTCTCCTGGCCTTTTCGGGAGAAGACTTTCGCGTCGATCACAATCCCTTCGATCCCATGGGGGACTCTCAGTGAGGTATCTCGAACATCCCCTGCCTTCTCACCAAAGATCGCCCGGAGGAGTTTCTCCTCAGGAGAGAGTTGAGTCTCCCCTTTTGGGGTCACCTTCCCAACGAGAATGTCGCCCGCCCTCACCTCCGCTCCAATCCGGATAATGCCACTCTCATCCAAATCCTTTAACGCCTCTTCCCCAGCATTAGGGATATCGCAGGTAATCTCCTCTTTCCCCAGCTTGGTGTCCCGGGCTACACACTCCAACTCTTCAATATGAATCGAGGTATAGGTATCTTCTTTCAACAACTTTTCGCTGATGAGGATCGAATCCTCAAAGTTATATCCTCCCCATGGCATGAACGCTACGAGGACATTTCTCCCCAATGCGAGTTCGCCCATATCTGTCGCTGGCCCATCAGCAATTACCTCTCCCTTCTTAACCCGCTCCCCAACACGGAGGATGGGCCTTTGATTGATACAGGTATTCTGGTTAGACCGTTTGTATTTCATCAACGTATAGATATCAACCCCGGGGTCGGTCTCTTTCTGGCTATCCTCGTCGGCACGGATAACAATTCGGGAGGCGTCGACATCTTCAACAACCCCGTCCCTCTTGGCAACCACTGTCACTCCAGAATCCCTTGCCACAATCGCCTCCATACCGGTTCCGACCAATGGTGCATCCGTCCTTAAAAGGGGAACGGCCTGACGTTGCATGTTCGATCCCATGAGGGCCCGGTTGGCATCGTCGTTTTCCAAGAAGGGGACAAGGGAGGTCGCCACGCTCACCAACTGTTTGGGGGAAACATCCATATACCGAATTTCCTCGGGTTTCACCATCACAAATTCGCCTCCCCTACGGGCGGAGACAAACGGGGCAATAAACTTTCCCTCCCGGTCCAAGGGAGCATTGGCTTGGGCGATCGCAGGTTTCTGTCCTTCGATCTCTTCTTCTTCTTCCAGGGCAAAGAGGTATCGGATGTTGTTCGTCACTTTTCCATTGACCACTTCCCGGTAAGGGGTCTCAATAAACCCGTAGTCATTCACGCGAGCATAGGTGCTGAGAGAGGTGATCAAACCGATATTCGGACCCTCCGGGGTCTCGATGGGACAGATTCGACCGTAATGAGTGGGGTGGACATCCCTCACCTCAAATCCTGCCCTCTCCCGGGTGAGCCCTCCTGGACCTAATGCGGAGAGACGACGCTTGTGGGTGATCTCAGAGAGAGGGTTCGTCTGATCCATAAATTGGGAAAGCTGACTGGAACCGAAAAACTCTTTGATGACGGCAGAGAGGGGTTTTGAGTTGATGAGGTCATGGGGCATCAAGGTTTCTACGTCTTGGAGGCTCATCCGCTCCTTGATCGCCCTTTCAATCCTCACCAGCCCAATATGATATTGATTTTCAAGTAATTCCCCAACGGTCCTCACCCGGCGGTTTCCCAAATGATCGATATCATCGACCGAACCTTGGCCATCCTTCAATCTGATCAAGTATTTCACTACCTCTAAGATATCACGCCTCCTCAGGGTCGCCTTCTCATCTTCCAGAATCTTCCGAACCTTTCCTTGAACATCATCGGTGATGGTCCCATCCTTTAAGGAGGGCATCAGCCCAATGGGATGAAGGATTCTTCCCACCCGTTGAATCTCATCGGCCATTTCGGGGGTCGCGATCGCTTCGTCAAAATTGAGCCATCCTCCCAAGATCCGATCGATCAGCTCCTTTCCTCCTGCATAGGTCGCTCCCGCTTCCAACGCCTCTTTCTTCCATCTCTCGGTGAAGACCAATATTTTGGGTGGATTCGCCTTTAAACCGAGCTTATGGTTCAACTTCATCCTTCCCACTTTGGAGAGGTCGTAGCGTTCCGAATTGAAAAAAAGGTTGTAGAAGAGGCTGACCGCGGTTTCAATGGTGGGTGGATCTCCGGGGCGAAGCCTTTTGTAAATATCGATCAGAGCCTTTTCGGACTCCTTCTCCCGAACGGACTTGACGGGTTCGAGAACGAGTAATTTCTCCCTTTCTTCTCGGCTTAATTCGATCTTATCCATCACCAATGTATCCCGCAATGAGGAGCTGACGTTGATGTTGTCGATAAAGAGGATCTCAAATTCTTCGATCTTTCTCTCCTTCATTTCATTGAGAAGTTTCTCCGTCACCTCCGCATTGCACTCGGCGATCACCTCACCGGTCTCAGGGTCCACCACATCTCTCTCAAGATACCTCCCGATCAGATCCCGGGGTTCGACCGAGATGGTATTGATCTTGGCCAGTTCCAATCTTCTGAAAGATTCTTCGGTGATCCGACGATGTTTTTTGAGAATGACCTTATGGGTCTCGGGATCCAAGATATCGGAGGTTGCCTTCTGTCCCACCAAAACATCTTTCGATATCTCTTTAAAGAATTTGCCCTTCCGAATGATGACCTTCTCCTTATGATAGAAATAGTCCAGGAGTTCTTCCCCCGTGTACTTTAGGGCTCGGAGAAGAACGGTAACAGGAATCTTTCGACGTCGGTCGATCCGGACATACAGGAGATCTTTCTGATCAAATTCGAAATCGATCCAAGACCCACGATAGGGAATAATGCGGGCATAGTAGAAGAGTTTTCCTCCGGTATGGGGTTTAATATGATCCTGATCAAAAAAGACGCCGGGCGAACGATGGAGCTGGCTCACGATCACCCTTTCCGTCCCGTTGATAATGAATGTCCCATTTTCCGTCATCAGAGGAATTTCACCGAAATAGACCTCTTGCTCTTTAACCGCCTTAATGCTCTTAGCCCGGGTCTCCTCGTTCACATCCCAAACCACTAAGCGGACGGTCACCTTAATCGGAGCAGCGTAGGTCATTCCCCTTAACAAACACTCCTCCACATCATATTTGGGCTCGGTGAGGCGATAACTGACAAATTCGAGGGAAGCGGTCTCATAAAAATCTTTGATCGGGAAGACAGTTTTAAAAACCGCTTGAAGCCCAAAGGGCTCCCTTTGTTCCGGATCCACATTGGCCTGCAAAAATTGCTCGTAGGACCTCTTTTGAATTTCGATCAAATTGGAGATCTCTAACACCTCTTTGATCTTTGAGAAATTTTTACGGTACCTTCGATAGACGGGGATCACGCTTGGCATAGTCACTCCTCTCCGTTAAGAGAGCTTTCAAAAACTACTGCACGCTCTCTTGGTTACACAGATTATGAGAAATGATTACATGGATTTTCCTATCTCTCCAAAGCATTCCGTATCTGTGTAATCGGTTCATAATCGGTGTCATCAGAGATTTCTGGACTTTTTCAGAAATCTCCGTTAAATAAAAAGTCCCCTCCCTTTCGGACTGCACCTCACGACTCGCTCTGTCCTTCTGGGAAGAGACAATGATGTCCCTCGATGCCTCTGCTTCTCTGTCCCGTCCCGTCAATAGACGGGACAACAGGTAAAAATATTTGCCTACTTAACTTCGACCGTCCCCGCAGCGTCTTCGATCTTCTTCTTCATGGTCGCTGCTTCTTCTTTGGAGACTCCTTCTTTGATAGGTTTGGGGACCCCTTCGACAAGGTCTTTGGCCTCTTTCAAACCCAAGCCGGTCAGCTCCCTAACGACCTTTATCACTTGGATCTTCTTATCGCCAAAGCCCGTCAGGATAACATCAAATTCCGCCTTCTCTTCGGGCGGAGCAGCTTCCGTTCCAGGAGCCATCCCTGGAACTGCCATCGCAGCCATAGCCATCGGTGTGCTGGCCTTGATGCCTAATTTTTCCTCAAGGGCCTTCACCAAGTCACGTGCTTCTAACAAAGTGAGACTGCTGATTTCTTCGGTAATTTTTTGGATATCCGCCATTGGAAAAATCCTCCTGTCTCTAAATTAGAAAGTCGAATGTAGAATGTTGAGAGTGGTTTTAAGAAAGAAAAATCTACCTACACCTCTCCACTTTCTACCTTCCACCTACTTTCCACTCTCGACACTCGAAGTTGTAAGTTGATCCACACGAGCTTGGATCACACCGAGCATCTGATGAAGTACACTAAGAATGACTCCCCCTAACTGATTTCCTGACATTTGGATCCCCCCCATTATCTGAGAGAGTAGAACCTCGCGAGAGGGCATCGTGGCCAAGGCTTTCAATTCCTCAGGACGGACGACCCTACCCTGGATCAGGCCGACCTTGATCTCAAAGGAAGTCTGCGTTTTTAGGAATTCAGATAAAATCTTTGCAAGAAGAATGGGATCTCCATAGGAGATAGCGAGGGCCGTTGGTCCATCAAAATAATCGTTCAACTTTTCCAAGTCCGTCCCTTTGGAGGCCAGCTTCATCAACGTGTTCTTCACCACGTGATAGGAAATCTTCTCCTCCCTCAAACGTTGCCTCAGGTGGTTCATCTGTTCAACGTTAAGGCCCCGATAATTGGTTAGGACAACGGCCTGAAATCCCTCGACCTTATTGCCAAGATCCGATACAACCTGTTCCTTCTCTTTTCGATTCAATGATCGTTACCTCCTCAATGAGGCGAGCGGTGTGTCCTATGCCTTCAGAACATTTCGAACATCGAGTGGATCGATCTTAATCCCCGGCCCCATTGTTGTGGATAATGCGATGCTTCGAAGATAGACCCCTTTGCTGGTGGGTGGCTTTGCACGAAGGATCACCTCCAGCAGTGTTTTGATATTTTCTAATAATCGATCGAAACCGAAAGAAACCTTCCCCACGGGGACATGGATCACTCCTGCCTTCTCGACCTTGAACTCCACCTTGCCTGCCTTGATCTCTTTGATGGCCCTCTCCAAGTCGAAGGTGACGGTTCCCACCTTCGGGTTGGGCATCAACCCTCGTGGTCCCAAGATCTTCCCCAGTTTGCTGACCAAACCCATCATGTCCGGTGTGGCGATCGCCTTGTCAAATTCCAACCATCCTTTTGAGATTTTCTCAATGAGGTTCTCCCCTCCCACAATATCGGCACCCGCATCCAATGCTTCTTTTTCTTTCTGACCTTTCCCAAAGACCAATACCCTGACTTTCTTGCCCGTCCCGTTGGGAAGGACCACGGTTCCCCTCACCATCTGGTCCGCTTTCTTAGGATCCACTCCGAGACGGATGGCAAGGTCCACCCCTTCGTCAAACTTGGCATAGGATGTCTCTATAAGGAGTTTCACCCCTTCCTCCATCTCGTAACGTTTACTTCGTTCGATCTTACTTTTTGCCTCTAAATATTTTTTTCCTCTATTTGCCATAGCCTTCTCTCATGCAATCTCCAGCCCCATACTTCGAGCTGTACCCTCGATCGTACGAATCGCACCTTCCATGTCCACCGCATTCAGATCTTTAAATTTGATCTGGGCAATCTCTCGAATTTGATCTCTCGTCACCTTGCCCACCTTGGTTCGATTGGGTTCACCTGAACCTTTCACAATCTTGGCCGCCTTCTTTAGAAGGATCGAAGCAGGCGGTGTCTTGGTCACAAAGCTGAAGGACCGATCTGAAAAGATGGTGATCACGACAGGGATGATCATCCCTTCCTGTCCCTGGGTCCGTGCGTTGAAGGCCTTGCAAAACTCCATGATGTTGACCCCATGCTGTCCCAGAGCTGGGCCGACCGGCGGGGAAGGATTGGCTTGCGCTGCCTGAATCTGAAGCTTCACCATTGCCACCACTTTCTTTGCCATGACTCACTCCTCAAACAATAAGCATTAATTCTTTTCCACTTGGATAAAATCCAATTCGACTGGAGTCGCTCTTCCAAAAATGGAAACCAAAACCTTCAGCTTCCTTTTCTCAGGTTTGACTTCTTCGATCGTCCCAATAAAGTTAGCAAATGGGCCGTCGATCACTCGAACGTTATCTCCCATGCCAAAAGAAACCTTTGGTTTTGCCTTCGATACCCCTTCCTTCATCTGAGACAGAACCTCCTCCACCTCTCTCTCCGAGATGGGAATAGGCTTTGTACTATCGCCCGCAAAACCGGTGATCTTTGGTGTGTCCTTCACAATATGCCATGTCTCTTCGTTCAATTCCATTTTGACCAATATGTATCCCGGGAAAATCTTCCTCTGGGAGGTCTTCCTCTTTCCCTTCACCAACTCTATCACGGTCTCCGTGGGAACTAAAATGGTAGAGAAAAATTCTCCCTTCCCAAGGTTTTTAATTCGTTCCTCCAAATTCTGCTTGGCCCTGTTTTCGAAACCCGAATAAGTATGGACGACATACCAGTTTTGTGCCATAAGTCCGACCGCTATACAATATGACAAGGTGAATCTTGTCTGCCTGTCGGCAGACAAGACAAATTGCAAAAGTCAAAATTAAAAGTAAAATAAATTCTTACATTCTGCATCGGGACAGAATTCACGAAGGACTCCCATTCTCTTTAACTCAAGGCTCTTTTCAGTAACTCTTTGATGAGATTCGATAGACCTGAATCAACAATCCCTAAAAAGAGGGCGATGATGAAGACGGCCACCAAAACGACGGCAGTACCGGAGAGTGTATCCTTCCTTGAAGGCCAGGTCACCTTTTTTAATTCGGTTTTGACCTCTCTCAAAAACTGTTTAGCGGCTTCGAATTTTGATCGAATTGAAAACGCCATCGGTCCACCTGTTCCTCGAGCAGGCTTCTTACCCGCCTGCCATCCAACAGAGATGAAAAGTGGCAGGCCAGGAGGGATTTGAACCCCCATCACCCGGATTTGGAGTCCGGTGCTCTATCCGTTAGAGCTACTGGCCTGTATCTTCTATTCTTAGACGAGAGGATAGAATGCGGAATAATCTACCCTCTGCGCTCAACCTTCCACTTTCTGCAATCACTTCGTCTCTTTGTGAACGGTATGCTTCCGACAGAAGCGGCAGTACTTTTTTAACTCCAATTTATCCGGAGTAGTTCGTTTATTCTTTGTGGTAGAATAGTTTCTTCGTTTACATTCCGTACAGGCCAATGTTAGAATATTCCTCATCGTATAGCCTCAGACTTATTCAAGGATATCGCTGATGACCCCGGCGCCAACGGTTCGCCCACCCTCCCGAATCGCAAACCGCAACTCCTTCTCCATCGCTATCGGCGTAATCAACTCCAC
>Ga0315279_10003962_pt1 | contig 20120 bp, 13 predicted proteins | sample YL17G06_20_MG_FD_203694 | JGI IMG/M metagenome (GOLD analysis project Ga0315279, IMG submission 203694) | Sediment microbial communities from Yellowstone Lake, YNP, Wyoming, USA - YL17G06_20 | ecosystem: Environmental > Aquatic > Freshwater > Lake > Sediment | place: USA: Wyoming | collected... | reverse complement strand
GCTCCGAGTACGGTAAGTTGCACAACTTCCCTCCCAATTGATGATATCAGATGATATTATACCCGAAGGTCACTTGGTACTTGCCGAAGGCTCTTTCCCCTCTTCACCATGCAGCTTTAAAACTCGATATACAATCACAGGCTCAGCCTTGCCTTTGAAACTCTGTGGCGCCAATTCTACTGACTCTACTATGGTTTTCACCTGCTCATAGGTCTGGGGGCCGATCCAGACCTGCCCTCCGGGCGTGTTCGAGCAAATTCGCGATGCCAGGTTGACAGTGTCGCCGATGACCGTATATTCGGCACGGCCCTCCGTGCCTATACTGCCCGCCAGCGCCGGGCCGGTATTAATGCCTATGCCGAACTGAACCCTCGGCTGATCAGCATCGATAGATATATTCGCCGCCGCCTGCTGCGCCTCGACGGCTGCCTTCACCGCCAGCATGGAATGGTCAGGCTGATCCTGCGGCGCATTCCATATAGCCATGATGCTATCGCCGGCAAACTTATTGATCATGCCACCGTTGGCCAGAATGCAGTCGATGATAATACCGAGGTAGTGGTTCAGCGTGTCCACAACAGCCTCAGGGGACATCTTCTCGCTCATGGCGGTAAAGCCCCTGATATCCGAGAACAGCACAGTCACTTCACGCCGCACGCCACCGAGCTTGAGGCGATCGCTGTCGGCCAAGTTGAGGATCTCACGTGCCACCTGAGGCGATACATACTTCCCGAAGATATTCCTGGTCTCCCTCCTGTCAGCCTGCACAGAGGTGATCCTGCATATGAGCACAGTTACATAGACTATAGGAACAGCCAGCAGGGGATACAGGATATTAAGTATATGGCCGTAATCGAAGCTGAAGAACACGGCCAGGACGTAAGCGACAAACAACAGGATGCTGAGCAGGGCGCCCCACCGCAGGTTCAGGAAGGGCAAGGCGAAGCCAAGACCTCCAACCATCAAGAGCACTATAAGCAGTGTCATGCCATTGCCCGCCTCTACCAGATAGAGCTGGTTCAGTATCGTATCCATGGCGTTGGCATGGATCTCCACCCCGTACATCTTCTGCGGGGACACAGGCGTTACCCAGGAATCGGGCTCGCCGGTGGCCGTCATGCCGACGAGGACCATCTTGAACTTGACCAGCTCAGGATCGAAATTGTCTTGAATCACATCAGCATACGATATTGTGGTATAGGTGCCGGGCGGCCCTGCATAGTTTATGCGCATGCTTTTTGTGTTATCCACAGGCACATCGCGGTCGAACGGATCATCGAACAGATGCATCAAGCCATCGTCAACATTAAAATCCGAGGGCAAGGTCTGTCCGAAGTGCGTATAAAGCACCGATAACATCAACGCGGGGTAGCTCTCGTTTTCAGCATCCATGACCACCAGCGGAAGCTCGCGCACGATCCCGCCATCGCCGATAAGTACGCTTACATGCCCCGTAGCCGCTGACGCATTCTCCAAAATCGCGGCCGGGTGGATAACCTGCTGGAACGTAACCTCTGGATTAGGTGAATTAATCTGCTGTTCCCCGGCCACAGCGATCACCACGTTGCCGGCATCCTCCATAGCCTGGGCCAGAATCGAATCGTTGGCGGTCTCGCTGGCGAAGAGGACATCATAGCCGATGGCCATGGCTTTGGCGTTGTCCAGATTTTCTATAGCCTGAGCGTGGAGCGAGCGGGGCCATTCCCCCCACCTGCCGTACTGCGCCAGGGTTTCGTCATCTATAGCAGCGATAACGATATTAGGAGAGGGGTCTCTGGGGACAAAAAGCATATCACTGAGGCGCCACTGTATGCTTGAGAAGGGCTGTACGAAATACGTGATGAGGGCGAAGACTAAGCCGATGCCTAAAGCTATCAGCACATGCCTGAACTGCCTGCGCCGCTTCCTGGTTAATCGCTTTAAAAAGGACGGCATAAGCTTTTCAACATAAACATATTAAAGTAAGTTGAGAACAATACTGCTAATCACAATATTAATCGGGGGGGGCGCAGTACTCAAGAAGGCAATATCCCGAACAACAGTCCTCGCCAATCTGGCATGACTTGCCAAGATCCGCGCAGATGGGCACGCACTGGAAGGATCCTTCACCGGAGCAATAATATCCTTCCTCACAGTAGCCGTAGCCATAAGTCTCCCCACAAGGGCAGATGCATCCCTCAAACCCACCTGTGATAGGCTGCGCTCCATCTCCAAACCCATCTATGAACCTGTTGATAGGATAACACGGAGGGCAACATCCCCCAGAGCAACCACCACCATCGCCAGCGTATTGGAGCGGATCATCAGCAGGGTCGGTATAGAACGGACTTCCGGGGACCCCACCCTCCCAGCAGCATGATGTCATCTTTTCAGGCACCTTTACCGTGACTCCGCTGCCAGTGAAATCCACATAATGATTTTGTGTATCGTTTTCATCTTGAGTTTCGGTACAGGTATGTCTACCATTCTGGTCTACATGAATCTCATAAATTGTACCCCGCACCACCGCCGAGCCAGCAAGCGTCTCTACTTCGTATGTTGAGGAGGAATCAATGAGATTTTCCACACGGTTGACTGTGTTGCCTAACACTTGACTAATGCGGACAGTCGTCGAGCCTCCAGAAGCAACACTGAGCTCCTCGACGGAAATCTCACTATCAGCCTCGACTTCCATCACGCTGCCGTCAAAGAACGTGATAAGCACATACCCATCGCTGCCCGTCTTCAGGCTGTCGCCGGTGCCAATTTTCATGCCTGAGGCCGCTGCGATCCATGCACTAGTGCCTTGTCGCATAACTGTGACGTCTCCGGTGAGAGAGGAAAGAGTGCCCGTCTCCCCGGTCGGTTCAGCGGGAGTCGTCGCTGTTGGCGTTGCAGTAGGGGTGGGCGTGGGCTCCTGAGCTTCTTTCTTCCCGCAGCCAATCGCGGGTATCATAACAGCAATTACAAGAATTACTGAGAGCCACTTAAATACTTTTACATACTTCATAGGCAATCCCCTTTCCTGTCTCAAGCTTTAATAAACAAGTATTTAAAAGATACGAGTTAGAATATACTAAAACGAGTTGTGACGATTGTCAACCTGAGCATTAATTCGGCGTCGGTGATGGTGTCGGCTCGTATCCACCATGACAACCGTAACCGTAGCAGCCGCCACCACCGGTGAAGTTCGCGGGATTATCGTCCGGGTCGGTGTAGAAAGGATTGCCGGGGACACCACCCTCCCAGCAGCAGGACGTTTTCCCTTCAGAGACTTCTACAGTCTTCCTTCCATTGCCGAAGTCCACATAATGATCTTCCTCATCTTCTTCCTTCAAGGTACTGGCACATGTATGAGTAATGCCATCATCCCGCTCTACCCCCATACGGAAGATCGTGCCCCGCACCACCGCCGAGCCAGCAAGCGTCTCCACTTCGTATGTTGAGGAGGAATCGATGAGATTTTCCACGCGGTTGAGGGTGTTGCCTATCACTTGATTAATGCGGACGGTCGTCGAGCCGGTCCCGGAAGCTACGCTAAGCTCCTCCACTGAGATTTCAGTATCAGCCTCGACCTCCATCACGCTGCCGTCGAAGAACGTGATAAGCACATATCCATCGCTGCCTGTCCTCAGGCTGTCGCCTGTCCCGATTTCCATACCTGAGGTCGCTGCGATCCATGCACTCGTTCCCTGCCTTAGGACCTGGACATCCCCGGTGAGAGAGGAAAGAGTGCCCGTCTCCCCGGTCGGTTCAGCGGGAGTCGTCGCTGTTGGCGTTGCAGTAGGGGTGGGCGTGGGCTCCTGAGCTTCTTTCTTCCCGCAGCCAATCGCGGGTATCATAACAGCAATTACAAGAATTACTGAGAGCCATTTAAACGTTCTTTCATACTTCATATAAGATTCCCTTTTCCCATCAAGCCTGAACAATCACTCATTAAAAGATACAAACGAAAATTATATTAAAATGAGTTATGACGATTGTCAAACTGTGACGATTAGTCTTTTCTCAGCGACATGCAGTCCCAGTCGCGCTTTTGCTTGACATCCCCTTCAGCGATACATTAACATAGCTCAACATAGTGTCAGCTATGTAATTCAGAGGAGATAACCATATGGAAGGTAAGACCGTCAAAGAGACCTCTGTCACTATTTCACACTTCGTCACACCGGAGGATGCCAACTACTACGGCAACGTCCACGGCGGAGTCATCATGAGGATGATAGACGATTGTGGCGGTGTCGTTGCCGCGCGGCATTCACATGCCAACACCGTGACGGCCTCCGTCGATAGAATCGACTTCCACAACCCGGCCTTCGTTGGAGAGATACTTACTTTCAAAGCCGCCCTGAATTTTGTCGGCAGGACTTCCATGGAAGTAGGCGTCAGGGTTGAAACGGAAAATATCATGACCAGCGAGAAACGCCACATCGCATCCGCATACCTTACCTACGTTGCGCTGGATAATAACCGCAAGCCAGTGGAGGTGCCGCCCGTCATCCCGGAAACTGAAGTAGAAAAGCTACGCAATGATCAGGCTCTCAGCAGGAGAGAGTTGCGCCTCGCCGAAAAGAAGCGGGAACGCGGGAGCTAGTTACCCCTCCCCAACCTCCCCACACCATCGCTGTATTTTGGAACCGCCGACCAATATCTCTTTGCCCTCACACGACGCGCATTGGCGCAGGAGTGACCATTCCGGCCTTGACCTGATTGCCAGTCCAACTTCTCGCAAAAGACGCGCCAAAAGGCATAGCGGCAGCCCCACGATGTTGAGATAGCACCCATCGTAGCCCGCCACCGGGGCAAAGACAGCGTCCTGCACAGCATACGCACCGGCCTTGTCCAGCGGGTCGCCGGACGCGACGTAGGCCGCGATCTCGTCGTCGGTGTAAGGACGCATCGTAACCTTAGTCGATACGTGGTCGACGATCGAGCGCCCGTTGCGGATGACGGCCACGGCGGTGATCACGTCATGCTGACGGCCCCGCAGCCTCCTCAGCATATCGGCAGACTCAGCCTCATCGCGCGGTTTACCCAGTACCACCCAATCAAGCACAACGATGGTATCGGCACCTATGACCGTTTTATCGCCATGCGACCTTGCTGCAGCCTCTGCCTTGGCCAGCGCCAGACGCTCGGCGACGGTTGCAGGTAGTTCATCCGACGATATGACTTCATCATCAGGAGAAGCAACCGCCACGAAATCGACGCCCAGCGCAAGCAGCAGCTCGCGGCGCCGCGGCGATGCGGACACCAGCACGACGGGCGGGTCAATATCCCCACGAACAAGCGTTGTTATGCATTCGACATGATATGTATGGGAGAACATGTCCACCGGATGCACCTCGGCCAGACGGTAGCCGCCATCGCACAGGATGCGCAGGTCGCGCGCCAGGCTCTCCGGGTCGCACGAAACGTAGATGATTTTACGAGGCCCCAGCTTGAGCAGGGCATCAAGGCCGCTACGCTGGCAGCCCGCGCGCGGCGGGTCCAGAATGGCGGCATCGGCAGCGATATCGAGCAAGGGCAGCACGACCTCCGCCTTGCCGCAGATGAAATCGATATTAGCAAGACCGGCAATGTTGACCTTGGCGTCCTCGACCGCAGCAGGCGCCTCCTCGATAGCGATAACTTTCCCGGCCTTCGGCGCAAGCATGGCGGCGAACGTGCCCACGCCGGCGAAGGCATCCACAACCACCTCGTTCCCTTTAAGATCGAGACGATCTTCGATAACATCTATCATGCGCTCCGCCTGCGCCGTGTTCACCTGGAAGAAGGACGGCGACGAGATGCGGAAGCGCCGCCCCTTGAGCTCCTCCTCGTACCACTTCTGCCCGGACGGGATATCGAGCTCGGGCATCCTGGGCTGGATGAGGAAACTCTCTGTATTTACTCCGTAGCGTACCGATATCTGTGTCCGCTTCTGACAGCGCCCCTGCAAAGCGGAAAGCGTCTGGTTTATCCACGGATTCATGATATGGCAGTGCTCGATGGCGATAAAATTGCGCCTCTCGCGGTGAACGAAGCCAAGGCGCCCCTCTCTGTCAACGGTGAAGCGGGCGTGGTTGCGATAGTTCCAGGGCTCGACCAAGGGCAGGGTGGCGCGCAGGGGCGGGGAAGCGAAGCCGCCATGCTCCCGCAGCTGGCGGCGCACCGCGTCGCGCTTGAGCTCGAGCTGATAGCCATAGTCGACGTACTGCCACTGGCATCCGGTGCACCTGCCGAAGTACGGGCAGCGCGGCTCGATGCGATGCGGTGACTTTACGAGCATTTCGACAACCTCACCGTAAAGCATATGCCGGCGGCCGCGCCTCACGTCAACCACTGCCTCCTCGCCGGGGATGACGCCAGCAACGAAAACCGGCTCGTCATCCTTGCGGGCGACGGCATCGCCGTGCGGCGCAACGTCGGTAAATATCAACGTCAGCCGCTCTTTCTCAGCTACATTCTTCATCAGCATAAGGAGACTGTCGAAAAAGAGGTGCAGGATACTTCCTGCCGGGGGTCTGGTGGTATCCCCCAGCTTTAAAACTCCCCCAAGAATGGGGGACACAGGGGGTTGACTAAGACTTTTTCAACATTCTCACAAGGTATTATGTCAGTTATGCGATAGCACAGTCAACCTTGACCGCAGAAAGAGGTGTCCTTCCGCGGAATCCTTCCCGAAATGGGAAGGACCGAGTACGGGGGATTCAGGGGGTTGGTTAAATCAGCCCTGTCGAGTCCTGCCGAACGGCTTTAGTAGGGCAGCCAGATGCCAGCCTAACAGACACGCGAACACCAGTGGCGCGACTACGGTGGCATCGGATTCGATGATGAACTTGAGCGTATCGAGGGAAGCATCATCCGATGATTTCCCCTTCATCCTCCATTATCCGGCAGCGATACTCCGAGCACACATCGGGGATAGCCTCTTCAGTTAAAAGCTTTTCCAGCAGGGTCGCCGCCTTTTCCGCCGCTTCAAGATGGGGCAGTATCACAAAATCGGCACCCGCCGTCCATAATTTCTTGGCCGCCTCCATGTTTTCGGCTGTAACGATGACCCTCGCTTTAGGGTTGACCTTCTTCGTATAATTAAGCAGCGCCAAGTTGCTGGTGCCTTTCAAAATTGTATCCGGAATGGTTGAGACCACAACCTTCGCGCTCTCCAGACCGCATTCCGTCAGCGTCCCGGTATTGCCCAGATCGCCGAAGACACATTTAACGCCGTGCCTGTTCAGTTTCTGGTACACATCCGGATTGAAGTCAATCACCTCAATCTTTTCCTTGATGGACGGGTTTTGTTTTTCCACCGCCTGCAGAAGATGGCTGGCGATCCTGTAGAATCCCAAGAACAAGATGGGCCGATGGGCTTCGGCCTCAACCGCCTCACCTTCCTTCATTTTCACATCGCTCAGCCTCAATTTCTTAAGCATGAGGTCTGCCAGCAGATAGAGCCTGTGGCTGTAGGTTATCATATATGTAGAGGCAAGGAATGTGATCATCAGGGTGAAGAGCACAATGGTCATTACGTCCTCATTGACATGCCCATAGTTGATCCCGATAGCGACTATAACCAATGAAAATTCGCTTATCTGTGCTAGGTTAAGAGGCACAAGGAAACTGACCCGGATGCCCTTCTTCATGAGGTATAAGGCGGGGAAAACGGAGATAAACCTGCTTGCTATCAGGAACAGAGAGGCCGCAAGCGACACAAGAAAGATATGCAGACTGGGTTGATTCACCTTCATGCCCAGGGACACAAAGAACAGAATGAGAAAGAAGGAGCGGATGCTGTTCACCCTGTCGTTTATCTCCTGCTTGTAGGGGAAAGCGGAGAGGCTTACGCCGGCGATAAGCGCGCCCATGGCCCGGCTCAGCCCGGCGACATCTCCCGATAGCCAGGAGACCAAAAAACACCACCCCAGCGCAGTGACCAATACAAGCTCAGGATTCTTGGCAATACTCTTAAAAACAAAGGGAAGAACAAAACGGGTAACCAGAAGACAGCCAACGACCAACCCCACTCCCTTCAGAAGTGACAGCCCCAATGTGCCTATCGCAGGATTATCCAGGTTCGGCTGGATTGTAAGGAATATGATAGCCCATATATCCTGCAAAACCAGTATCCCCAGAGTGATGCGCCCCGGCAAGGTATCAAGCTCAAACTTATCATAGAGGAGCTTGACCACGATCATAGTGCTGCTCATGCCAAAAACTACAGCGAGGTATAAAGTGGCATATTCCCCGCTGCCGCTGAATCCAGGCAGTCTGAAGAAGGCCAAACCCAGAGCTACGCACACGGCGAATTGAAGTACCGCCAGAATCAGGAGCTCCTTGCCCGATTTTCTGATTTTCCTGATGTCCAGCTCCAGTCCGACCATAAACATAAGGGCGATCAAGCCCAGTTCCGAGGTGAAATTTATAGCTTCAGGATTGGTCACCCACTTGAGCCCGAGCTGCGGCCCGATGATAATGCCAGCTATTATATAGCCCATAATGACAGGCTGACGCAGCCTGTGCACTATATAGCCTATGACCGCCGCCGTCACTATGGAGATTAACACGCCGCGGATAATCTCAAGTTCCATCTCTATACCTCGCTGAAGAAAACACTTCTAGCAAAGGACTATTATGTCAGCTTAACGTTATCAAAGTCAAACCTTCGATTGCAGTATGCAGTCGACGCTTAATATTATAGTTCCTTGCTGCCGATGGTTATGGACCATATCTTCCACCCGCCCTCGTACCTCGCCAGCCCTGCATTAAAGGAAACGGAGGAGCCGTCCGAATAGACGATTTTGCCACTTATCACCGACAGGCTCAAGTCCATGGACTCGATCTTGTCCGCATCAACACGCCAGCCCGAGGCCTCGACATCCTGGTAATTCTTAAACAGGGCATCATAATTAGTATCGATATAGTTAGCTACACCTGATTGCCCGAACCCTATATATAATGCTCTTGCGGCACCGACATCATGAGCCTGCCCTGCCGCCATGAACTGCTCGATGCACGCCTCTGCAGGACCGATATCTCTCCCTATCGACCAGACCTGAAGGGCAACAACAATAAGGGCAATGATCACAGTTCCGACGAGCAGCAACCACTTCATACAGCTTACTCTTCATCTCCGGCAACGTGGACACAAATTCGTAGCAACTAATCTAATTATAGTATAAACGATACTGATCTAATCCTAACAAAAACAGCGGAACGTCGACAGAGCAAGCCGAATGACTTCAGTGGAGTTATCGGCTACCAACCCAGCAGGTAGGCGAAAATCAGCGGCGCGACGATGGTGGCATCGGATTCGATGATGAATCTGGGGGTATCAACGCCGAGCTTGCCCCAGGTGATCTTTTCGTTGGGCACGGCGCCGGAGTAAGACCCATAGCTGGTGGTGCTGTCGCTGATCTGGCAGAAGTAGCCCCAGAGCGGCACGTCCATCTCCAGGTCCATCTGGAGCATGGGCACCACACAGATAGGAAAGTCGCCCGTGATGCCGCCGCCGATCTGGAACATGCCCAGTGGATTATGCTTTGTAGTTTCGGTGTAATGCTTGGCAAGCCAGACCATATATTCGACGCCGGTGCGCACGGTATGGACATTTTTTATATTGCCGCGGATCACGGCTGCAGCGTACATGTTGCCGAGGGTGCTGTCCTCCCAGCCCGGCACGACGATCGGAATGTTCTTTTCCATTGCGGCGAGCACCCAGGAGTGAAGGGGGTCGATCTGGTAGAACTTCTCCAGTGCGCCGCTGGCAAGAAGCTGCTGCAGAAACTCGTGGGGGAAGCGGCGCTCACCCTTCTTGTCCGCATCCTCCCAGACCTTCAGCATGGCCTTCTCCATGCGGTTCATGATCTCCATCTCGGGGACGCAGGTATCGGTCACGCGGTTCAGGTGGCGCTCCAGCAGCACCGCCTCTTCCTTGGGCGCAAGGTGGCGGTAATTCGGCACGTCCTCATAGAAGTCGTAGGCTATCAGGTTGAAGATGTCTTCTTCGAGGTTGGCGCCGGTGCACACGATGAGGTGTATCTTGTCCCGGCGGATCATTTCAGCCAGCGATAGCCCCAACTCCGCGGTGCTCATGGCGCCCGCCAGTGAAATCATCATTTTGCCCCCATGAGCCAGGAAGTCCCGGTAGCCCTGCGCCGCGTCGAGCAGGGCGGCGGCATTGAAATGCCGGTAGTGGTGTTCCATGAAGGCACCCACGGGGCCGAGCTGCGGAAGCTTTGCTGCAGACCTGGAGCGAGGCTTTTTGGAGCCTCCGCTCGCTTTCTTCGAGAGCGATCTCGGACCGGATGTTATAGCCACCAGAACAACTCCTCAATTCTATCGTATTCACTGAATCCAACCATCTTCCCTCTCTCCTCCTGCCGACCAGCAGTTTCATGCCGATTCCATGAACGTCAGCATTATATATTGAGCATGGATGGACGTCAATTGAAAACTATATCAGTCCATCGATAAATATACGTCTGCGACGAGCGAATGTGGTGATGTCTGCCATCGTAATGGAGAGAGCTCTGCCCAGCGTCGTGAGCGAACTGATATCGGCACCGGTGATCGAAGTGCCCGCAAGCACAGGATACGGCACAAGTTCCGGAGGGCTTGCCGCGTTCCTTACTATGTTGAATAGCCGTTCAACCGGCGTCGCGGTGGTCAATATCGACAAAAGTCTCGAATCTGGCTATCTCGCAGTATTGATCAAGCGCTAATCTTCAGACGTATCTTCTTCAAAAGGCTCAAGCTCTGCAGAAGACTCTTCCAGTGGCTTTTCTCTCTCGCCTTTCTCCACTAGCCCCTCAGGTGCCATCTCCCCTTTGCCCAACTCGCTGTCTAATGCCTCCTGCAGCGCTCCTTCAAAGGTCTTCTCATCTAAAACAAGAGGCGGCGGAGGCGCCAATGACGCCAGTGCCTCCGGCGAGAGAACACACCGGGCCGGGATCAGCTTGCCAATAATCACATTTTCCTTTAGCCCAAGCAGTTTATCCGTCTTCCCGGCTACCGCAGCTTCCGTAAGTACCCTCGTGGTCTCCTGGAATGAGGCTGCCGAGAGGAAACTGTTCGTATTTAGTGAAGCCTTTGTTATTCCTAATAGAACCGGCTGGGCTGTGGCCGGCTCACCGCCTTCCGCCAGTACCTTAGCGTTAATATCCTCATATACAAAGCGATCTACGAGCTCGCCAGGTAGCAGCTCGGTATCCCCGGGGACATCTATCCTTACCTTGCGCAGCATCTGACGCACTATAGTTTCGATATGCTTATCATTAATAGACACTCCCTGAGAACGATACACCTGCTGGACCTCGTCTACCAGGTACTGTTGCACAGCCTCCCTGCCCATTATCCGCAGCAAATCCTGAGGGTTGAGAAAACCTTCGGTGAGCTGCTGACCCGCATGTACCTGCTGGCCAGATTCCACAACGATGTGTGAAGCAGCCGGTACCACATACTCGCGCTGTTCCTTCTCTTCATATGAAATAGAGATCAGGTTCTTCTCAACGCTCACAGTGCCAGCAACCCTGGCAATGTGCGGAGCAGCCCCTGCAATTAGCGCCTTGGAGGTATCCTTCGGCTCAGCAAGGACCTCTCCGATATCAACCCACTGGCCTGTAGTTACGGTGGCTTTCCATCCCGATGGCAGAGAAAACTCATCCCTATAGGTTTCAGAGCTTTCTACCTTGATCTTGCGCTCGTCCTCATCTTCGATAATATGAACATATCCGTCTATCTCAGAGATAACAGCCTGAACTTTCGGCGAACGAGCCTCGAAAAGTTCTTCGACACGCGGCAGACCGCTGATGATGTCCTGCCCGGCAACGCCACCGGTGTGGAATGTACGTAGGGTTAGCTGCGTCCCAGGCTCTCCGATGCTCTGAGCCGCTATGATTCCCACCGCCTCGCCCATCCTGACCTGCGTCCCATGTGCCAGACTCCTGCCATAACACTTCTGGCAAACGCCGTGCCTGAGCTGACAGGATAGTGCTGACCTTACATATACGCTTTTTATCTTAGCCTGGGCAATCTGCTTGGCCTTACTTTCATCGATCTCCTGGTCTTTTTCAATAATTACTTCACCGGTTTTCGGATGGACAATGTCCTCTATTACAGTTCGCCCTACTATGCGCTCCTCAAAAGGCGCTATTATACGCCTTCCCGACTCTGAAATCGATATACCCGCAGTCGTGCCACAGTCCTCTTCTAGCACTATCACGTCCTGTGCGACGTCCACGAGCCTTCTTGTAAGATAACCGCTGTCCGCAGTACGTAACGCTGTATCAGCCAGCCCTTTTCTTGCTCCGTGCGTGGAGATAAAGTATTCGAGTGCTGTCAAACCTTCACGGAAGCTGGAACGGATAGGAAGGTCAATAACTCGCCCTGATGGGTCGGCCATCAGGCCTCGCATACCAGCCATCTGCCTTATCTGAGCGATATTACCCTTGGCCCCTGAAGTAGCCATCAAATATATAGAGCCATACTTGTCTAGAGATTCCTCAATAGCCTTGGAGACCCTATCAGTAGCCTCCGACCACAATCTTACTGTGCTTGTATAGCGTTCCTCCTCGGAGATAAGCCCCTTCTGGAACTGTCTATCAACCTCAGCTACCTTTTTTTCTATCTCTTCCAATATCTCTTTCTTCGACCCTGGCGCCTGCATATCATGTATAGCTATACTGCAACCTGACTGCGTAGCGTAACGGAAGCCCAGACCTTTAATATCGTCGGCCAGCTTTGCAGCCTTCTCATTGCCCAATGTTTTATAGCACTCAGCCACCATGCGCCTCAGCGTCCCTTTATCTGCAGTCCTATTTAAAAAGCCTAATTCTTTGGGAACAACTTCATTAAATATAACGCGTCCGATAGTAGTCTTAAAGCGTTCCCCCTCGTCGTTTCTGACCTCAACCTCTGAGCCAAGATCCACTATGCCCATATCATATGCTAGTTTGGCTTCCTCAAAGCTGCTGAAGGCCATGCCTTTTCCTTTTCCATTCGCCTTGGGCATGGTCAGGTAATAGCATCCTAGAACAATATCGAGTGTGGCAGCCACTGCAGGCTCACCTGAGCTCGGCAGCAGCATGTTCTTGGTAGATAACATTACCTCCCGGGCTTCGAGAACTGCCGCTTTGGAAAGAGGAACATGTACCGCCATCTGATCGCCATCGAAGTCGGCATTGAACGCCGTGCAGACCAGCGGGTGTATTTGAATGGCGCTGCCGTCTATCAATACAGGCTCGAATGCCTGAATCCCCAGCCGGTGCAGGGTAGGAGCACGGTTAAGCAGTACAGGCCTTTCCTTCATCACAATATTTAAAGCGTCCCATACCTCCGGCCTCTCACGTTCCACAAGACGCTTGGCGCTCTTAATATTATGGGCATGACCTTGAATGATGAGGTAGTGCATTACAAAGGGTTTAAAGAGCTCTAAGGCCATCCTCTTAGGCAAACCGCACTGATGTAGCTTTAACTCCGGCCCCACTATGATAACTGAACGGCCGCTATAATCAACCCTCTTGCCTAAAAGGTTCTGGCGGAAGCGCCCCTGTTTACCTCGAAGCATATCTGATAATGACTTCAGCTTGTGATTGCCAGCGCTGGTGATGGCTCTACCTCTGCGCCCGTTGTCGATTAGGGAATCTACAGCCTCCTGGAGCATTCTCTTCTCATTACGAACGATTATCTCCGGCGCACCGAGATCTAACAGCCTCCGCAGTCTGTTGTTGCGGTTTATTGTTCTGCGATACAGATCGTTCAGATCAGATGTAGCGAACCTGCCACCATCCAGCTGAACCATCGGGCGCAGGTCTGGAGGGAGCACGGGAAGCACCGTCATTATCATCCACTCCGGCTTATTCCCGCTTCTCCTTAGCGCCTCTACCACCTTGAGCCTTTTGATAGCCTTCTTGCGGCGTTGGCCGGTGCTGGAACGTGTTTCCTTATAAAGCTCCTCGCTCAACCCATTGAGATCGAGCTTTGCCAGTATATCCAGGATAGCCTCCGCCCCCATGCCATTCTTGAATACGCCTGGATATCTATCATTAAGTTCGCGATGTTTATTATCGCCGAGCAACACCAACCTCTGAATTTCCTCCAGCTCATCGATTCTGCTGTTGATTTCATCCCAGCGTTTCTGCTTCTCCCCCGCTATCTCCGGAGTGGTTTCATCTGTAGCTTCTATAGCGGAAAGCTGCTCCCTGAGATTCGATAAAGCAGTTTCCTTAGCCGATTCGTCCACACTTGTAATAATATACTGGGAGAAATAAAGTACACGCTCCAAGTTTCTTGGCGAGATATCTAACAGCAATCCCAATACACTGGGAGTCCCTTTAACAAACCATATATGGCTTACAGGGGCAGCGAGTTCTATGTGTCCCATGCGCTCACGCCGCACCCTGGCACGGGCAACTTCTACACCGCACTTATCGCAAATGATTCCGCGGTACCGCACTTTTTTATATTTGCCACAATAGCATTCAAAATCTTTCGTCGGGCCGAAAATCCGTTCACAGAACAGGCCATCCCGCTCCGGCTTCAACGTACGATAATTAACAGTCTCGGGTTTAGTCACTTCACCCCATGACCAGCTTCTTATCTGCTCTGGCGAGGCCAGAGAAATTCGTACAGCGCTAAAATCGTTAACTTCAAGCACCACTGTCTCTCCCTTCGAGTCTTGGCATCTTTGAGCCCGGATACTCACCCAAGTCAGAGGCTAGGACCACACTCTCCTCCTCATCATTCAAGACTTCAACCGCAAGTCCCAGGCTCTGAAGCTCCTTAACTAACACCTTGAAGGACTCGGGTACACCCGGTTCCCAGATAGTATCCCCTTTGATTATTGCCTCATAAGTCTTAGCCCGGCCTGTGACATCATCAGATTTAACAGTCAGCAACTCCTGAAGCACGTGGGCTGCACCATAGGCCTCCAAAGCCCAGACTTCCATCTCGCCAAAACGCTGGCCGCCGAACTGAGCCTTACCACCCAATGGCTGCTGTGTGATAAGCGAATACGAACCGGTTGAGCGAGCATGAGCTTTGTCTTCAACGAGGTGAATGAGCTTCATTAAATATGTACACCCTACTGTAACTGGTTGATCAAAAGGCTCCCCGGTCCGGCCATCATACAAGGTAGTCGCACCCCAGATAGGTAGCGGAATACCTTTATCTTTGCTAATTTTCAACGCCGCTGCCAATAATTCCTCATCATTGAGGCCTTCTTTCACCCTAGCTCCCGCGTCTTTCATCCACAATCGCAGGGCGACACGCCTAGCTTCACCAGTATGATCACTGGCAAAGACCTTTTTCCCATCATATCCCAGGTCGTTCAAATACGCTTCGGCCCTATCTACTTCAAAATGGTCGCCCTTCTCGGGGTCTGGAATGATCGCGTTGGTACGATGAGCGAGCCAGGCTTTAGCTAATGCATCCTCAATATCATCGTTATCAGCACCATCGAACACCGGTGTATTTACTCTGAATCCGAGTGTTTTTGCAGCCCAGCCGAGGTGCGTTTCCAGCACCTGTCCCAAATTCATACGTGAAGGTACGCCGATGGGGTTGAGAACAACATCCACATGACGCCCATCCGGTAAGAAAGGCATATCCTCTACAGGAAGGATCCGGGCCACCACCCCCTTGTTGCCATGCCTCCCCGAAACCTTATCGCCTTCGGAGATCTTTCTCAATTGCGCCACCCATACACGAACCATTCTGTTAACACCGGGCGGGAGCTCGCTATGCGTTTCGCGGGTGAATTCCTTGACATCAATAACTTTGCCCCATTCGCCGTGAGGTACCCTAAGTGACGAGTCTTTCACATCCCTTGCCTTATCGCCGAAGATAGCCCGCAACAGCTTCTCCTCGGCACTGAGTTCCGCTTCTCCCTTTGGTGTGATTTTCCCTACAAGAATATCACCCGGTTTAACCTCGGCCCCAACCCGCACAACCCCTTTTTCGTCAAGATTTCTGAGGCTCTCTTCTCCTACATTAGGTATATCCCTGGTGATTTCCTCTGGCCCCAGTTTCGTGTCACGAGACTCGATCTCGTGTTTCTCCACATGAATAGATGTAAATTTGTCATCCCTGACCAAATTCTCACTGATAACCACCGCATCCTCAAAATTGTATCCTTCCCAGCACATAAAAGCACAAAGGACATTCCTCCCCAGTGCCAGCTCGCCGTGATCCGTAGAAGAGCTATCGGCCAGCACCTGGCCCTTTTTGATTTTCTGCCCTTTAGAAACGAGGGGGCGCTGATTGATACAGGTCCCCTGGTTTGAGCGTGCGAACTTCGTTAACGGATATATCTGCTCCTTTTTCCCATCTCGAATAATAATCTGCTTGGACGTAACGGATTTTATTACCCCATCCCGATCTGCAATCAACACTTGCCCACTATCATACGCCGCCTGTGCTTCCATTCCCGTTCCGATTATCGGAGACTCGGCCCAGATGATAGGCACCGCCTGGCGCTGCATATTGGATCCCATCAACGCACGGTTAGCATCATCATGTTCCAGAAATGGAATGAGGGCCGTAGAAACGCTAACTATCTGCTTGGGTGAGACATCCATCAGATTTACTTTAGTCGCCGGTGATTCCTCAAATTTACTGCCAAGCCTGGCCTCTACTTTGTCGTTAACAAACTGATTTCTTTCATCCAATGGTTCATTAGCCTGGGCAATAGCGTATTCATCCTCCTCATCTGCCGAGAAATATATAACCGCATTAGATACAAAGGGCGAAACCTTGACCTTTCGCTGATTCAACTTGGTCAACTTTGCTGCTGCCTTTTCTGTAATCTTGCTGCCAGATTTAATTATTGACTTCCCGTCATCATCAAGTATGTTCTCCGCCACCGTCCTGCCCGTGAGATTAGAAGAATCGTTATCCACCTCATGAACAACCCTGCGATAAGGTGCCTGGATGAATCCATACTCATCGATTATGCTAAAAGTAGCCAGCGATCCTATTAAACCGATGTTAGGCCCTTCAGGCGTTTCAATAGGGCAGATACGCCCATAATGGGAATAGTGAACGTCTCTCACTTCGAATCCGGCACGCTCCCTCGATAGACCGCCTGGTCCCAGTGCTGAAACCCTGCGTTTGTGGGTCAGTTCTGCCAGCGGGTTCGTCTGATCCATGAATTGCGATAACTGTGAGGCCCCGAAAAACTCACGCATAGCAGCCACTACCGGCCTTACATTAATTAAGGCACTTGGAGTAACGGATTCCGGATCGATGATGCTCATCCGCTCCTTGATCACACGTTCCATACGAAGCAGACCGATCCTGAACTGATTCTGAATTAATTCTCCAACAGTACGTACTCTTCGATTACCAAGGTGATCTATGTCATCGGGAGTGTCCGCGCCAGTATTAACCATGATTATGTGGCGTACAATCTCAACCAGATCCTCTCCAGTAGCCGTTTGATGTGAGCGAGGGATATCAATGTTCAACCGCTTGTTAACCTTGTAGCGCCCTACCCGCCCCATATTGTATCGTCTGGGATTAAACAGCAGGTTTTCAATAAGGTTCTGAGCATTATCCTTCGAGGGAGGATCCCCGGGACGCAATCGCCGGTAGAATTCTATTAATGCAGTCTCTTTATCCCTTACTATAGAATCTCTCTCAACAGTAGCTTGTATGAAGCGCTGGCCCTCCTGTATCCCTTCGAAAAGTTTATCAATCTCCTCATCGCTGCTATAACCGACGGCACGCAGCATTGTTGTAACGGGTATTTTCCTCTTTCCGTCTACTTTTACCGATATTACATCCTTGCTGCTGGTTTCAAATTCCAGCCAGGCGCCTCTCTCTGGGATCAGCTTTGCAAAACATAGCTGTCTGCCAGTAGTGACATCCTGCTCAAGGGTAAAATAAACGCCGGGTGAACGAATAAGCTGGCTGACTACAACCCTCTCTGCTCCATTAATAATGAAGGTTCCTTTGGGGGTCATCAGGGGGAAGTCTCCCATGAATATGTCTTGTTCTTTGATTTCGCCAGTATCTTTAATGATAAGCTGTACCTTTACATAAAGAGGGGCAGCATATGTAATATCCCGCTCCCTGCATTCTCGCTCGGAGCGCTTTTCCGGAGCGGCGTTCCACATATAATTCCAAAACTGTTCATCATCTTTAAAAGCAGGCATTTGAGCGCCGCTCTTCTCACCAAATCCATAACTGAGAAAACGTAATTCGAACCTGGACCCGGAAAAATCCTGTATAGGGGAAATCTCATCCAATAGGGACCTTAATCCCCCCCGCTCATCAGGGCTTAAATAATAAGGCCGTTCGTCACAAAACCTGCGATAAGAGTTCAACTGGATTTGTATGAGGTTAGGTACTTCCAAAATGTGGGCTATCCTGGAATACGATTTCCTAGGTTCGTCTCCTCGAGAGACCGGCTGTGTCAAACTCATAAATACCCCCCTAAAAAAGGCAAAAATCATCCCGCAAAAAGCAGAAGTTTAAGATCATAGTTTAAGATCATGAGGAAATAAAAAAAGCATCGAGGCCTTCATTCGCAAACTGTAATGTTACCAGAAAATCCCAACTCTGTCAATATATTTTTATTCTACTTTATTATATTCCTTATTACTAAATTTCTCTACTGCATTTTATTAGCTTCCGATTGACTTATCCACAAATAACGAAGGGCTGGGTATACCAGCCCTTCTCTTTCCCTCTTTAGTTCTAAACTGAATTATCGACTACGGCGCAGCCGGATCATAATAGCTGATCACCAGTTTCGGACACTCCTCGGGCGTACTCCAATCGGAAGACCTGAAGTATTTCACGCCCTCATCCGAGCTCTCGTCAGTATCTCTCAGCATGACGCCGCGATTGGCGATGGAGCCATCGACCCAGTCCTGGACTAGTGCATTAACATCCCAGAACAGGAAGGTATTTGTATGAGCTGCCGGCACAGTAATGGTATCTATTGAAGTGTTTTGAGCCGCAGGTGAATTGTTCCAGGTGATGGTGGATTCAACCCAGTTACCTGTCACGCGATACACGCCGACCGGCCCAGCCACCGAAAATATTGACTCACTATAATAGAACAATCCGAGATCGGCAGATAGTATAACAGCAGTAGAAGGAATCGAACTGAGGTTAAATTGGGTATATATCCTTGTGCTATTTCCTCCGTCACTGGCAACGGACAAGGCTGTCGCTGTTTCGTAATTAGTGTCAGGTGCACCTTCATCCACATAAGCGTCTTTGCCCGCGGTGGCGTCAGGCTGCGACACTACGTTCTGCACAGTAGCAACATCCAAAACCCAGTTAATATATGTTGTCTCGCTGCCGTAAACCGTAACATTCGCTGCACGCCATTTGTAGTCAGGATATACCAGCCTCACATGGTGGGTGCCTGCAGCTACATGTATGATTGTATACGGCGTAATATTTACAGTATCCGTGCCATCAATATATACTTCCGCACCGGAAGGATTAGATTGAATGTCGATGGACCCATATGAAGAAACCGGTGTTGATGTGGGTACAGAAGTTGGTGTTGGAGTAGGGGTGGGTGTCGGCGTTGGTGTGGGTGTAACGACGCTAACAGCGACCGCAATACTATCGTTTGCTGTTCTGCCTTCTCCATCGCTGACGCTTACCCCTATGCTGAAAGTCCCTGCTACGCTCGGTGCTATCCAGCTTACTACACTGCCTATACCGGAGACCGTTCCTCCTGTCGCTGTCCAGGCATAACCCAATGTACTACCTTCGGGATCAGACGCGACACAGGTTATCGTAGAGTATCCGCCAGGTGAAACGACAGGGGGAACTGCCGTGAAGCTAGTAATTACGGGGGCCTTATTCGCTTCCCCTCCACCGCTTAACGCCAGCGTCACCCCCACCGCAATCCCGGCGATGACCACTATAGCCACGGCCACAATAGTCCAGACAGCCCACTGTGGGAATTTACCCCCGCTGGGGATTTTCTTCTCTTCCCCAGGCGTATTCCCTTCTTCATTAACCATACTAACACCTCATGCCCTCTTATAATACGCCGATTATCCTGATATGGAACGAAAATGTCAAGTTGCTACATCCAAAAGACAGACTAAATTGATAAAAAGAAGGGCTGGGTCCCCCCAGCCCTTCCAGCTTAGAATTGATTCAACTACGGCTCTGCCGGATCATAGTAGTTG
>Ga0315279_10003961_pt1 | contig 20128 bp, 26 predicted proteins | sample YL17G06_20_MG_FD_203694 | JGI IMG/M metagenome (GOLD analysis project Ga0315279, IMG submission 203694) | Sediment microbial communities from Yellowstone Lake, YNP, Wyoming, USA - YL17G06_20 | ecosystem: Environmental > Aquatic > Freshwater > Lake > Sediment | place: USA: Wyoming | collected... | reverse complement strand
GCCCCATTTCCGGGAAAGACCATTGTGGACGATCAGTTCCACCAACAATTGAAAGGCGGTTTTTTACAATCGTGAGAGATCCACCCGCATCTTTCGCAAGGCGGTCAGATTTCTCACTATCTAGTCCAGAATTCTCAAGCGCTTTCTTCAGGAGATATTGAAGCGGCCTAACAAGCTCTACCCATTTTCCTCGTGGATTAATTCCGTATGGGTTTGCACAGAGAAGAACGCGGTGTCCATGGCTAATCGCGCACGAGATCAACTCTGGTTCCAATCGCAAAACGGGGTGACAGATAAGAACAAGGCCTTTGTTATTCTTTGTTGATGCCAGAGCGCGCCACGCGTTGCGTTCTTCAACTATGATCGTTCGCGACTGGATATCGACTTTCTTGTTCTCATCGCTCGATTCTACAAAGGCGGCAAAAAAATCTATCACTTCATTGGGAGAATGACTCAGAATAGTTAAGGACTGTGGTTCCGAATCCATCCATTCTTGCAAAGATTTCACAGCCTCGTCACGAGAACACAAAAATACCTCGGGCTTCAACGAAGGCTTTGTTTGCTTTTGCACAGAAACCCAATGCAAGGAAAGATCTGCGCATCCTTGGAATCTCTTACCAAGGTGTTCCGCCAACCACAAATCGACAGCAGGTGCGGTTTCGAGCCAAGACTCCAAGTCTGATGCATCATACGGTCGAATATTCTTCCATTCAGAGTTCGCTTTTTTCTGGCTAGCCCAAGAGCGCTTTTTTGTCCATTTTCTTGGCGTAACGAAAACAAAAGTGGTTTCTTCAGGCGGCAATTCCTGGGAATCCTGTGTGCGTTTTTCAAAATCCTCATTTGCCTTTTTCTCAGGAGAAGCTTCGGTACTCATCTCCCAACCACTTATCCCGGGCGGCACAAACGGATTCCCTTGTCCAACTTTAAGTACACCATCCCATCCGGGACGTTGGATTTCCTCACCAGAAGGGAAGTCAATCCGCTCACAGTCCGCGACTGTTGCTAAGATCAGGCGGCGAACCAACTGGGGAAGGAGAGATCTCGATTCGTATGATTGTGCCCAGCGATCTATATCCGAAGCGGTGACAATGCTCTGGTGGCGCAGACTAATCGTGTCGTCATGCTCGCTCATACCGGGTCTCCCCCTTCGCCAACACGCTGTCCCGGAAAGGCTCTATGGCATTGCCCTTTTCTCTTCCTTCCCGGGCTTGCGTTTACCCATGACAGGATTCTACGCCAGACAACAGGCGGCAAGCAACGAAATCTTGTTGAGCCATGATTGGCTGAATCACTGACCGAACAGCGTCCGCATGACGCCGTCGCCGCGGAGGAGGCCGAGGCTGCCCTTGGCGGCGTTGAACTCGTCGTAGTAGAGTCCGCTGCCGCCGAGGGTGCGGTCGGGCCGGGCGCCGGGGTGCACGAACATGACCGGGACGGGCGCGCGGGTGTGTTTGCGGAGGGCGATGGGCACGGGGTGGTCGGGCAGGACGGCGCAGGCGAGTTGGTCGGCGCCTCCGAACGCGCTTCCGAACTCGCGCAGAAACGTGTCCACGAGGCGCTGGTCAAAGTCCTGGATGGCCTGGATCTTGAGTTCCAGGTTGCCCTCGTGCGAGACCTCGTCAATGCCCTCCACGTGCATGTAAACGAAGTCGTGCCGTTTCAGCGCGTCCACGCCGGCAAGCGCCTTGCCTTCGTAGTTGGTGTCCACGTAGCCGGTGGCGCCCTCGACCGGGACGATCTCCATGCGGGACAGCACGCCGATGCCCTTGATGACGTCCACGGCGGAGATGATGGCGCCGGTTTTGCCGTACATCTCCTGGAACGAGCGCATCGTGGGCTTGCGGCCGGGGCTCCAGGGCCATGCCATGTTGGCCGGGGCCTCGCCGCGCGCCTCGCGGGCCCGGTTGACGGGGTGGGCGCTGAGAAGGGGCAGCGATTCGAGGATGATCCGGCGCAGGAGGGCGACGGTGTCTTCGCTGTGGGGGCCGCGGGCCGTGGGGAGCAGGAGCGAATAGGGGTCGCCGGGGTGGTCGTCGGGTTTTTCGTAGTCGAAATCGGGCGAGAACCGCTCCCCTTTCAGGATCAGCAGGTGGCGGTAGCGGACGCCGGGGTGAAAACGGATGTCGGGCGATCCGAACTCCCGCTGGAGGGCCTGGATGAGTTCGGCGGCTTCTTCGTTGCGGACCTGGCCGCCGGAGTAATCCAGAAGCCGTCCGTCCCGCGACGCAGTGACCAGGTTGCAGCGCAGGGCGATCTCGTCCGGCCGGAGCGTGATGCCCTGGCTGGCGGCTTCGAGGGGTCCGCGGCCCTGGTAAGCCTTCGTGAGGTCGTAGCCCAGAACGGAGAGGTTGGCGACGTCGGAGCTGGTGGGGAATCCTTCGGGCAGGGAGAGGAAAGTGCCGAACCGGGCGCGGCGGGCCAGGGCGTCGAGGGTGGGGGTGTGGGCCACCATGAGCGGGGTTTTGCCGTCGAGGGACTCGATGGGTTCGTCGGCCATGCCGTCGGCCAGAAAGAGCGCATACTTCATCACGCGGGTCCTTTTCCGGATTCCCATTCGCCCTGGGATCGCCGCTTTCAGAATACGCGGCGAGGCGCGGGCTGTCAACACGATCCGGAGCGGAAGACAAGGTGGAGGCAAACATCCAGAGAGGAACATGGAACGAAAACGGACGGTCAGAGGGAGGCATGTGCACGAAAACGACCGCCCAGAACCCCGCCTTGACGCCCAAGAGCCGCCCCCAACCAGGAACCGAAGTAGGGTAAACCCGCTCGGAACAGTGCCTTTGGAGTCTTTGTACGGAGTATTAGGTTAGGCTCATGCACTGTTCCGATTTTTGCTTGGAGAGAGCGCTTTTATCTTGACTGGAGGGAAGTGAGCGGCGAAAATGCAAGAGGGATTGCACCGGAGGGGACAGATAGGTGGGTTATCGTTTCTCTTTGCTCCTGATCGAGGTGGAGGGGTATGACCACACAATCCAGACTCCGCATCCTGTTGGTGGACGGGGACAGCAACCACCTCGCGAAGATGTTTGACGCCCTCACGCTGAACTACGACGTCTGCGTGGTCAACAGCGGCCAGGAAGCGCTGGATGAGTTCGAGAGCATAACGCCCGACCTGCTGATTCTGGAGATGGACCTGCCGGATATGGATGGGGCCCAGCTCGTGCGCCAGATTCACCGCCACGAGAAGGACCGGCAAACCCCCTGCGTCTTCCTCTCCCACAAAGATACCGCCGCCGACATTCGCCTGGGGTACATGGTGCACGCGGTCAGGTGCTTCAGCAAGAGAACGCCTATCAGCCGCTTCGCCACCGAGATTGCGATCCTGGTCCAGGAACTCGGCCTTCATCCCCGGCTCAAGCGCCTGACAGTGGCGGATATCCATTCCTACCAGGAGCACAAAGCCCATCAGGATCTCCTGGCCAAACAGAAGACCCCGGCCGCTGCGGATTCGGAAACAACCCCCGCCCCTGAACCCTCTCAGGGTCCGATGACGGTGCTGCCTTCCGCGCCGCCCGTGCAACGTATCCGCGTTCTCCTCGCGGATCAGGACCCCCCGCGCATGACATCGGTCGAGGCCGCTCTGAACCGCTACGCCGACTGCATCCTTTGCTGTTCAGGATTGGAGGCGCTGAACAAAGCCGTTCAGTACCTCCCTGACGTCTTCGTCCTGGGCATTCGCCTGCACCACATGCCCGGTTTCCAGGTCACCCAGACGCTTCGCGGCCATCCCGTTTTCCTGAACTCGCCGGTTTTCGGAATGATCGAACCCGATGACCCCATCAACAGGGACTCCCTGAAGCGCTACGGTTTCGCCGCGGTGTTCGAGATTCCCAGTGAGACGGATACCCTGGCTTTCGAGGTGGCCCGGCTGGCCTATGACAGCAGCTTCGTCCGGCACGCCTACCCGATGACCTTCAAGGAAGTCGTCTCTCACGAGGAATTCCTGCGCCTGAGGGGGGAGAAGACGAAAGGGGAGATCGAGGCTCAGCGGCGGATGCAGCCTTTTCGTGAATTCCTGCGCAACACCCCGAAGGACTACTGATCCTGACGCGCGCCGGTTTGTTTGGGTGAGCGCATTCAGGCCGCGGGGCGGCGCGGTTTCTTTACTGCGCGTTTCTTGCGAACCGAGAAACCGATGTAGCCCAGTTTTCCGCCCAGGGCATAGTATCCGCCGTGAGCGAAGGCCGCAAGCCCCGCCCTTTCCAGCGCAAGGCGGCCTGCCGCGGTCATCAGCGATTCCGAGACCTGCACGGCCACAATCTCCGCCACAAACATCGTGTGGGTGCCGAGTTCCACAGTCTTGCGGACTCGGCACTCGAGCGCGAGCGGGCATTCCTGAATGATCGGCGGGGCGACCTTGGAAGCGGGGGCCGGGGTGAGGCCGGTCTTCTCGAACTTGTCCACGTTCCGGCCGGAAACGACGCCGCAGGTGTCGGCGGCGCGGATTTCGCGGACCGACGGCACGTTTACCACGAATTCGCCGGTGCGCTTGATAATGTCGTGCGAGTACCGCTCGGGCCGGATGGAGATCGAGAGCATCGGCGGGTCGCTGCAAACCGTGCCGGCCCACGCGATCGTGATGATGTTGGGCCGTTGTCCTTTTTCGGCGCAGGTCACCAAGACCACGGGCGCGGGATACAGCATGGTACCGGGCTTCCAGACGATCTTTCGCGGTGGCGCGGGGCTTTTGCCGCGCCCCCTTGCCGCCGGTTTTCTCTTGCGTTTCATACCACTACCTTTCCTTTTCTTCTCTCTTAGCAGAACATTCGCGCCTCTTTCCACACAAGTCTTTCGATGGCAACGTTCCGAACAAGCATAGCCGTCGTGCCGAAAACACACACTGTGTCATCGCGAGCGAAGCGAAGCAATCTCCTTTGTCGTGCGGTCTGAGATTGCTTCGCTTCGCTCGCAATGACACAATAGGAGCATAATGAATGATAGGGAGCATACTGACGTGGAAGATGTCGTGTTACCGGGAATCGCGTTGGCGGCGGAAACGGACTGGTTTCTGTTTGGTTGCGGTTCCACTGGTCCAAGCTCGCCGGTTTCATATCGCCTCCTCGCGCCGCTTAAGTCCGAACACGCGGATCGTGTTGCTTCGCAGCTGGTCAATCGTTTCGCCGAGCGGTCTGCCCCATTCCTGCGCCAGCCGCGCCGCGGTGAGCATCACCCACGCGGGTTCGTTGCGCTTGCCCCTATGCGGCGCGGGGGCCAGATAGGGCGCGTCGGTCTCGAGGAGAATGGCCGAAGGGGAAATGCTGCGGGCGATTTCCCGGAGCGGATCGCTCTTTTTGAAGGTGAGCGCGCCCGCAATGCCGATCGCGAATCCCATCTCGACGAGTTCCATCGCCTGCTCGAGAGTCCCGCTGAAACAATGCACGACGCCTCCGATGGAAGCCACGTCGTGGCGGCGGATGAGATCCATGAAGACGTCGTAGGCGGAGCGGCAGTGCATCACGAGAGGGAGCCCCGCCTCGCGCGCGATCTCCACCTGATCCACGAGGGCCTCGATCTGCTTTTCGCGGGGTGAGAAGTCGTAGTGAAAATCCAGCCCTACTTCCCCAACGGCGACGATCTCTCCCGGGCGCGATCCCTTTGCCTCCTTGCAGAGACGCTTGAGTTCCTCGGCGGCTGGGCCGTCCCACTCCTTTGCATTGTGAGGGTGAACGCCGACGGTGGCGTAGAGGCGGGGCCGCGGGGTGGACCGGGCGAGACGCAGGGCCTCGCGGCTCGAGTCCACCGTGTCAGCGATGACCAGGATGCCTTCAACGCCGGCATCGGCGGCGCGCTGGAGCACGGCGTCGAGGTCTTCGGCGAACTGCGGGGCTGTCAAATGGCAGTGGGAGTCAATCATGAGGAGAACCGAAACACGGTGAGCCACAAAGAAGCACAAGAAAAACAAGAGACTGTTTTTCCCTGGCCCTTTGCTCCCTGTGCCTCTCTGTACCACTATCCCTCGTTTCCTTCTTTCTTTGAGCAAGAAACTCTTACAGATTTCCGCATGAGTCGTTCTCTCCCATGCGTTTACCTACCGGCATGGAACCCTTTCAGGGTTCGCGGAGATGGTGGTGGATTCGCTTTCCCAGGGTTGCGCTTCGCTGACCCTGGGCTATGTTCTCGAATCCCTTCAGGATTCTATTCATCATTCGCCATTCGCCATTCATCATTCGTCATTCGCCATTCGTCATTCGTCATTCATCATTCGCCATTCGCCATTCGCCATTCATCATTCGCCATTCGCCATTCGCCATTCGTCATTCATCATTCGTCATTCGCCATTCGTCATTCGTCATTCATCATTCGCCATTCGCCATTCGTCATTCGCCATTCGCCATTCATCATTCGCCATTCGTCATTCATCATTCGCCATTCGTCATTCGTCATTCGCCATTCGCCATTCGTCATTCCTCGTCGCGGTAACGTTCGAAGCGTTCCTTGTCGAGCGCTTTCATATAGGCTTCGTGGCCGCTGATGATGCCGTCGGCGCGGTATCTCTCGATCACGTCGTCCATCAGCTGCATGCCGGCGTTCTTGCCGCCCATCATCACGGACTGGAGCTTGGTGAGCGAGGCGCCGCCGTCCCGGATGATATTGGCCACGGCCATGGTGTGGAGGAGGACTTCGTTGGCCGCGATCCGGCCGCCGCCCTTCCGCTTCAGCAGGAGCTGGGAGCATATCCCCCGCAGCGAGTCGCTGAGCATGGTGCGGATCTGGGGCTGCTGATCCGCGGGAAACACGTCTATGATGCGGTCTATGGTCTTGGGCGCGCAGTTGGTGTGGAGGGTTCCGAAAACCAGGTTGCCGGCTTCGGCGGCGGAGATGGCGAGGGCGATGGTTTCGAGGTCGCGCATCTCCCCCACCAGGATCACGTCACAGTCGGCGTGTCCGGCGTCGAGCAGGGCGCGGCCGAAGGAGTCCACGTCAATCCCCACCTCGCGCTGAATAATGATGGACTTCTTGTTGGCGTGCACGAACTCGATGGGCTCTTCGATGGTGAGGATGTGGCGCGCGTGGTTGGTGTTGATGTAGTCAATAATCGCGGCCAGCGTGGTGGATTTTCCGCTGCCGGTGGGGCCGGTGACCAGCACGAGGCCCTTGGAGAACTCGCCGAAGGTCTTGAGGACGGGCGGGAGGTGGAGTTCCTCGATGGACTGGATGTCACGCGGGATGATGCGGAAGATCGCTCCGAGGCCGTTGGTGTGGCGGTAGTAGTTGCAGCGGAATCGGGCCTCGTCTCCGAGGGAGTAGGCGAAGTCGAGATCCCCCACGTCCAGGAAGTGGTGCCAGCGGTCGCTGTCGCAGATCTCATCGAGATAGAGGCTGAGGGTTTCCTGGGTGAGGACCTCGTCGGAGATCCTCTCGATGGCGCCGCTGCGGCGTATTTTGGGCGGTTGCCCCTGCGCGAGGTGCAGGTCCGAGCCGTTCTTTTGGATCAGGGCCTGAAACAACGAGTCAATTCTCGCCATCGGTCTGTCCTTTCAGAAATAGGGATACGGCTGACAGGAACTCGCCGATGACCGGCAGGGCGGATTCCGCTATCCGGCGGGTTTCCGATTCGTCCAGCAGATGCCCATAGCCGTGAACATAATAGTGCCGGAAACGCAAGAGGTCGAGAAGAACGGCGTACTGGGAGTCCGTCACCAATGACGCACCCAACGATTGTTTCAGGAGGTCCTTGTGCCAGGACGAGTCCGTCTTGGGAAACCTACCCGTTCCCACAAGGCGGCATCGAAGAATCCGCTCCACTCCGGAGTACGCATTGTGCAGAAAGGTGCCCAGCGCGGTCAGTTCATGGACGTTCAAGGCCGGCTTCGCGAGCAGTTCCCGCGCGTAGACAAGAACTTGCTCGATGTTCCTGGACTCCGCTCTGAGAAAATCCCCTTCAGCGCTCATAGACACGGACTCCTCTCGCGCGAACGATGTACCCGATAGGGGGACCGTCGTCCAGGTCCACCAAGTCCACGGGTTTCTCAAACGCGCTGTCCAGTTTGGCATAGAAGCGAAAGAAGGCTCGGCGGTCAATCCCCTCGACCGCCAGGTCAATGTCGCGCGCGGCGGACTCGTCCTCGAGCGCGGACCCGAAAAGCCAGACTGTCTTGACGCCGAACTCGCGGGCGCATGCTCCTACTCTCGAAAGCAACTCCTGCGATGGCATGGACACCTTCCTCCCCGATCTTTCCGCGCGCCTCAGCAGAACAGCTTTTTCACGCAACCTGGACGTCAACACGCACGGCGCATCCCAACCCGCGCAGCAGATTCTCACAATCCTCCCAAGTCAGGCCAAATGCGCGCACATCAGCCAGCCCCAGACGGGCAAGACTGTCCCGAATCAGGTGGAAATCCTTCTCGTCGAGTTCTTCCTCCATGATCGCCTTTTCCGCCCAATCCACAAGATCGGAAAGGGAAAGCCGGTGCTGCAAATAATCCGCAATTTTCTCTGCCACGATCTTTCGTGAAATCATATTGTCCTCCTCCCTCATAGCTGACGGTGGCCCTTGTCAATGGGATACTTCTCGTGAATCTCGACCAGCGTTCCCCGTTCATCATGGATCTCTTGCCAGAATCGCACGATATTCTCCTTCTCATCAACCTCCTTCAGATACCGCGCTTTCCAGCCTCGGTGGCCAACGACCTCAAACGCATAACGTCTTCCCCCGCCAGCGAGGTCTACCCACCCGCCGAATCTCCGCTCGTTCTGTGCGCGGGTTGTCATACCGGTCTTGCCTTGTGCATTCGTTGTTGCCGGGACGGCATCGGCTTACTGCCTGGGCAATTCGCGCCACATTTCCTTTCCTGTTTCCGAAATATCGTCATCGGTGATTTGCACGTTCAGGTTGGTCCAGAGACCCTCGGGGTCTCGAAACTCCAAAGGCCCGGCCAGTCTTTTTTCGAGGAAATCGGCAAAGTCCAGGACCTCTTGCCGTTTTTCTTCCGGCAGTTTTTGCACGATATTGAGGATCATTTTCGTGGTTTCCATAGTTGCCCGTCCTTTTTCCACGAACTTCTCATTCTCTGAAATCAGATTAACCCTATCATTCTTCCGGCGCGATCTCAAGAGGAAAACAAAATCGCCGTCTCATGCCTTCGCGGGTAGTTACAGAAGGCAGCGGCTCCCGTCCGGGTTCACCACCACACGGCTTCCCAGAATCTTGGCGGCTATCTCCACTCCTTCATGAAAATAGGCTTTTCGTTCGTCCACGCTCTTGTCTTTGATGTCCTGGTAAACCGCGTCCTTCCACTCCCATACCTCAAGAAGGGATTTGGGTATCGTGGTTTCAGTCGTTTTCATACAACACCTCCATTGGGTTCGTCAGAGTCAGAGGGTAAAAATACCCCTGGCGCTCGTTCACGCCCTTAACGGCGATCTGCTTCTGGATGTTGGCAAGATGCTTGAAGTTCCATGACAGTAGTATATCCATTTGGTTGCATGTGGCAATGGCGATATGTTGGGCATCTTCGATTTTCCTTGACGGAACAATGCTCTCGTCAACATATATCTTCGCTATACGGATGGCCTCTTCGTCCAGCGTGAGAATTCGGAGAGAATACTCCCTCACCACTTCAAGCAACCGCAGTCTTTTCGCTTCGTCCGGCGTCTTCTCGATCTCTCGAATCACTACATCGGACACATAGACAAGGTACTTTCCTTGCCTTACGTACTCTTCAAAGAACGTCTCCGTAACCTTTCTCAGTTCGGGAACATCGTCTGCAAACAGGAAATTGATCACCGATGTGTCCAGATAAACTCTCAATGGTTTCATCTCTCTGCTTCCTTCCCATGACACTGCTAGTTTGCCACAATCCTGTAGGCGGCCTCGTTCCGGGTGCGTTTGTCCTCGACGAAATCTTCGTACTCCATTCCTTCGAGGAATTCACGAACTTCCTCCAGCGCGTCGCGGAGATGAAGAAGATAGGGGAGATCATCTTTCATATAGAACTCTCGCCTCGCCTAGAATGGAATCCCTCAGATAGGGACTGAGGCCGTTCCTGGAAACAACGTCCACCTTGAGGCCAGGGAAGAGAGTGGCCAGTTCCTCCTCCAGGTCCATGAATTGAAACATGGTCATCGCGCGCGCGGGGTCGTATTCGACCAGGAGATCCACGTCGCTGTCCGGCTGGGCGTCGTCGCGGACGCGCGAGCCGAATAGTTCCACCCGGCGAAGCCCGCGTGCCCGGCAGATACGCTCCAGTTCCCGGCGGTCATAGTTCAGCATGGTTGTTCATCTCCCCACGTCGCCGACTCAGCATATCCCAAAGGTGGCCCAAGTCCCGGTTCTCAGGCCGCATAGATCACCTCGTGGGTTTCTAATATCTCGCGCTTGCGGAAGGGGTTTCTGAGCGCGCGTTTTTCGAGCAAGTCCACTTCCCGTCCGAGTATCTCTCTGAGTTCGTCTTTCATCTCAACGATGTGCCACAGGTTCCACGGCGCATTCTCCTCGAAAGTGACGAGAACGTCCACGTCGCTGCCGGGGCCGAAGTCCTCGCGCAGCACGGAGCCAAACAGCGCGAACTCCCGAATGCGCCACTTCCGGCAAAAAGCGGAGAGTCGGTCCCGGTCAATCAGAACCCGAGCGCTCATTTGAGTGCCTCCCGTTCAGAGCCTATCGGAAAACCGCGTGCCACCGTGGCCTCGCCGGCGTTTGTGGATCCGCTCAGATACCATATCAATGCGTGCGTATCGAGAAGAACGCCTTTCATACGGCGTCCTCCCTGGGAAAGCTGCGCCACATTTCCTTTCTTGCTTCCGAAATATCCTCATCGGTGATTTGCACGTTCAGGTTGGCCCAGAGACACTCGGGGTCTCGAAACTCCAAAGGCCCGGCCAGTCTTTTTTCGAGGAAATCGGCAAAGTCCAAGACCTCTTGCCGTTTTTCTTCCGGTAGTTTCTGCACGATATTGAGGATCATTTCCGTGGTTTCCATAGTTGCCGGTCCTTTTTTTACGGGCTTCTCATTCTCTGAAATCAGATTAACCCTATCATTCTTCTGGCACAATCTCAAGTCGAAAGGCTTGCTCAAACGGATGTCTTCCTGTTTCACGCCACTCGTATTCCTTCCTTTTCGACGGCCTGAAGAAGCAAGGAGTGCCGCTTGGGGGAACGTGTCATTTCATCCCGCGTCATCACGACGGGCTGAATCAGCGCGCCCGGCCCGAATTCGGCTTCCCACGCGCTTTGCTCGATGGATTCCAGAATCGCGGGGTCTTTTCTATCAACGACCACCAGAACATCCAGATCGGAAGATTCATCAGCATCGCCTCGGGCGCTTGACCCGAACAGGATCATGCGGACCACCGGAACCCGGCGGTTTACCATGCGGCGATGGAAATCCAAGAGTACGGCGTGGCTCTGTTCCGGCAACATCTTTCTGTTTCCTTTCTTATCTCGTAGGGCGATGGGCTCCACGAGAAGATTCTCCGCTCTTTCACACGACGGGGATTCTCTCCCCTTCGCGCCGGGCGATTTCAATCAGGACGCTCGAGTCGTCCTCAGCCCACTGCCTCACGCCGCAGGGGACGGGTTCGATGCGGCTGTCGGCGCGGGCGGCGACGCGCCACAGAAGGTGCACGTCCTCGCGGCTGTACGCGCCGTCGAAGCGCGGCGAAATCACCACCAGGTCTATGTCGCTCCAGGCGTCCGCCTTGCCCGTGGCGTGCGAGCCGAACAGGACGCCGAACGGCGCCTCGATACCCTTGTTTCCCAATTCCCGAAGGTAGTGTTGAATCGCTCCTACAACCGCTGCATCAGTCATGTTCGGCGCCCTTTTCCCAGTACGCGATCTGTTTCTCGATGCTTAGCGCTGTGCGTTTCCGCCATTCAAGGTTCATCAAATCCAGTTCCATGCTAGGTTTTTAGAGCCAAGGCTCGGGCGCGCGCTTGACCTACTCGAAGGAAACAAGAATCATGGTCAAAAGCTCCGCTCCCAAGACAACTGCGGTCGCGGCAACAATGGCATCGGGGATTTTCAAGGAAAAGGCCCGGCGCAGCGAAACGGCTTCGTTTTTCACGCTCTCAGTCACGCCCACGATATGGGTTTCTGAAAGGAATTCTTGAATGGACTCTTCTTCCGCCTGGGTAATGGAGGCATAGGACAGCAACTCTATCTCCGAAATAACGGAGACATAGTAATCGCCGGCCAATAGTGGCTCCGCTAACTTGTTGCCGAGAAAATACAGCACGATATTCGTATCGAGCACCTTTTTCACGACCATTCGCTCCGCAGCCTTCTTTGGAACTCCAGGGGGTCTTCCGATAAGGAGATGGAACCCGCCAAGCGGCTGATATCCCGTTTCTCCGTCGTTATGTCGCCCAAGTGGAGTTGCTCTTCGATCACAAGCCAGTCCTCATAGGAGATTTGGACGGCTACAGGATTCCTGGTTTCATCCAAGACGATTTGCTTTTTCACTGAAATCATGTTGCTGTTCCCCCTTGCCCGTCCACGAACCCCTCTTCGCTTTCGACAAGCACCACTCGGTAACGCATTGTCCGTTCCTCCTTACTCCTTTTTACCAGAACCCTCCCGTTTAAGGAATACAAATTCCCCCGCCGTGTCGTCCTCCGGAGAGTCTTGCGATATGGGTTTCTTGGCCGGCTCTATCAGAGCGTGGGATGGACGGACACGGACAAGCACGGACGAACACGGACGGAATGGCGAGGGAGTATGCCATTTCGCAAGGCCGTCCGCGCCCCGCAACCTTAGTTCATGAACTCGCGGGATAGACTTCAACCCCGGTCGGCTTCGCCCTTCTGCCGTCCCTCCTCTCGCGAAGAGGAAAACGCGCCCGCCAGACCCTTCATAACGGCGGAACCTTCGATGGCCTTCACGGCGATGTCCTGCACCTGGCCGTAAGACTTCTCAAGCTGGGCCGAGATCTTGTTCACCTGTTGCGCCTGTTCCTTCACCGTCTGTTGAAGCGACTCTATCTTCGACAGTAGCACGTTTTTCTCGCCCGTGAACTCGCGGCGCAACAGTTCCTCTGCGGTCTTGGCCTCGGCCTTCAGGCGTTCCGTAACCGATTGCGCCGCTTTCTGCACGGCGGAGTCTTGCTCGCCGGGGAAAGCGGCCACCCGCGCGCGAAGTTGCTGGAGTCCTTTTTCCGCTTCCGCCAGGATTTTTTCGCGTTCCGCGATCGAGAATTCCCGTTCGGCGAGTTCCTTCTCGGTCGCTTCGCGCTTTGCCACGAGGTCCCTCTCCATCCTGGCTTTTTCGTCCTCGAACTTTTCGCGGGCGAGTTGCTTCTCCCGCTCGAACTGGTACTTGTACTCCTCGGCTTCGCGTTCCCGTTTCTTCTTCTCGGCGGTGTCGCGCTCCTTCACTTCCAGATCGTGAGAGGTCTTTTCCTCGGCCCAGAGTTCCCGCGTTCTCTCCATCTCTTCGCGGAGGCTATCCTTTTGCCTCGCCATTTCCGCCTCGAATTCGCCCCGCTTGCGCTCTTGCAGCTCGAGCAGGGCGTCCAGGGACGCGGCGGAGTGCTCGATCTCATGGATCTCGCAAAGTTCCTTTTCCTTGGACTCAACCGCCCTCTTTAGTTGGGCGTATTTTCGCGCCTCATCCTCAAGTCTATCCGAGAGACGAAGCAGCATGGCGCCGATTTCGGACTTGAGGTTTCCAATCTCCCGCGCAATCGCGTCCAGAGAAAGGGCGTCGGCCGTTTCGACGGCCTCCTTGACGTGTTTTTCTTCGATCTTGTGCTCGGGCTTCATTTCCGCCTCGCGTTTCTCCTTGAACTGCTTCACCAACTGATTGTAAGCGTCCAGCATTTCCTTCTTGGTGCTACTCATGCTGATGGCAGATTCGGCCGCTTCCTGCTTAGCCATGTTTGTTTTCTCCCTTCTCTCCGTCTTTTGTTGATTTTCCTATCATTTACCATTCCTGGCCAACCGCCGCAACACCAATCGCGAGAGTCTCCGGTTTCTTTCGTCCATCTCATCCCAAACCACCCGACCAGCGAACTGGCAAACAGGCTTTAGTAACGGGCTAAAGCCCGCACTACATACTGGCAAACCGGCAGACTGGCCGACCGGCGAACTGGCGAACTCTTTCCCCTTACCCGTTGCTCTTGTATTGCTCAAACGGCCCTTTGCTGTCGGCGCGGCGGTAGGCCTCCGCCCCGCTGATGATCTCTTTCTTCACCAGTTCCATCAGGGAGTCGTCGAAGCGGCACATGCCGATCTTGCGCGAGGTTTGGATGGTGGATTGGATCTGGTGCGGCTGGTTGTCGCGGATGAGCGCGCCGATGGCCGGGGTGATGAAGAGGATTTCGAGCGCGAGCGCCACGCCCTTGCGATCCTTGCGCGGGATCAACTGCTGGCTGATGACGCCGCGCAACGACTCGGACAGCATCATCCGAATCTGGCCCTGTTGGCCCACGGGAAATCCGTCCACGATCCGGTTGACGGTGTTGACGGCGGAGGTGGTGGGGAGGGTGCCGAAGACGAGGTGTCCGGTCTCGGAAGCGGTGATGGCGATGGAGAGGGTTTCGAGGTCGCGGAGTTCGCCGACCATGATGATGTCGGGGTCCTCGCGCAGGGCGGCCCTAAGCGCCGTGGCGAAGGAGCTGGTGTGGGAACCCACCTCGCGCTGGGTGACCTGGCATTTGACGGGAGTGTGCAGGTACTCCACCGGTTTTTCGACGGTGATGATATGGTCGTCGCGGGTGCGGTTGACCATGTCTATCAGCGCCGCGAGCGTAGTCGTCTTGCCGGAGTTGGAAGGTCCGGTGACCAGGACGAGTCCCTGGTTATATTCGGTCAGGCGCTTGAGGCATTCGGGCAGGCCGATCTCGGCGAAGGAGGGAACCTTCTCGCGGATGATGTGGAAGTTGCCGTCCCATCCGCAACGTTCCTTGAAGATACAGGAGCGGTAGCGTCCGTGTCCCAGCGCGTCGTAGCAGAATTCGAGGCCGCGTTTTTCGAGGAGGATGGCTTTCTGGTGTGTCGAAAGGACGGCGAAGAGCAGGCGCTCGGTATCGGGTGGCCGCAGAACGGGAACGTCCATCTCGACGACGCGGCCGTGAAGGCGCATGAAGGGCTTGACCTCGGCGCTGATATGGAGGTCCGATGCGCCGGCGGCCCGCGCGTAGGCCAGGTAATCCACCAGGTGTTCGAGTTTTTCGGGGACCTTCGGCGCGGCGGCGGCGGGCGCGGCTCCCGGCTTGGCGGCGGGTTTTGGCGCAGCCGCGGCCAGCTTCTGAGGCGCCGCCTCCAATTCGCCTATGGGGGCTCCGAGAGGAGACTTGCCGGCGGGAGCGGGCTTCTTCCCGGGCACGGCGGGTTCGGGCACCGAGGACAATGGCTCCTCGGCCGGCTCCGCTTCCGCGGTCTTCAGGGTCTCCTTAGGCGCAGGTTCCGCGGGTGGCTCAGGTTTGGGTTCGGGGAGCGGCGGCGCTGGGGCGGGCGGCGGCGCCTGTTTGACCAGAATCTGTCGCTGCGCCGATTGGATTCCCAGGATGGAATCCACCTGTTCCTGGGTGATGTAGCCTTTCTGCACGAGGATGTCACCCAGGCGCTTGCCCGGGGTCTTTTGGACAGTCAGCACCCCCTCCTGGAGTTGTTCGGCGGTGATGAGTTTGTTGCGGTAGGCAATCGTGCCGAAATAGGTGTCTTGTTCCGTCAAGACTAAGGGCATGGCTCACTCCTCTCTCTCACGAAAAAGGACTTCAACGACAACAGGGACAAAAAGGACAAAAGGGACAAAAGGGACGAAAAGGACGAAAAGGACATGACGAAACTCCTGCGCTATTATGTCGTAGGCGCCAAGACATGCTGCCGCACGAAATCCGCCCCCACCATATACGCCTTCCAGTTCACGTCGGCAAGGGCCTTCTTGGGGAAAGTGCGCCGCATGGCCTTGACTACATTTTCTTCGCTGAATACCTCTTCGAGCGCGTTGTAGGCGCCGAGCATCACCGTATTAACGGCCCGCGGCTCGCCGATCTTGTCCGCCAACTCCAGCGCGGGCACTCCGAACATCCGCACGCCGTCCGGGACCTGGGGCGCTTGGGAGATGACGGAAGAGTTGTACACCACGGCCCCGCCGGACTGCACACTCGGGAGGAACCGTTCGAGAGACGGACCATTCAGGGCGATCAGTGCATCAATGGCATTGACCACCGGCGATCCGATGCGCTCGCTGCTTAGGACCACGCTGCTGTTGGCCGTGCCTCCGCGCATTTCCGGCCCGTACGACGGAAGCCAGGAGACATGGTATCCCTCGGCCATGCCGGCCTGGGCCACGAGAACGCCCAGGAGCAACACCCCCTGCCCTCCAAAGCCCGCGAGTTTGAGGCGAACCAACGGGCGGGACCGTCTGGCGGCGCTGGGCGCGGCTGTCTCTTCGCTGTCTTCCGTTTCCATGAGGCTGTAGAGTTCCTCGGCGCTGAGTTCGCGGCGCTTGCGGATCCGGGAGGGCGCCTTGTCCGCGGTGTCCTTGAACACCCCCGGAGGAAAAACCGGATACATCTTCTCGCGGATCCACTCGCCCGTCTTGGCGGGGTCCACGCGCCAATTGGTGGGGCAGGGCGACAGGATTTCGACCAGCGCAAAACCCTTGTGGTCCGCCTGTATCCGCAGCGCCTTCCGGATGGCCCGGCGGGCCTGCATGGTGGCCTTGGGGCTGTCCACGGCCACGCGCTCAATGTACACCGGCGCTTCGAGCGTGGATATCATCTCGCAGACGCGGATGGGGTATCCGTCGTTTTCGACGGTGCGCCCGTGCGGGGAAGTGGCGGTTTTCATGTCCACGAGAGTCGTGGGGGCCATCTGGCCGCCGGTCATGCCGTAGACGGCGTTGTTGACGAAGAACACAGCCATCATCTCGCCGCGGTTGGCGGCGTGGATGATCTCGCTGGTGCCGATAGCCGCGAGGTCGCCGTCGCCCTGGTAGCTGATCGAGATCGCGTCGGGGTGGGCGCGGGAAATGCCGGTGAGGGCGGCGGGGGCGCGGCCGTGGGGCACGGAGACGGCGGCGACGTCGAAGTAGTAGTAGAGGAAAACGCTGCATCCGACGGGCGCGACCATGATGACGCGGTCCTGCAGGCCCAGGTCGCTGATGGCTTCGGCGATGAGCTTGTGGACGACGCCGTGTCCGCACCCCGCGCAGTAATGGGTCGTTTGCTGGTCGGCGCCGGGCTTCCGCACGAAAACGTCCTGAAAAGCGGAAGGTTTCTGGAGAATACTATCTGGATGCATGCTTGTTTCCTTCTCAACTTCTTCAAGTTCTCAACAACCCAACACTCAGCACTCAGTCCTCAGCACTCAGCACTTTCTGTTATGATCTCCCGCACTTTCTGCACCACGTCCTCGGGGCTGGGAACAAAGCCGCCCAGTCTGTTCATGAAATGAACGGGACGGCGTCCCTCGACAATCAGGCGAATATCGTGAACCATCTGGCCATTGTTGATTTCCACCACCAGAAACTCACGAGCCCGGCCGGTGAGTTGGAGGAGTTCCTGGGCGGGGAAAGGCCACAACGTCTGGGGCCGGAAGAGGCCGATCTTGAGCCCCTCGGCCCGGGCCAGGTCCACGGCGGACTGAAGAATGCGGCTGACGATCCCGAAACCGGTCAGGACCAGGTCGGCATCCTCCGTTCTGTACTCTTCGCGGCGGCATTCGTTCTGTTCGATCCGGCCGTATTTCTCCTGAAGATGAAGGACGTGCGCTTCCATCTCCTCGGGATCCAGGAAAATGGATGTGATGACGTTTTTGTTGGACGAAGCTTCGGCTGTGAGCGCCCACGGCTTGGGCGGCGGAGGACCGCTGGGTTCGGGCAGCACAAGGGGCTCCATCATCTGTCCCACGTAGGCGTCGCTCAGGACAAAGACCGGGATGCGGTACTTGTCCGCGAGGTCAAAGGCGTGCATGGTGAACTCGCACATTTCCTGGACGGAGTTGGGCGAGAGGACGATGCAGTGGTAAGAGCCATGGCCGCCGCCCTTCACAATCTGGTTATAGTCGCCCTGCGAGGGATAGATGTTGCCGAGCCCCGGGCCTACGCGGCTGATGTCCACAATCACCGCCGGCAGCTCGGAGGCGGCCAGGTAGGAGATTCCCTCCATCTTGAGGCTGATGCCGGGTCCGGAGGAGGCGGTCATGCTGCGGACCCCGGCGGACGAAGCGCCATAGACCATATTGATGGCCGCCACTTCGCTCTCGGCCTGGATGAACGTGCGGGAGGCCGGCGGAAAGAGCTTCGCGGCGCCGTGGGCGATTTCGCTGGCGGGGGTGATGGGATAGCCATAGAAGGCCTGGCATCCCGCCAGAAGAGCGCCGCAGACCACGGCGTCGTTCCCCTTCATCAGTTTCATGCGCATGGGTTATTTCTGTTTCCTATATACCGTAATGGCCCCGGGTTCGGGGCACGCGTAAAAGCAGATTCCGCAGCCCGTGCAGGCCGATAGATCCTCTACCTTTGCCGCGTGGTAACCGAGCTTATTGTACGCGCCGGAGAGAGCCAGCACCCCGTTGGGGCACGAAACCACACACCGGCCGCACCCCTTGCAGAGCTCGAAGTGAAGGTGCACGGAAGGCCTCTTCACGGTCAGGGTTTCGCTCTCATCCACCAGGGTTCCTTCAGGGCACATGACTCCCCCTTGATTCTTCCTTCTCAGGAAATCGCGCGGGAGTCAAAGGGAATTCCCGGACCCAGACCCCCGTCTTCACAGCCGCGATTATAGGGCAAGAGGTGTCGTCTGACCACCGTTTTTCGCGTCTAAACCCGCGCGAAAGGCGGGAAAATGCGTAAGGCACAGAATACCAACACTATAGAATCCACGGGAAATGAAGCGCCCGGCGGGGAAAACGCCGGAAAACGAGTCGCAGCAGACCGGCGACGTCAGCAACATCCAGGGGACCGCAGCCAAGATCACGGAGGCATTGCCAAACACGGGCAAATGCGCTATTCTCATCGCCACCTGGTTTGGGCTCAGGCGCGTCAGGGCCGTTTCTTGATTGCAGGGAAAGCCGATGTTCTTTTTGGAGCTGCTCATTGTCCTTTTCACGCAATTGGTGGCCATGGTCGGGATGGCCGGGGCCATCATCATCGTCTGCGCCGGCGCGGTGGCGGTCGCTCTCCTTGTGTGTTACATCACGAACTGGCTCGTTAACCAGCTAACCGGCTTTGGGGGGCAGGGTTCCTCCCGCAGGGACAGAAAGAGCGGATGGTCCAAGGACGCAAAAGGGAGCAAGAAGGCGAAGCGGCTGGCGGAAATGGGTGACGAAGCCCTGGAGAGTTGGAGCCGGAAGAACCCCAAAGACGTAGATGCCGTGTGGGAGTTGTGCAGCCGCTGGGAGCAAAAGGGGGATATGAAAGGTTACGCGGATTGCCGGGAGCGTCTTCTGGAAATGGATTCGGAACTTGATGTGTCGCAACGCGCGGCCTACAGCCACCAGCTCGCCGATCTCTGCCTGGGACCTCTACAGGACACCGCGCGGGCGCGCAGAATTCTCGAGCGGTTCGTGGACCGCTTTCCCAGATCGGAAGAGGCCTTTCACACCCGCAAACGGCTGCTGCGAATCGCCAATGCCGACCCGCGGACGTCCGCACTCCCGGCGCAGAAAGAGCTATGATACTGAGTAGCGATCAAAGAGATACAATTCCACTCTTGTCCAAAATAAAACCTGCGATCATGAGATTGTCCTTGATGGGAAAGGCCGAAATCATCATAGATCAAAGCACAAACCGGGTTTCGGGACTCCGACAGGAGTCCAATGTGAATAGTCCAATGTGAATAGCCGTGGGTGAAACCCACGGGATGGGTTGAAGAAAGTGCCCCAACCCCGCAAGGGGTTGAACCATCCGGCTTTAGGGTTCGACCCCTTGCAGGGTCGGGCGGAAAAGAGGCGGCCTCCTTCCGTGGGTGAAACCCACGGGATGGGTTGAAAAAAGTGCCCCAACCCCGCAAGGGGTTGAACCATCCGGCTTTAGGGTTCGACCCCTTGCAGGGTCGGGCGGAAAAGAGGCGGCCTCCTTCCGTGGGTGAAACCCACGGGATGGGTTGAAAAAAGTGCCCCAACCCCGCAAGGGGTTGAACCATCCGGCTTTAGGGTTCGACCCCTTGCAGGGTCGGGCGGAAAAGAGGCGGCCTCCTTCCGTGGGTGAAACCCACGGGATGGGTTGAAAAAAGTGCC
>Ga0315279_10003960_pt1 | contig 20134 bp, 35 predicted proteins | sample YL17G06_20_MG_FD_203694 | JGI IMG/M metagenome (GOLD analysis project Ga0315279, IMG submission 203694) | Sediment microbial communities from Yellowstone Lake, YNP, Wyoming, USA - YL17G06_20 | ecosystem: Environmental > Aquatic > Freshwater > Lake > Sediment | place: USA: Wyoming | collected... | reverse complement strand
TCAAAAGGACGCCAGTTCTGGAAGTGAATACTCCGGTAATATAAAGGTAAGCAGTTCCTGCCAAAGCAATAGTAATCATCAACATAAGAATTGTTGCGATTACGGCTGAAATACCTTTCATACTATTATCTATAAAATATTTTGTTAACGTGGTATATAAAACAATATGTTTAACGTTTAGCCTGAACAATATAGTGATCCTGTGGCTGAAGATCCACCGCCAGTTACTCTAAGACCATATAGTCCTGATGTTGCGCCTGGACCAGAACGAGAACATGCTGTTGAGTTAATCCCACCTGCGTTTATTGAATAAATAGAGCATGCTGAGGATGAGTAAGTTCCATTAGGATAAGTCATATCTATCGAGATGGTTCCTGAAACAGTAGTTCCATCGTTTCGAACATAAAGAATAATGCCACCGCAGGTAGAAGACTGCCCATCAATACTCAAAAGGACGCCAGTTCTGGAAGTGAATACTCCGGTAATATAAAGGTAAGCAGTTCCTGCCAAAGCAATAGTAATCATCAACATAAGAATTGTTGCGATTACGGCTGAAATACCTTTCATACTATTTCGTCCTAAGTATTATTTGGTTTATGATGGTATATAAAAGTTTTATAGAGATGTACTAGATAACTAGTTTTTTTTTGTTATTTACAATAAACAACAAGCGACAAAGAATTAGAAGCTGTTGACAAAGTAAATCTATGGGTTCCACTAGAACAATTATAAACTTTCACATAACCTGCTCCACCAGATGGAAAAAGCTCATCAACAACACAGTCACCAGAACACCCTGAATTAGTTTTTGTGCAAACAAAAGAAGCTTTTGTAAGAGCCACACCCCCACCGTTTCTTATAACAAAATAGGCAGTCTCATTTACGCAATATGCAGTAACTTCCTCGATTGTAACAGGCTTAACAAAAGAAAGATTGCTTACTAAAGCATACAGCCCTCCGGCTATTCCAAGCGACATAAGCAAAAGAATTATTGTTACGACTGGTTCAGAAAACCCTTTCATAAATACTAATTAAAGAAATTTTATTTAAATAGTATATGAAAAAAATAATCCTTGACACAAATTTCCTAATCGATTTGGGTAGATTCAAAATAAGCATTGACGAAATTGGAAAAGTGCTACCAGAAAATTATGAAATGCAAATCGTTGCTCCTTCTGTTGAAGAATTAAAAAAAATTGCAACAACAAATGCTGAAGAAAGCAAGTTTGCAAAGTATGCTCTCATGCTCATCGATTTGAGAAAAATGAAAATTTTAGAAACAAAAGAATCTGCAGACAATGCAACTCTATCTATTGTTGATAAAGATACTATTGTTGCAACGAATGATGTCGAATTGAGAAAAAAATTGAAAACAGAAGGAATTAGATGCATATATGTGCGTGCAAAGAAAAAATTGGAAATAGGATAAATTAATACGCGTTTAAATATGTTTTAAGAAATTATAAGTTATAGATGATTGAATGTACAGAATTGTAACAGTTGAAGACAGGGTAAGAGTTCCTCCGACAAAGTTAGGAATGAATGTTCATGAAGCAGTCTACAACAGCATAGCAGAACAGATGGAAGGAATGCTTGAACCAAGGCTTGGAATAATTCTTTCAGTAGTTGAAATTGTCAACATTGGAGAAGGTAAAATTGTTGCAGGAAATCCGGGGGTCTTTTACAATGCAACTTTCAAACTTTTGGCATTCAAACCAGAAATGAATGAGGTAGTAAACGGAGAAGTCATTGACAATACAGAGTTTGGATCTTTTGTAAGAATGGGCGCAATTGATGGATTGATTCACATATCCCAAATAATGGACGATTTTGTTAGTTTTGACGACAAAAATTCTGTTTTTCTAGGAAAGGAGAGTAAAAGAACGCTTAAAGAAAAGGATAAAGTTAGAGCAAGAATTATTTCTGTCAGCTTTGCAGGAAATGAACAAAACAAAATTGGCCTTACAATGAGACAAGTGGGATTAGGAAATCTAAACTGGATTGCTGAAGAGAAAAAGAAGGTAAAGAAAGCAAAAGAATAAAAGTATTGAGAGTAATTTAAAAATTGATTTCATGGCAAGAAAAAGTCAAGTTTGTAGAAACTGTAGAAGGTTTACAACAGAAGCAGTCTGCCCGTTCTGCAAGTCAACAAATTTATCCGCAAGCTGGAAAGGAATGGTTGCCATCATTGATATGAACAGCGAGATAGCCAAAATCTTGAAAGTAGCCGAGCCTGGAAAATATGCTTTGTATGTGGGATGAAAAATGAATTACAATGTATTGGATGAAAAACAGAATGAATTGCTGAAAAGGAAAGAGATGAAAATCGAAGTCGAACATCTCCTAGCGGCAACTCCTTCAAAAGCACAATTACTAAAAGAATTAGCTACTGCTTACTCAGTTCCTGAGGAAAATATTGTGATTGATTATATTTTTACACAAAAAGGGATAGGAAAATCAATAGCAAAAGTAAAAATTTACAAAGAAAAACCAAAAATCAAAGAAAAAAAGCAGAAAGTGAAGAAGGAGGAAGTAAAAAGTGAAGCACCAGCCAGTAAAAGTCAGTAAATTTTTTAAAATCGAAGGATCAGCAATCACAAGAACAAAAAAATACTGTCCGAGATGCGGCGATGGTTTCATTCTCAGTGATCATAAGGATAGAACTTATTGTGGAAATTGCCATTACAGTGAAATAAAAAAATCTAATAAGGTTTCTACCTAAAACCTAAAGATTCATAAATTCTATCAATTTCTGCTCCAGTAGTAGAATCACCAACTACGGCTCCATTCGAATTTGCAAAAAGACAGCTTCCGACAAAAGGACTACCAAAATTAGCAGTTCCGATATCTGCTTTTACTTTTAAAATTTCTTCAATTTTTTTGATTTCATTTTCTTTCGCGTCTCGATGAATAAAACATCCTTTGTTTGTTGCGACTGCTGAAGAGCCGACAATGTTCATCCCAGCCACAGTCCCGAATTCTGCTTCTACGCCCAAAATATTTTCAATTTTTTTCTTGTCAGCTTTTGAAAATGTTTTTGAAATTACTACTCCTTTGTCGTTACACAAAATCAAATTTCCTAAGCAATTGAATTTCGAACCAAGGACTGCATAATCTAAATCAAAAGATTTGAAAACTGCTTTCACCCTTTCAATCTCAAATTTTTTCATAATATTTGGCAAAACGACTCCGTTTGAGTTCATTGCACAAAAAATTCCAGCAAAATCCGTTCCGGATAAAGTTGTCCTTACAATTTCTACATTAAGAATTGGATCGATTTTATCTTCAACTTTTTTTGAAATGAAATTTCCTATAAGACAAACTTTATCTGAGCATTTTGCATAAAGTCCTAAATTATGATCTCCAAAGAAGTTTGTTTGAATTATTTGCAAGCAATCACTTTTCAACCAATTCTGCTTTTGATGTTTTATCATCAATTGAGGTAATTTTTATTTTGAGCTTAGTTTTTGGATTCTGAATACTTCTTTCCCAAATTTTCTCGTTTAAAGATTTGTCGATTTTAATTTTTTTCTTGCTGTGCCTTTTCAACAAATCCCTGACTATTCTCGAAGCAGTACTGCTTCTTTTCCAATACGGAGTCTCTTTCAACTTTTTCCTTATGTTAATTGTGATTATTTTTTCATCAGCCATAATTTTTAATAAATCTCAATCTTATTAAAGGAGGGCTTAAGCAATATTTATATACTCGGAAAGTCAAATTTTCTATTAGATAGAAATGAAAGGAATTTCTCCATTGATTTCTGCTGTTTTGCTGATTGCGTTTACTGTTGCAGTTGGTGGAATTGTTAGCATATTCATGACTGGTTTTACAAAGACAACCACAGGAGCCGTTTCTTCAGGAGGACAAGCTTTGATTACATGTGGTTCGTCTTCACCAACTGTTGATCAAGTTAGGGGTAATGGCACTAGTGGTGTTATGAATTACACTTACACAAATCCAGGATCTATTGCTCTGCAAAACATGGTAATATATACAACTTTGAGTAATGCCAGCACTATTTCAAGTAGTCCTTCGTCAGCTACCTTGGGGGCTATGGCATCAGCATCAATTTCAGTGACTTTAAGTGGTACTGGTAATGCAACACCAACAGAAGTTAGAGTGGTTGGTGTTTGTGTGACTTCATCAGGAAACCAAACTGTTTATGGGTCTTGCGTAACTGGTCAATCTTGCATGTCTGTTACAGCTTAAAAAAAGCAATATAAATTAGACCTTTATTCTGACTCTTTTCCATCTCTTTATTTTATCAACATTAATTCTTCTAGTACCAGCTCTTTTCATACCGAATTTTTTCATATCCGCCCAACGAGGAGCAGACCTAACTTTACCTATTTTTCCTAATTTTATTTTCTTACTCGAACTTCTAATCGCCACTTTGAACTAACTCCCTTAATTCTTTAGCTTTTTCTCTCGCAATTCTTATCATTTGTGTTATGTCTTCAAATTTTAATCCTTTAACACCCTGCTTCTGAAGCGCGCAAATAGTATTATCTTCTCTGATTGCAATGCTTAACTTAGAATCAAGAATTTTTTCTTCTTGAAGGTTTGGATCAACAATAAAACTGTCACCAACTTTTCCTACAGTAATTGTTATCGGAACATGTGAGATAGGCAATTCCTTTTCATACTCTCCTCTCAAAATATTTTCGCCTTCCATTTTTGGAATTTTTGTATTTAAAATTGCAGCAACTGCGGCAAGAGCAGCAGCATCCAAAAGATTTCCTTGATGATTGATCATGTGAATATCAATAAAGTTTATCCACACTTTTTCTCCAGCAACAAACACAAGCTTTTCCATGTCAATAGCATGAGACTCTCTTATTCCTCTGTCAACTACTCTTGATAATTCAACTGCATCTTCTTGAGGTGGACCAGATTCAAAGTCAGGCGAAGCAAGCGGAGTAAATTCTGAATTAACAATTAAAATTCCTTCGTCCGGAGTATCTGCATAAGGCTCGCCAATATTCATTTTAACTCCTGCGATGACTTCAGTATCTCCAATTTTAACACCAGCCGAACCTTCTGCGTTTTTTATTATTCCTTTATTTATTTCGATCTTTCTGAATTCGTCAAACTTTCTTCCATCAATTCTTTTTCCTTTCAAAATCAATTCAAGCGCATATTTTTCTTCCATACTAAAACCTCTTATAATTCTCCTTCAAAACTTTTTTCTGCAGTTCGTAAATTTTTATACAATTTTCTTTTGCGAGATTCAGCAATTTTTCAAACTCTTCATTTGTAAGAACTCCGTCCATCTGCAGCAAAGTGACATTCTTTCTTGAACCCTGCAAAGCAAGAGCCATATCTGTCTCTCCAAAGTTGTCTTCCTTTCCGTTAAGATCAACTACTAATTGTCCATCAACTTTTCCAATAGAACATGCAGAAACCAAATCTCTCATCGGAATTCCTGCTGATGCTAAAGCTAACGAAGCAGCATTTATAGCAGTTACTCTCGTGCTGCCATCAGCTTGCAAAATTTCTACAAAAACATCAATAGTAGCTTTCGGAAATTCTTCCAAAAATATTACTTCTTCCAAAGCAGAACGAATGACTTTTGAGATTTCAACACTCCTTCTGTCCGGTCCAGGAGACTTTCTATCATCAACAGAGAATGGAGCCATATTATATCTTACTCGCAAAATTCCTGCTTCAGATTGCTGCAAAAATCTTGGAAACAATTCTCTTGGACCGTAAACAGCAGCAATAGCAACACTGTTTCCGAATCTGACTAACGCAGATCCAGTAGCTCTGCTAACAACACCAACTTTCATATCAATTTCTCTTAGTTCATTCAGAGCTCTTCCATCCAATCTCTTTCCATCAATAATTAATTTTTCTTCTGATTTGTGTCCCATTTATTCACCTAACAATTTTTCAATTTTTTCTGTCAGACCAACAGTATGAGATTCTTTTTCAATTGTCAAAATTGCTTCAATAGCTTTTGCTTTGTTTTCCCCTCTCAGCCAAACAACTCCATTCTGCCCAGTAATTATGTCGCATGCTGTTTTTAGTTTTATCAGTTTTATCATGCTTCCTTCTTTTCCAATTATTCTTGGAATTTTTTGCGGAGTAACTTTGATAATAATTCCACCTAGCAGCTTTCTGCAACCATAATCGCGCATTGAAACTTGAACTGTTTTGTTTTTTGTGACTTTCGAAACTGTGCAGAAAATTAGATTATCAACATCAAAAAATCTGCTTATGTCTGTCCTTTGAGTGTCAACAAATTCGTCAACTCCCTCAGCAAGCGGCAAGTAAGCGGAATACGGTGAATTTAAATCAACAAACCATCCTGAAACTTCTGTGGATGAAATTATGCCAACAATTTTGTCTCCAATGTTCGGAAGATAAATTCCAGATAAAGGCAAAACATTTACTTCGTATTCATTTATTCTTGGAACGCCAAGGAATTTTGCAAAAACTTTTTCTCCCTCGAAGAAAGCCCCACGCCCGACTTTTCTTCCTTTCTTTTCATCCAAAAATTCTCCAGGCAAAACTATTTGCAATTCTTTTAGTTCAGGATGCTCTTTTATTACTTCTTGTGTTTCTTTTTCAATTGAAGGCTCTTTATCCATTAGAAATCCTCTCTTTTGACAATTTTTGATTCATACTGCCCGTGAGTCAGACCAGAAATTTTTTGGAAAAATTCATCCTGTATTCCCGCAAGGATTTTTACTTGAACTTGAAGGCTTCCATCGTTGAGCCATTGTTCATTCAAAATACTTCCAGAAGATTTCAGAATGTTGTAGCTTTTTCCTGCAAACTGAGCTGGGATTTTTATTTGCAAAATAAGATTTTCAAATTTAATCGGAATAATTGTTTTAATAGCTTTTAGCACTTTGTCTATCTGCATTTCAGCATCAACAAAAGGATCAACATTTATTCCTGCTTGGTCCATTGCGTTCGTAATTCTTTGCGGTGGATGTGGGGTGTTTGTTTGCGGATTAATTCCCCTTCTTGAAATAATTGTTGCGATTTGCGTTTTCTTTTGTTCAACCATTTGCCTTCTTTGCTCTGTTGTGAGCTGCAATTCTCCCTGTTTTATTATTTTTTCCGCAATTTTCATCACATCAGTTGTTCCAAAAAATTTCTGCAAATCAGACTCAGAAACTCTTTCAGTATTTCTTACGTCATGATAAACTCCTGAAAAAGCAATTATTTCGCTCATGTCTATTTTCGTTCCTTTTTTGAAATCCAAAGCTTTGTTGGGATCGACTAGCACTTCGAACTTCTGCCCGCCGACTGTAAGTCTGCTAACTACAGCTTTGTCTACACCGATAACCAAAACAAATCACCATTTTTTCTCTTTTCTCTCAAAATTAACAGTTTATTTAAGTTTATTAATCTCTTCTTTTGACAATTTTCTAAAGTTCTGGCTAGAAGAAATAATTGCAATATCAATAGCAGCCTCCTTCTTTTCCTTCTCTGTTTTATTCAAAATATCAACTGCAAGACTAACAGCGTCTTTCTCGCTCATATTTGGCTTCCATCTCTGCCTCAAAATCTTATTTGCAAGAACTGCGCCTCTGCCTAAAGCGTATGCTTGCCATTCAAACAGAGTTCCAGAAGGATCTGCTTCGATAACATGTGGACCCGCTTTATCAAATCCGCTTATCAAAAATGAAACTCCAAAAGGTCTGAGTCCTGCATACAAAGTGCTGACTTGCATCCTGTCTCCAATAACTCTTGCTATGCTCCACACGTCAGCCGGCTCTTCATAAGTAATTTTATGTACTTGAGCTCGAACACGAGATTGATTTACAAGAACACGTGCATCTGCTAGAAATCCAGCAGCAACAGCTCCAATATGCTCATCCACTTGGAAAATCTTTTCCATTGAAGTGCTAACTATCAAAGAACTGTTTGGTTTCAAAGTTGCCAAAACAGCTCCGTCTTTGAAAACTATTCCTAAGCAAGTCGTTCCTCTTTTTACAGCTTCTTTTGCATATTCTACTTGGAACAAACGTCCGTCTGGACTAAAGACAGCTATAGTTCTGTCATAGCCCATATACTCTGGCATTATTTCTGGAATTCAGAACACCTTTAAAATAAATTTGTTAAGTTAACTTATAAAACTTAACTTAAATAGCTTATTTCAGATTCAGTCCTTTTATTGTTCCAGAAATTGCAAGTATTTTGAAAATTACTCTTACATCTCCAAGTCTAGTAATCAAACCTAAACTTGTTAGAATTTTATCAACAGAAAAGTTATTGCAACGAATGACTCCGATTTGTTTGTTTTCATCGTAAAGATTTTTTATTATCCACAAAGAAGTTTGTGCATTTCCTAATTCACCAAAAAAATCTTGAGCAGTATTCCAAATAGCTGCTTCTAAATCTGAAAACATAATTCTTTCTTCAGATAAAACTTCATATGCAATATATCTTTCCTTTTCTCTTAATGTTGGTTGATTTATTTTCAATTTTTTTCTCTGAATCATTTAATTGCTTCCTTCAAAATATTTTCTGGGCCTTCTTTCACCATGATTTCCCAAGATCTTTTGTAAGTCAATCCTCTTTTTGTTTTCGGAAAAAATTCCCATGTTCTCTCATATTTTAAATATTTTTCGGCATCTTTTTTGAAAACTTTTTCAATTGTCAGTTTTAATAAAGCTTCAACTGATAGATGAAGCAAAGTATTGAATCTTTCTTTTGAATATTTCTTATAAATTCCTTTTTTTGTTTTAGGACTAATCATTTTCTTCTTGTTTGAAACATACAGAACATGACATAGTTCATGAACTAGTAAAGTAAACATGAATCCTTTTCTATCTCTAATTTTCAAAGTCAGTGGTGCTGAATATGAGAATGGCGCAAAATAAGATAGATAACAAACAATTTTTTCTGAATGCCATTTGAAACCAGAAATCTTACTCATTGTAGTAAGAATTTTTCTCTCTTTATTATCCCAATATTTTTGGAATTTTCTTTGAGCTTTGTAAGCATTTTCGGTTCGTTTGTAATTATTTGGTTTCCCAGACAAAACCTCATCATAAATAGTAGAATAATAAAAAATCACTTTAGGTATTTTCATTTTATTTTCACTCCCGGCGCAATCCATTTTTTATCTCTTCTTTCTTTGCTTTGCAAAACAATTTTTTCAGGAACTTTTGTCAAACATTCTTTTGCTTCATTTATTTTCAATCCAACTTCCATTAAAAAAGAAATTAGTTCAAGCGGGGCTCTCAATTCCCAGTGGGACAAAGAACCTGAACAAATTATCATTGGCACATGAATTTTTTTTGCAAGATTTACATTTGAAATTATGTTTGCCAGAACTTTGCTTCTTGATTTTTCTTCGTTAATTAAAATTTCTCGAAAATTAATTTCAATTGCCACACTGTTTTCTCGAGCAAGTTTCATCAAAATATGGTTCATTCCGGAATCAGTTCTTTCAAATGAGGGATGAGTTAGAATATCTACTTCTGGCGTTTCTACTGCTGCGCGATTCATTTTCAAATCTCCGCCTTGGGCCAAAAGAATATCGAATTTTCTTCTTTTCTGCACAAGAACTTCTAATTCGTGCGGATTTCTTGCTTCGAATCCAAGAAAAATTTCTATTCCAACTTTTTCCGACACTTTTCGGATTTCTTCATATCTTTTTTTTATCTGATCATCGTTCTGAAAATATTCAACAAAACAAATTCCTGAATAATTCAGTTTTTTTGCTGTTTGTGCTAGTTGCTCTAGAGACGAAGTTCCTTCGGAAAATGCTGAATGGATGTGAAGATCAAAGTACTTCATAAAATAAGTTTACTTTAACAAATAATTAAATCCCACGAGATTTCTTTCCAGAAGAAGTAAGACCTCTAACAACTCTGTTCCTGCTTTTTGCAATCCATTTTATTTTTGGATCAGATTTTATTTCAGGATTGGAAGGATCCACAAGAATAACTTCAAAGAATTTATACTGACCATCTTCTCCAACATAATAACTATTCAAAACTTCGAGATTTCTAAATCTTCTTCCAGCCTTTTCTTCAGCAATCCACTGCAAACTCTTGCCATGAGTAAAATGAACTAATCCGGCAGAAGATGGCTTTCTGCCTCCTCTTCCGTATTTAATTCTTCTTCTTCCACCCTTTCCGATTTTCACTCTTGCAATAACATAACCGTGCTTTGCTTTGTAGCCTAAAGCCCTTGCTCTATTCAATCTAGTAGGTTTTTCAGCTCTTACTACAGTTTCTTGCTTTCTCCATAAAGAGACTCTTTGCTTGAAAAGACTGCCTAGTTTCTGTTTCGGCTTTTTCCAAAGGTCTGAAATATAACTATATGAACTTTTCATTCTTTTCACTTTGCTGTTAAAGTTTATATATTCTTTGTTATAAAATATGTTTATGCAAGCAGCAGTAAAAGTCTTAATTGGAATTGTTCTTGTCGTAGGAAGTGTTTGGTGGATTTGGCAAGGTGCTGACCAATATCTCAAGGGAATAACTATCAATCATAAGGGTATTGCAGACTTAGTTGTTGTTTTAGATGGTGCTGTTCCAGTTCTAGTTTTCTTGCTGGGAATATTCATTATCTGGCTTGAAATTGATGAAATGAAAATTGAGAAAGAACTTAAGAAAAGAAAGTAACCTTTTATTCTCTTTAATATTGAGTTATAATTTATGGGAATTCAAATTTCTGAGATAATTCCGAAGAAAGAAGTAGAACTAGTCGATTTAGCTGGAAAAAAGATTGCAATAGATGCTTTCAACACAATTTTCCAGTTTTTATCAATAATTAGAGATAGATTTACTGGAGAGCCTCTGAAAGACAGCAAAGGAAGAGTAACTTCACATTTATCAGGACTAATGTACAGAACAATTAATTTTGTAGAAGCAGGAATAAAGCCGATTTATGTTTTTGATGGAGAGCCTCCAAAGCTGAAAAAGAGAACGCAAGAAGAAAGAGAGCAAATCAGACAAGAAGCTAGAGAAAAATGGAAAGAAGCGCTAAGAAAAGGAGAAGCTGCTATGAAGTATGCGCAAGCTGCTTCGCAACTGACAGATGAAATGCTGAAAGATGCAAAAAAGCTTCTAGAATTAATGGGAATTCCTTATTTGCAAGCCCCAAGTGAAGGTGAAGCGCAATGCTCATTTATGACAAAAAAAGGTGACGTCTTTGCAACTGGTTCACAAGATCATGATGCTCTTCTTTTTGGATCCCCAAGACTAGTCAAAAATCTTTCAATTGCGGGCAGGAAAAAAGTTCCGAATAAAGAAGTTTACATTGATGTCAAGCCAGAATTGATTGAATTAAAAGAAGTTTTAGAAAGTTTAGGATTGAACCAAAAACAGCTAGTTATAATGGGAATTCTTATCGGAACTGATTATAATGAAGGAGTGAAAGGATTTGGACCAAAAAGATCTTTGGAAATAGTAAAAGAAGAAAAAACTCTTGAAAGAGTTTTGAAAAAAGTAAAATGGGAGGAAAAAGTTGATCCACAAGAAGTTATGAAATTATTTTTAGAGCCGAAAGTTACAGAAAAATATGAATTCAAATGGAAGCCACCAGAAGAAGAAAAATTGACAAAATTTATGGTTGATGAGCATGATTTCTCAAGAGAAAGAGTTGAAAAAGCAATTCAGAAATTGCAAGAGAGATTTATTTCAGGAACTCAGTCTAGTCTAAAAGGATTTGTTAAAGAATAAATTGCACTTAAATGTTTTTTATTTCATCTACTTTCCATGGTAAAAAAATATTTACAACTGGAAAAATTGCCATATGTCCAGCAAGAACAAATCATAAAAGAAGGGCTTTGGGCTCTACAACAAAAATTTCCAGAATTAGATGACATCTATTTTGGCACAACACATATTCAAAACCAACTGAAAAGTCGAATGATTTGGGCGCCTACTCCACATATTGGAAATATTTTGGATGGATTAGTTACAAAAGGGGAAGTGCACCGCGATCTTTTTTATAACAACAATCAAGAATTGCTATATACAAAGTTGTATCGACTTCTTTCTATTCCGAAATAATTCACCGACATAGAGGTTCAGAAAAATATTTATTGATGTCACACATGTGACATTTTTAAAATATCAAACTTGTGGAACTGTTGCTACTGCCACTTCTTTTGGCGCTTCAACTACAGTTCTTACAGTTTTTTCAATGATATTAACTGTTTTGATTTCAGATTCTGGCTCGTTCAAATCATGATATGTAATTTTAGCTTCCTTACAATTTCTTTTAAGATAAAGTGTATACCAATCCATTCCTGTAAAAATGGGAAAAACACAATCGTTGTCGCTAAATCTGTCTAATCCGACCGCCTCAAAACTTGATGAGAGTTCACCTCGCAATCTGCCAGATATGGCCGGAATATACGTATTCGTTGGATTAAGAGAATATTTACGAACTACCATCTCTAGTTTCATGTTATTTATTTCATACAAAAACTTTAAATATCCAATGATTACTCGATGGGTGATATATGAAAAAGAAAAAAATGAATTGGAAATCATAGTTTGTGTTTTTTGAAAACGCATTTAAATTAATTGAATTTTAATTGATTTTTATGAGTCTTGAAAAAATAGTCGATATTGCAAAACGAAGGGGAATAATCTTTCCATCTTCTGAAATTTATGGTGGACTTGCTGGTTTCTTTGATTTTGGGCCTGTAGGGCTAAGGATTAAGAAAAAGGTAGAAGAAAGCTGGCGAGAATTTTTCATAAAATCTGTTGATAATATTTACGAAGTGCAAACTTCTTTAGTCATGCCAGAAGCCGTTTGGGAAGCTAGTGGGCATACAAAAGATTTTATTGATCCTTTGGTTAGTTGCAAAAAATGCAATTCTGTTTATAGAGCGGATGATTTAATTCAAGAAATTACTGGAAAATCTGTTGAGGCTCTAAAGCCTGAAGAATTATTCAAGATGCTAAAGAAAGAGAATGTGGTTTGCCCAAAATGCAAGTATTTTGCATGGTCTGATATCAAAATATTTCATTTGATGCTGAAAACACAGGTAGGGCCAACAGAAGGAAATATTGCTTATCTGAGACCGGAAACAGCTCAAGGAATTTTTGTAAATTTCAAAAATATTTTGAATTCTACGCGAGCAAAGCTTCCATTTGGAATTGCGCAAATCGGAACTTCTTATCGAAACGAAATCTCACCAAGACATTTCATAATGCGTTTGCGAGAGTTCAACCAAATGGAAATAGAGATGTTTTTCGATCCAAATGAAAAAGATTTTGATTTTGAAAAATTTGCGAAAACAAAACTGAAAATCGTAAAAAGAGATGGTAAGGTTGTTGAAATAACTGCAGAAGAAGCTGTGAAAAAAGAAATAATTCCAACAAAATGGCAAGCATACTTCATGGCAAAGGAAGCGGAATGGTACCAAAAAATAGGAATACCAAAAGAAAAAATCCATTTCAGACACATGAAACTAGAAGAAACTCCACACTACAGTATGGGAAACTTTGATCTAGAAATCGAATTTGATTTTGGCTGGAAGGAAGTTGTTGGGAATGCTTACAGAACTGATTTCGATTTAGGCACTCATGCAAAACATGCGAAAACTGACATGAGTTTTGTTGCAGATGATGGAAAGAAATTTATTCCACATGTTGTAGAACCTTCATTCGGAATTGATAGAACTATTTACGCAATTTTGCTTCATTCATTTCGTGACGGAAAAGATAGAGGTTGGGAATTTTTCTCATTTCCGAAAGAAATTGCTCCATTTGCTGCAGCAGTTTATCCTCTAGTTTCTAAAGACAAGCTTCCAGAAAAAGCAAAAGTGGTTTTTGAAATGTTGAAAAAAGAGTTTGCTGTTTTTTATGACGAAAGTGGAAGTATTGGAAAAAGATATGCAAGAGCTGATGAAATAGGAACTCCTTTTGCAATTACTATTGATTATGATACTTTGAAAGATGATTCTGTTACTGTTAGATCAAGGGACACGAAAAAACAAGTTAGAGTGAAAATCAAAAAGTTAGCTGAATTTTTGAAGGAAAATTAAACAGCCTTGCCTCTGTAAATTTTGGCAAACTGAGGAGTTAGAACAAGAAAGTCTTCATCAACTCCAACAACATCTCCATTCATTGCAGTTATAGTTTTTCTCAATTTTTCAACAGATCTCTTCAATTCATTGATATCTTTTTCTCTCAAGTCTCTGATTCTCAGAAAAATAACAGTTCCCTCTCTTAGCGATTGTTGAACTCGATCTGTATCAGTATAGCTTGCCAGAGAATCTATTTTAACAGATATATTACTATCTTCAGGAGCAGGACTTACTTCGACAAAATCTTCTCCTTTTTCAGATTTTGTAGACAACAATTTACCAAGCGTTTCCTTTAGTCCCATAAAATTCTAAATATAAAATTAGTTTTTAGCTTTAAATATTTGTTCGATTTAGAAAACTTAAAAACAACTATCCCAATTCTCTTCTCAATTCTTCAAGCATAGAAGCAACAGACCAAATTCTTGTTCTTGTATACATTGGCATATTCGGATCGTTCGTTATTTCATCCAAATTATGAATAGCAGTAGAAATTTTCACTTCATCAGAATCATTTCCTTGCAAAATTATTTTTGAATCTTCAGCAACTTTTCTGATGTTTTTTGGAACTGTTCTATCATTCATAATCTGATCTAGCAATTCAACAACTTTTGTATAATCCACCATAACCGACACCTGCATTACTTCATCACTTCTTTTAACTTAGATTGCAACTCTTTAAGCTTATTGCTTATTCTTTCTTCATTTTTTTCCAGACTTTTTATTTTCAGTTCAATGCTCTCTTTTGCTTCTTCCAAGTCTTTTTTTATTTCTTCGACTGGCTTGTTAACCATAATATTTCCTATTATTTTGTACGCAGTTTTTTGATTCGTCTTCTGTAGCTCTTCCAAAGCTTTTGCAGCTTCCATAGACTGCAGCCTAAAACTCTCTTTCTGAATAACCACGTTCTGCAGTTCTTGCTGATAATTTTGAAATTCTGCAATCATTTCTTCTTCCATAATTTCACTCCAAATAAAAATTATCGTGCTACAACTCTTCGAATAACTTCGGGTCTTTTTTTGCTGAAAATTCTGTGACCGCAATAAGGACATCTTATTCTGTCCTCAATTTTAGTTATTTCTTTTTTGCAGTTAACGCACCTGTACATTTAACCACTCCTTCTTAAAACAGCCTCTGAATGAGGATAATAAGCCAAACCAGCAAATCTGTTTCCACATTTTTTGCATTTCCAAATTCCAGTCGACTCTCTTTTCACATATACCAGTCCACATTTAGGGCATCTATGTCTTTTCTTCTGAATTTTTTCAATATCTGCAACTTGCTGTCTGTCTTTCTTTCCATATCTGCTTCCAAATCTTCCAGCAGTTCCTATTTTCTTTTTTCTTCCCATGAATTCACCGTATTATTTTAAATTGTTTTTTTGCAGATAAACTATCCAAAATCATAATCAATTGATTTTCACTAATCACATTCTTTAATTTCCCTGATTGATAAAGCTGCATTAAATACAATTCAAGCTGATTTGCAATTTCAGGCTTGACAAGTCTTATTCTTCCCATTCTTTCTATTGCAGTTTTGTCAAGAATTTTTTTCAAAACTATTTTTTTCATCTGTTCCATTTCTTGCTGCTGAAGTTCTTCTTCGTTCATTTTTTCATCCCCTTAGCAACTGAAGATAAAAGTTTCTGCCCTTTTGGCGTCAACTTTCTTCCTTTCTTGTTTTTTGCAACTAGATCTGCTGCTTCAAGTTGCTGAAGCAGTTTTCGCAAAATACTGCCACCAGCTATTTTAGAAATGGCTGGCTTGTGACCTCTTCTCTTCTTTCCACCATAATAAGTACGAAGTCTTTCAACACCAACACTACCTTCAATAGAAATTCTTCTCAGCAAGCTTGCTGCTCTAATATACCAAAAATCTTTTTGCTGCGGGGGTCTTTCTCTATGAGAACCAGTTTTAGCAAAACTCATCCAGTGCGGAGGCTTAATTTGTTCTATTTTTTTAAGTTCTTCTTTCAATTTTTCTACAAATTCTTGTGCTGGAACTTCTTTTACCGACACCATATTTATCAAATTCCTTGTAAAACTTTAAGAAGATAACAATATATAAGCTGTGGCTGAGATTATAATCACAAATCCTGCAATAATTAGAATTATTATTAAAATACTTTTAGTAAATCCTGTGAATTGCCTACATAGATTATTTACTGTTGGATCTTTTGCACAGCTGTCAGATAATTTTTGGATTTGATCGAAAATATAGAACAAAGTGAATACTGCTACAAAGACAGCTGCAAGACCAAATACTATAGGGGATATTCCTTTCATTTTCTCACTTGTATGGATATCTATATAATTTATTGCAATTTACGCATTTAATAATTAAACTTTTTCCTTCAGTTCTCACTCTAACTTTTGTTCCTTTTAGCAAAGTATTACAATTTTTACAAAATTTTCTTTTCATTTCTTTTGAAAAACGAACATTGTATCTTGTTCCAATTTTTCTTGCAAGTTCAACATATCTCTGACTTCTTTTCAAATTTTTGTTCAGATTCTTTTCTGCAAGATCAAAAAGAATGTCAATTCTTTCTTTTGCGATTTTTTGCTGATAGTCAGGCTTTCTGGATATTTGTCGCATTACCTAAATTAGGAAAGTACTTAATAAAAAGCGGGACATCCTTCAGTGTTGCTAATGCAGTATAATGCAAACCAGGAAATATCGAATTGAAAACTGGGAGTCCTCGTTGTGTAATGAGAGCTAAATAACATCGTGGATAATGAAAAGAATTGTAATCTTTGAATTTTTCTTCCCAGCTTCTTCTGTTTCCACGAGATGATCGTAACTCTCCCACTACAAGTTCTCCTAAGGCAAATCCTACTGTTTTTTCGACTTCCAAGTGCCACTTTTCAAAATGATGATATTCCTTTACAACTTCAGCAATGCTTGTCTGCAATAATAATCCCTTTGAAACGAGGCCATCTCTTGCATCATAAAATCTATTGTCACTTAATTTCGTATTTTTCAAAATATTTTTTACCAAAGGTAATTTTCCATATAGATTTTGACTAATAATATGTCTCAATAATTCCTCCTGATTCCATGAGCCGGAAATCATTCTGAAAGCATCTTGTTCTTCATAAAGCCTCAATGCGCCTACTTTCAATTCTATAATTCTTGGCATGCAATAACTTACTATAAAAAATTTAAAAAGAAGTGGGGTCGCTGGGATTTGAATTCCTGAAGGTTTAACACCTTTCCCAGGTCATGACGGCCCAAGCGTCACAGCCTAAACCAAGCTAGCCGACGACCCCTCATTTGATATTACAAAATCTATACTTAATAAAAGATTAAATTGTTTTCTGAATGGGGAAGCTGGGATTTGAACCCAGGTGTTATCCACCCCAAGGATAAATCCTTTTGGCATTTTAATTAGACCAAACTAGATGACTTCCCCTATATTCACCACTGTAAGTTATTGTAATTTTTCAAATATCTTTCTTCTTTGTTTTTTAAAGAGAAAATGTTTAAAGAAAACGCAGTAATTTTTGCACTTTTAATTCTTACTGCTGCTGGTTTAAGTTTGATTTACTATTCTGTTTCTTTGACAGAATCTGCAGAAACTGAAATAGCAAATATTGGAAATTTTCCAAAAGGAAGCTTGGTGAAAATCAGCGGAGAAATTTCCAAACTTTCGAAAAGCAAAACCGGCAACATATATTGGACTATTGAAGATGGAACAGGAAGTATAACAATCCCGTTGCTTGGTAGCATTGCAGATGATTACACTACCATTTCAAAGAATTCTTTGGTTACTGTCACTGGCTTGGTTAGCGAATATAATAATGAGTTGGAAATAATGCCCAAAGAAATTGAGGTGAAATGATGCTGGATTTTTTTCTTTACATCATTTCAGGAGTTTTAGTTGGAACGGCTGCTTCTTTTGTTCCAGGTCTTTTTTATTCTGAAATTTCGCTTCTGTTTTTTGGTTTTGTATCAGGAATCAATGCTGCAATTTTCATTTCTTCCTCTGCAATAGCATTTTCCCTCTTTGAATTCATAAGTACGAACATCTTTGAAATAGGAGATGACATCACTTCTCTTGCTCTTGATACAAAAATTCACATGGAAAATCTCTCGAGAATTGCAAAGACAGTTTCATCAGGAACAATCGTAAGCCTTCTTTTTTCGCTTCCTTTGATTTTTATTTTCCAAAATTTATTTAGCCAAATTCACTCGACAATACAATCCAGTCTGTTAGTAATTTTAACTGCAATAATTCTTTATACAATTCTTTCTGAAAGAACTTTCGCGAGAAAAATTTTCGCAGCATTCATTTTCATTTTGACTGGAATTTTCGGAATAATCGTGCAGAATAGTGGTTTTCTTCCATCAAATTTGCTCCTTATGCCGATTTTCATAGGACTTTTCGGCTTCAGTTCGTTCACAAGAAAGCATTTTGAAAAAACAGTAATCTTCCCAGTAAGTTCTATAGAAAAAGTGAAAATTTCTCTTCTTTCCTTCGGGGCAACGCTTTTCGCAATATTGGTTCCTTCGATGAAAAGGAGCCATACTTCAGCAATAGTTATGGGGCTGGGGAAATTGGATCAGAACGAAACTGTTCTTCTGGCCCTCTCAATTATTTCAACATCATTTCTAATCATCTCGCTTGTTGCACTTTCGTCAAATTCAATACGCAGCATCTTGGCATATGATGTCTCCGAAATTACAGAACTGAACTTCAACCAGATTTTGCTGATTTTAGGCAGCTTCATGCTTGCTGCTACATTTTCAATAATTCTTCTTTTGAGTTCTGTGAAACATTTGCAAAAAATCGTTTTGAAAATAAACAAAAAATATTTGAAAATTTTTGGATTTATTTGCGGAAGTTTTTTGATTTTATTTTTCACATCGTGGAAAGGAGCATTGCTTGCGGCCGTAGCCACTTCAATAGGTATTTTATCAATTAAACTTAGAGTGCGATCAGCCCATTTGATGGGTATTTTGCTTCTGCCAACTTTAATCAGATTGGCTGGCGTTTAGGATTTATCAAAACCGATATCAATTTCTTTTCCTTCAAAAGTAACTTTTCCGGCAAAATTCCCTAATATCTTTCCAAAACTTACTTGACTAGCTCCTACTTCCTTTTTAATTAGTTCTTCATTCTTCCTCAGAAGTTTTAACGTCGAATCATCAGAAACCAAAGTCAGTTTGATTGTTTGTTTGACATTAAACCCATTTTTCTTTCGTAAATCTTGAACTTCCCTTATTAATTCTCTGATCAATGCTTCGTTCATCATTTCTTTATCAAGTTTTTTATCAATCAAAACTTTTCCAGTAGCAAATTCAACACAAGCAAAATCTCCTTTCATTTCTATTTTCTTAATCTCAACATTCTTTGCATTTGTAAGAAACTGTAATATCTTCCTTAATTTTGTAACTGCCTCGTGAGTTTTCTTATCAGTAGAAACAACCAAAATTCTTCTTATTGGCCATCTGAGTTTTATATTAGCTTGCTGTCTTGCAGAAAGAGAAGCATCAATAACATTCTTTGCAACATTCATCATTTCTTCGAGATTTTTATCAATTAATTTTTTGTTTGCAACTGGCCAAGAAGAAAGATGAACTGATTTCTCAGATTTTTTATTCAAATTTCTTTCAAGATTTTGATAGATTTCTTCTGAAATAAACGGAGTTATTGGAGCTAGAAGTCTTGCTAAAGTTGTAATTGAAAAATAAAGTGTTGAAAGAGCTGCATTTTTTGTTTTTCCTTTTTCACTGACCCACACTCTATCTCTTACAAGCTTGATGTAAAATCTGCTAAGATCATTCAAAATAAAATCAACTATTTTTCTTGCTGCAAGATGCACTTCAAAATTTTCCAAATGTTTGGTTACATCTGAAACCAAAGAATTTAATTTGGATAAAAGCCACTTGTCTTCAATCTCGAGATTTAGCAACCTTGGCTTGAAGTCGACTGCGTAAGTTGTGAAGAATGAATAAGAATTCCACAAAATATTTACAGCTTTTTTTACTTCTTCAGCGCTCTTGAAACTGAAGCTGTGCAGCTCCCAAGGTGCAATCTCCCAGCAATAATACAATCGCAAAACATCTGCACCAAGTTTATTCAGTGCATCGCTAGCAGAGACAAAATTTCCAAGACTT
>Ga0315279_10003958_pt1 | contig 20145 bp, 12 predicted proteins | sample YL17G06_20_MG_FD_203694 | JGI IMG/M metagenome (GOLD analysis project Ga0315279, IMG submission 203694) | Sediment microbial communities from Yellowstone Lake, YNP, Wyoming, USA - YL17G06_20 | ecosystem: Environmental > Aquatic > Freshwater > Lake > Sediment | place: USA: Wyoming | collected... | reverse complement strand
CCCTTAGCCTTCCACCACGCCCTTGTCCGCGTGCAGTGTGGCGATGCGCTCTTTGACGTCGACCAGGTACGCGCCATGCAGCGGGTACTTCCAGGTGGCCCACAGAGCGATCAGCAACGCCACGATGGGCACTGCACCGATCAACAACCGAATGCCAAGCTGGGCCGAAGCGGGCTGTTCGCTCAGGTAGGCATTGTAGCCGCTGACCTGCAGTGTGGCAGAGAGCACAATGGCTTTCAATGCTATACCCAGGCGGATCATGAAACCGTTCATGCCAAAGTACATGCCTTCGCGCCGGCGGCCGGTCTCGAGCTCGTCTTCGTCCACGATGTCGGCGATGAGCAGGTCGCCCAGTAGCAGCATGGCCGAGAGGCCCGCGCTGGCCGTGAGCATGGCCAGCAGGCCGGTGAGGAAGCTGCCCGCGAGCAGGAAGGGCAGCAGGCCGATGCAGAAAACGATCAGTCCCCACATCATCGCGTCGCGCGCGCCCCGCTTCTGGGTGAGCCGGGTCCACAGGTAGAGGGTAGGCACCGCGGCCACGAACGCCGCGGCCAGCAGGATGGAAGTCTCCATGTCGCCCACATGCAGTACGTACTTGGCGTAAAAGGGCACGGCCGCCGTGAGCATCTCAAAGACGAACGTGACAAAGATGTTGTTCACGAGAAAGAGCAGAAAGCTCTTGTTCTTGAACGTGGCCAGCAGGGCTGCGCGCAAGCGGAGCGGCTCCTCCTGGCTGAACTCCTTGGCCTCATGGCTGCCCGCCAGTGAAACCAGGAGCGAGACGCCGGTGACCACGGCAAAGATCAGCGCGGTCAGCGGCCAACCCAGCGGGCCGTACAGGAGCGGCGGCAGGGCCACGCCCACCAGCAGGCCTACGACCGTGAAGACCTGGCGCCAGGCGGAGACCGAGGCGCGCTGCTTCTCGTTCGGATACATCTCGGGAAACAGGGACGTGTAGTTCAGGACTACAAAGGTCCACAGGCCGTCCAGCAGGCAGATGATAAAGGTGAAGTAGAGGAACAATTGCGTCATCTGCCCACGCGCGACGGAGAACGGCGGGGTCCACACCAGGATGAACGATAGCACCATGGGCACGGTCAGGAACGCCACGTAGGGGATACGGCGGCCCCAGCGCGTGCGGGTGCGGTCCGAGATCTGGCCGGCGAGCGGGTCGTTGATGGCGTTCCAGATGGCGTAGATGGTCATGGCCAGGCCAAACAGGGCTGGGGACAGTTTGAGTCGGTCGATGTAGAAGATGGGAACGAAGGTGTTGAAGCACTGCATAGACAGGGTGGTGCCCAAAGAGCCCACGCTGTAGGCAATCATGTGCCATTTCTTCATGGCAGATATGCTCCTTGGTGAGGGTATGCCGCGCAGGACGCACCGCCGTAGGGGCGAGCACAAGGGCGAACACAAGGTTCGCCCCTACGCAAGCGCAGCAGGCGCCGCCGTACGGGCGAACACAAGGTTCGCCCGTACGGGTGAATGCAGACATGCGATCCGCCCGCGCGCGGACAGGATCGGGCTACTGGCCTTCGCCGATGAACTGACGCCAATCGCCGTGAATGCCGTCGTCGCTCACACCATAGTAGACGTGCAGCTTGCCGCCAGTATCGCGCTGGACCAGGTTGTAGAGCCTGCGCCCCTGGCGCTTGTAGGTTTTCCACAGCCCGATGCTGCCGTGCCAGGTGACCTTGTCGGCTTCGACCGGGTGCGTCTCAGACTCGGTGATGGCATAGCGCCACAGCCGCCGCGCCGACGACTGCGTGATGTTCTGCACCAGGTTGCCGTTGCGCAGGTCCTTGAGTGTATAGTACTTGGTTCCTTCGCGCTCCAGGGTTTCGACGACCTCGACGCCGGTGCGGGGCGGCGAGACGGGCTGCTCGCCTCCAGTCGGGGCGGCTTGAACAGCCGCCAATGCCGCAGCCGGTGCGGCCCTGGCGACAGACGGCACCTCGAGCGAACGCCGCACCAAGTGCACGATCTCGTCGCGCATGGCGCGGCTCGTCTCGGACTCTTGCCGGATGTAGACTTCGAGTCCGTCCAGCGTGTAGGGCACGTTGTCGCCCTTGGGCACCGACACGCGCAGCACGCTCTTGCCTTGTGTCTTGAGCACGTCGATGTCGACCTGTATGGGCGGCGTCAGCGCGCGACCGATCTCGGCCACCAACATGCGACTGGCCTCTTCGGGGCGCTCCACGCCCTGCGCCGGGCTTTTGCCCTTGGAGCCCACGCCGATAAAGATGGTTCCACCGTTGGTGTTGGCGAACGCCACCACGTCGCGCAGGATGGCCCGTACGTGGCCCCCCTTGCGTGACAAATCGTCGTGGAACGACTGCACCAGATTGGGTCCGCTCTCCTGGGCCGCCTCCACAAAATCAATGGCCGGCTCGTAGGGCCGCGTCTTGGAAAAGTCGTTGCCCAGGAACACTTCCTTGAGCGCCGGGAAGGTCAGCTCGGGCAGCAGCACCTCCGTCACGCGCTCGCCGACGCCCAGGGACTGCTCGTCTTTCGGGTCGCTCTCCAGGCGATGGGCATCGGAACCCTGAATGCAGCGCATGCGGCGCGGGTACTCGGGTTTGGAGCCGTCGTAGAACGACGCCGTGGTGCGGCGACCCGATTTCTCCAGGTCGGTCACTTCAAGGGCGTGCAAATGGGGGTCCTGGGTGTAGGCGATCTTGGTCTGGCCGCCGAAATCGTAGCCGCGCATGGCCACGCCATGCGTCGAGTTGACGTGCGCAGCAATCACCAGCCCACCCGCCTCACCGATGATGCGGTAGGCCGTCAGCACGTCCACCGTGGCTCCCACTTCGCTGGAACCGAGGTCCAATTTGTCCGGAGGGACTCGCAGGTCCAGCAGAATGTGCTCCAGTTCACGCACCGAGGTCTCGGGCGGGAAGATGCCCAAAATGTGGAACCCCAGCGTCGCCGTGAGTTCAAACCCTGGCAGGATCAGCATCGTGCGCCCCAGCCGGGCGTACTCTTCTAGCTCGCGCTTCTCGTCGTCGCGCAGCCGCTTGAGTCGCTCGAGCAGCCCCAGCTCCTGGATGCGCATGCGGATGGCGGCGATCCCCGCCACCGTGTTGTGGTCGGTGATAGCGATGATGTCTAGCCCGCGTTCTTCGGCCTTTTGCAGGATCTGTAGATACGTCGTATTCGATTGTTGGTAGCAGAGGGACGAGGCGGGCGAATGGATGTGTAGATCCATACGCCGCCAGGCGGCCTGCTGAGCCTCTTTCCTAGTTTGCTTTATCACTTGTATTCGCTTTCTTCCTCCTTGTTGAGGTATTGGGAAAACACCAAGCCGCCAAGCCACGAAGACACAAAGTTCGTGTTTATGGCATGTGACTGTGTTGTCTCACGGCCGAGTGCCGCCTGGGTTCTCCTCTTGGTTCTTGAATTGCCTGGTGTCTTTGGGTCTTGGTGTCTTCGTATTTGTCTTGCCCCCTTGTCCGGCCGCACGGCGCTTGATGGGTGGCTTCTGGAGGTCCAGAGCCGCGTGCAGCACTTCGTCGACGGTGTCGACCAGGATGAACTTCATCTCCTGCTTGACGTCGGTCGGCACGTCCTCCAGGTCTGGCTCGTTGCGACGAGGCAGGACCACCGTATCCAGCCCGGCGCGGTGAGCGGCCAGCACTTTTTCCTTCAGGCCGCCGATGGGGAGCACCTGCCCGCGCAGCGTGATCTCGCCGGTCATGCCCACCTTGGGGTTGACCGGATGGCCGGTGAGCAGTGAAACCAGCGCTGTGGCCATGGTCACGCCGGCCGACGGGCCGTCCTTGGGGATCGCTCCCGAAGGGATGTGCAGGTGCAGATCGCTCTTGGCAAAGACCTCGTCTTTGATGCCCAGGTCCTTGGCCTTGGAACGCACGTAGCTGAGCGCGGCCATGGCCGATTCCTTCATCACGTCGCCCAGTTGGCCCGTAAGCTGGAAGCCCTTGCCGCCGGGCATGCGCGTGGCCTCGACAAACAGGATGTCACCGCCGGCTTGCGTCCAGGCCAGGCCCGTGGCCACACCTGGGATCATGGTGCGTTCGGCCGCCTCGAAGAAGAAGCGCGGCTTGCCCAGCAACTCGGCCAGCGCCTCGGGCGTGACGAGCGTCTGGCCCGTCGCCGTTCCGGCCGCGATCTTGGTGGCCACCTTGCGACAGATGGAGCCAATCTCACGCTCCATGTTGCGCAACCCGGCCTCCCGCGTATAGTCGCGCACGATGCGGCGCAGGGCCTCGTCCGTGAACTCGATCTCCTGGGGCGTCAGCGCGTTTTCGCGCAACTGGCGCGGGATAAGGTACCCGCGCGCGATCTTGACCTTTTCCTCTTCGGTGTAGCCCGAGAGCTGCAGGATTTCCATGCGGTCCTTGAGCGCATCCGGGATGGGATCGAGCAGGTTGGCCGTGGTGATGAACATCACCTGCGACAGGTCAAAGGGCACATCGAGGTAGTGGTCACGAAAGTCGCAGTTCTGCTCCGGGTCGAGCACCTCGAGCAGCGCCGACGACGGATCGCCGCGCCAGTCCGCGCCCAACTTGTCCACTTCGTCCAGCATGAAGACCGGGTTCTTGGAGCCAACGCGTTTGATGGCCTGCGCGATCTGGCCGGGCATGGCCCCGATGTAGGTGCGGCGGTGACCACGGATCTCGGCCTCGTCGCGCACACCGCCCAGCGAGAGGCGCCTGAACTTGCGTCCCAACGCACGCGCGATGGACTGGCCCAGCGAGGTCTTGCCTGTCCCAGGCGGGCCCACGAAGCACAGGATCACGCCTTCACGCTCCTTGCGGATGTGGTCCACTGGCAACTCGGGCGTGGCGCACGTTTCGCCGGAACCCTTGCGCTCCTGGCGCAGCTTGCGCACCGCCAGGTATTCCAGGATGCGGTCTTTGATCTTTGCCAGGTCATAGTGGTCTTCGTCGAGCACCTGGCGCGCGTGCAGGATGTCCAGGTTGTCGTCGGTCGCCACCTGCCAGGGCATGCCCAGCAGCCAGTCCAGGTAGGTCTTGATGACCGAGTACTCGGCGGCGGCGGATGGCATCTTGGAGAGGCGGCCCAGCTCGCGCTTGGCTTCTTTTTCCGCCTCGGGCGGCATGCCGGCCTTTTCGATCTTGGACGTGAGCTCGCTGACCTCCGCTTGCTGCTCGTCCTCTTCGCCCAGCTCCTTCTTGATGGCCTTGAGCTGCTCGCGCAGGTAATATTCGCGCTGCACCTTTTCCATCTCGGACTGGGCCTGGTCCTGGATCTTTTTGCCCAGCTCGAGGACCTCGAGTTCCTTGTTGAGGATCACGTTTAGCTTTTGCAGCTTGGCGCTGACGCTATCGGATTCCAGAATGGCTTGTGCATCGCTCATGTCCATGCGCACGTAGGAGGACACCAGGTAGGCGAGCTGGCGCGGGTCCTCGACGCTCAGCGTGGCCATGATCAGCTCTTCGGGGATGTAGGGCATCAGCGACGACATGCGCCGGAAAAGCTCGACCGTGTTGCGCATGAGGGCCTGGATTTCGACTCCCTCTTCCACCACGTCGTGCACCACTTCGACGCGCGCCATCAGGTAGGGCTCGGTCTGGGTGAACTCGACGATTCGGATGCGCTCCATGCCCTGCACGAACAGGCGGATGGTGGAATCGGGCGCCTTGGCAAAGCGCGCGATGTTGGCCACCGAGCCGACCCGGTAGACGTCGTCGGGCCCTGGCTCGTCCACGTTGGGATCCTTGAGCGCCACCAGGCCGACCATGCGATTGCCCAGCACCGTATCGTCCACCAGCTTGATGGAGCGGGGCTGCCCCACGATGAGGGGCAGCAGGATTGGCACCGGGTACACCACTGTATTCTTCAAGGGCAGAATGGGCAGGATTTCCGGAATGGCCGGCCCTTCGACAGGCGCCGCTGCATCGGCCGCCGGCTTGCTCTGTTCCGGGGTTTGCCCTTCGCCCGCTGCGAACAACTCCATGCACTTACCTCCGTTGATTGAAACGCCTACACACGGGGACCGCACGCGGGGCCTGGGCCTCGCGCTCGATGACCACTACAACCGGCACCTTGCACTCGTGCTGCAGCTTGGGCAGCATGATGTACAGGAAGCCGTTGTCGTACTTGGCGCGCACGCCGGCTTCGTCCACGTCGCACGGCAGGTAGACCTCGCTATGAAACGCGCCGTAGCTGATCTCCATCTGTTGGTAGGCCAGCTTGGCGGCGGGGTCGTCGCGCCGTCCGGCCACGACCAGGGTGCGCCCCTGCAACTGGACCGCGAAATCGTCCTGGCCGACGCCCGCGACCTCGAGCTTGACCATCACGTGCGTGTCCGTCTCGTATACGTCGGTGGGCGGGTGCCAGACGCGCGACCGCCCGGCCAGCATGCCTTCCCGGCTGCCTCCCAGCGAGACGAAGAAATGGCCGTACCAAGGATTCTCGGCTTCGTTATCCCTTGCGAGAACTTTTTCCATGCTGCTCATACCAGTCCCCTTCCATCGCGATGCACAGCTCACGGTATACATATCTTAGCACGGGATGGAGGAAAAGACAAATGTTGGGGCCGACGGGTAAAGTACCCGAGAGCGCTGCGTGCAGGCCGCGAGCTCTTGGAGGCTTGCTCGAAGCAGGGAAATCATTCCTTGATACTCGCAGCGTCGAAAGGAGACACATCCGTGGCTGAACCGTTCAACCTGGCTTCCAAGGACCTGGATCTCGAGGCGCTGACTCACGCCGCCGCAACCGACAGACAGGTCCTGCAGCAGTTGCTGGACGGCGTCTCGCCCGCCAGCAAGAAGGCCACCCTGCGCCACAACTGCTCCGAGGCCCTGATGCGCCTGGCCGAACAGCAGCCAGACGCGCTGCTGCCCCAGTGGGACTACCTGGTGGACCGGCTGCACAGTGGCAACAGCTTTTCGCAGTACGTTGCCATCCACGCCCTTGCCTCGCGGCAATTCTGGAGTTTGTGCGCAAGCAGGTGGCGGCCAAGAGTCCGAAGACCAGGAAGGCTGCGAAGGCGTTCCTCAGGAAGTGGGAGAAGCCAGCCTAGCCAGCCTGCGCGTCTTGACCGCGCGCGGGCTGCGCGGTCGTGTGCCGCGATTTGTCCGCCCGCCAGTGATGAGTTGACGAACGGCGGCTTTCCCTCTATAGTAGTAACGGTATTTGCATTCTCGGCGGAATTCCGGCGTGACCAGACCCTGTATGCGATTCCGGCGGCCACCTGATGCGCTTCCTCGCCGACGGGGACTTTCCCCTTCCTGGAGGGAGCTGCTGCAGTGGCTGGCGCGGCAGGCCGCCGATCAGTGGCAGAGTCCGCGAGGAGGATGACAGGATGACACGCAGTACGGCATCAGGCAAGACACAGAGCCGCCAGGCGTCGTCTGACTGGTACCTGGCCAGGCCCACCTCCGGAGCAACGAGCGGCGGCGTGCTGGTGCTGCACGCCTGGTGGGGCCTCAACCCGTTCTTCCACAGCCTGTGCGACCGTCTGGCGGCAGAGGGTTTCACGGCGCTGGCTCCCGACCTGTACCATGGCACGTTGGCCACGACAGTAGACGAGGCAGAGCGCCTGCGCTCGAAGCTCAAGGGCACGGTTGCGCAGAGTGAGATCCTGCAGGCCGTCACTGCACTGAGCGCGGAGGTGGGCGGCAAACCCATCGCTGTGATGGGCTTCTCGATGGGCGCGTACTATGCACTGTGGCTGGTCGAGCAGGCCGCGCTGCCCGTGACCGCCACGGTGCTCTTCTACGGCACGCGCGGCGGCGACTATGCCGCCACGCCCTCGGCCTTCCTGGGCCACTTTGCCGAGAGCGACGAGTGGGTCGCGGCATCGGGCGTCAAGAAGCTGGAGAAAGCGCTGCGCGCGGCGGGCAAAGAGGTCGACTTCCACACCTACCCCGGCACCTCGCATTGGTTCTTCGAGAGCGACCGGCCCGACGCGTTCAGTCCGCAGGCGGCCGATCTGGCCTGGCAGCGGACCGTCGCCTTCCTGCACAGGCTCGTGAGTTGACTCACCCGCCTTGTGAAGCACATCCCCAACGCGTGGTCTGGCTGCACCTGGCGGCCATTCCGCGCTATGTCAAGTCCTCTCTGATCCTGACGAAACGAGGGACCTGGCCTAGCGCAACGTGACTTTCACCCGCACTTCGGTCCGACCGTCTGGGGGAAGTGGCACGACGCTGCCCTCTAGCGGCTGCCCGTCCACCGTCAAAGAGGCCGCATTCCCGGCTCCAGCGCGCTTCACGGTGATGTGGTAGGTCACGCCGCGAAAGATGCGTGTTGCCGTGAAGCCTGTCCACTGCACAGGAATCACCGGCGAGACCTGCAAGCCCCGGTAGGTAGGTCGAATGCCCAGGATCCACTGCGTAATCGCAACGTAGCTCCACGCCGCCGCGCCGGTCAACCACGAGTTCTTGGCCTCACCATGGGTGGGCGTGTCGCGCCCGGCGATCATTTGGGCGTAGACGTAGGGCTCGCAGCGGTGCACATCGCCCATCGCCTCGCGCGCCGACGGGTTGATGCGGGTGTAGTAGTCATGGGCGCGGTCGCCGTGCCCCAGCCTGGCTTCTGCGATCATGATCCAGGGGTTGGAGTGGCAGAAGACTCCGGCGTTCTCCTTGTATCCGGGCGGATAGGAGCTGATTTCGCCCAGGTTCAGGTAGTAGTGCGTGAAGGCCGGTTGATGCAGCACAATCCCGTGTGGCGTGGCAAGCTGGGCGTACACTGCAGCAAGCGCCTGCTCGGCCTTGCCGTCCTGGAGCCCGATGCCTGCCATGACACACATGCCTTGGGGCTCGATAAAAATGCGCCCCTCCTCGCACTCCCGTGAACCAATCCTGGCTCCCAGGCGATCATAAGCGCGTAGAAACCACTCGCCGTCCCAGCCGTGATCCAGCACCGTGCCGGCCATGGCCTCGGCATGGCGTCGATACGCCTCGGCGTCCGCGCTGCGACCCTGCAGTCCAGCGATCTCGGCCATCTCGCCTGCGGCCAACACAAACTGGCCAGCGATGAACACCGACTCGGCCCGTGACGTGTCGCCCTGGTCCGAATGAGTCTGGAATGACTCGCCCGGCTCGGACGAGAAGCAGTTGAGGTTGAGGCAATCGTTCCAGTCGGCGTGGCCGATCTGGGGCAATCCGTGCGGGCCGAGTCGCGTCAGTGTGTAGCGCACGGCGCGCTCGAGATGCTCGTAGAGTGGCATCTCGCTGCCCAGTGCATTGTCGCAGGGCACAGCCTCGTTGAGCACCGAGAGGTCTCCGGTCTCTTTGAGATAGGCCGCTGCGGCCAGCACCAGCCACAGCGGGTCGTCGTTGAAGCCACTGCCGACGGCGTCGTTGCCGCGTTTCGTCAGCGGCTGGTACTGGTGGTAGGCGCCACCATTCTCCAGTTGCGTCGCAGCCAGGTCGAGCAAGCGTTGGCGCGCTCGTTGTGGCTCGAGTTGCACAAAACCCAGCAAATCCTGGTTTGAGTCTCGAAAGCCCATGCCCCGCCCGACGCCCGACTCGAACAGCGAGGCGCTGCGAGACAGGTTAAAGGTCGCCATCACCTGGTAGGGATTCCACACGTTGACCATGCGGTTGGTGTGTTCGTCGGGCGTGGTAACCTGACACCCACTCAGCAGACGCTGCCAGTGGGCGTGCAGTTCGTCCAGCGAGGCGTCCAGCACCACGGGCTGCACGTAGCGGGCGATCACGGACTGCGCGCGTGCTGTATTCAGAGCGCCAGACGCTGTGAACTTGTCATCGCGCGGGTTCTCTGCGTAGCCCAGCAGAAAGATCACTTCGTGCCTCTCGCCGGCATCCAGAGCGATCTGGACCTGATGGGCGCCGATGGGCGATCCGCCATGTGCGATAGAGTTGTGGCAGCGGCCTTCCTCGACGCTCAGGGGCCGCTCAAAGCCGCGATACGCGCCAAGAAATGCCTCGCGCTGAGTGTCAAAGCCCACTAGCGGCGCCGAGCAGGCCCAATAGGCAAAGTGGTTGCGCCGCTCGCGGTACTCGGTCTTGTGGTAGATCACTCCTGCTGCAGCGTCGACCTCGACTTCGCCTGTGTTGTAGTTGCGCTGAAAGTTGGTCTGATCGTCCCATGCGTCCCATAGGCAGAACTCGACCAGCGAGAACAGTTGCAGTGTGGTGGGTGCATTGCTCTGGTTGGTCAGCCTGACGCGCCACACTTCGAGGGTCTGCCCCAGTGGAACCCAATACGTCACTTCGGCAGCGATGCCTCGGCGCGCCGAGATGATGCGCGTATAGCCGAGGCCGTGGTGGCATTCATAGGCATCCAACGGCTTGTGCGCGGGCTGCCACGTCGGCGACCAATAGTCGCCGTCTTCCAGTCGCAGGTACAACGCACGCCCGCCCACGTCGGCGGGCACGCTGTTGTAGCGATAGCGAATGAGTCGGCGCAGGCGCGCATCGCGATAGAATGCATACCCACTGCCCGTATTGGTGACCAGCGAGGTAAAGTCGCCCTGCCCCAGATAGTTGAGCCAGGGTAGTGGGGTATCGGGCCGCTGGATCACGTACTCGCGGGCCTCGTCGTCAAAGTGACCATAGCGCATGGCTGCCTCCTAGAACACCTGATTGCCTGCGATGACCTGTGCGTACCACCACCCGCTCTCCTTGACGGTGCGCTGCTGAGTGCCCATGTCGACGTGTACCAGTCCAAAGCGCTTGGAATAGCCAAAAGCCCATTCAAAGTTGTCCAACAGGGACCAGGCAAAGTAGCCACGCAGGTCTACCCCGTCGGCCATGGCCAGTCGCGCCTGGATCAGATGGCTGCGCAGGTATTCCAGGCGTCGCTGGTCGTGCACGCGCCCATCGGGGCTGATCTCATCTGGGAAGGCCGCGCCGTTCTCGGTGATGTACAGGGGCGGAACGGGATACTCCCGGCGCAGGCGATTGAGCAACCGTCGCAGCGCCGGCGGGTGGACTTCCCAGCCCATGTCGGTATACTCCGCTCCAGGCACTGGCTCGACCCGACGGCCCTGGCGCAGCAGGAGACGCGAGTAGTAGTTGACTCCCAGCAGGTCCAGCCGTTGGGCGATCAGCGACATGTCCCCGGGCTGAACGTGGGGAGAGAGCGCGCCATAGGCCCGCAGTGCCTCGGGAGGGTAGCACGCACGCAGCAACGGATCCAGGAACCAACCGGTCCCTGTCTGCCAGGCCTGCTCGACGCGAGCGCGATCCTCCGGCAGGTCGGTGTCCGTCTCCATGGGGAACATGTCCAGCACGATGCCTACCTCAGCGTGTGGCTGGGCCGCGCGAACAGCCTGCACCGCCAACCCATGCCCCAGCAGGAGATGGTGCGCGGCCTGCAGCGCCAGCGTCTCATCCTGTAGGCCCGGAGCGTGCCTTCCATCCCGATACCCCACGAAGGCAGACACCCAGGGCTCGTTCAGGGTGGTCCACGTCCGCACGCGGTCGCCCAACCGCCGGGCCATCAGGCTGGCATAGTCGGCAAAGTAGCCAGCCACATCGCGCCACGGCCACCCGCCTTGGTCCTGCAACGCCTGCGGCAGGTCCCAGTGATAGAGGGTGACAAAGGGCCGGATGTTGGCCGCCAGCAAGGCGTCCACCAGCCGGTCGTAAGAGTCCAGCCCCGCGCGATTCACGGCACCTCGGCCCTCGGGCAGCACGCGCGGCCACGAGGTGGAGAAGCGATAGGCCTGCAGCCCTAGTCCGGACATCAGCGCAACGTCCTCGGCGTAGCGGCGGTAGTGGTCGCAGGCTTCGTCGCCTGTATCGCCCGCGTGGATTCTGCCCGGCGTATGGCTAAAGCGATCCCAGATGGACTCGCCCTTGCCGTCGGCATTCCAGGCGCCTTCGACCTGGTAGGCAGCGGTGGCTGCGCCCCAGACAAACTCGCTCGGAAAGGTGTGGGTTTGAGACTCCATATTCGAGACCTTCTTTGGAAACAGTAGTAGAGAAGAGCCACAGGTCGCTCGTGTCGCAAATGGGTCCACGGCTAACGCGTGGGCGTGCAGGGGCAGGTGCGATCCCGGCAGGCGCGCGGCTCGGCCTAGGCGGTTTACACCTGACCAATGCGCACGTGAACCCAGTGAGTGCGCTCGTCGTGGAACAGCGGCAGGACGTTTCCCTGGATGGCCTCACCATCTACGTTCACATGCTGTACGCCTGCACAGACGTGCTGCGGGTTCTCGACGACCACCTGGTAGACTGCATCACGAAACGCGCGTCGCACCTGGAAGCCCGCCCACGTGTGTGGGATGCAGGGCCGGATCTCCAGGCCAGAGTAGCCCGGACGCAGGCCCAGGATGTACTGGGTCGCTGCCTGATAGGCCCAGGAGGCCGTGCCGGTGAGCCAGCTATTGCGCGCCAGGCCGAACTGCGGATGCTCGTCACCCAGGATGTTCTGCGCGTACGCGTAGGGCTCGCACTCGTACTGCTCGGCGCGCGCGTTCTGTGCCGCCGGGTTGATCTGGGCATAGTATTGGAAGGCGCGATCTCCGTTGCCCAGGAGCGCCTCGGCCATGATGGCCCAGGGGTTGGCGTGCAGAAAGATGCCCCCGTTCTCCTTGGCCCCCGGCGGATAGGTGGTGATGCCGCCGCGCTGGGGGTCAAAGCCGTCGAACCCGGGCGCACTCAGCTTGATGCCATAGCGCGTGTTGAGCCGGGCGTACACCGCATCCAACGCCCGGCGTCCTCTTTCCGGAGTAGCAAAGCCGGAGATAACCGGCCAGGACTGGCCGTTGACGTAGATCTGTCCCTGCGCGTTGGCGCGCGAGCCCAGCGGCGTCCCATCCCAGTCCAGATAGCGCAGATACCATTCGCCATCCCAACCGTAGTGGTTGACGCGCTGCTTCATCTCTTCGTAGCGCGCGCGACACTGATCACACGCAGCCACATCGCCCAGGTAACGAGCCAACTCCATCAGCTCCAGGAGCGCTTTGCCGTACAGGTTGGCTGTAAAAAACGACTCGGCCCCTGCCTTCAGGTTGACCGTGTCGTTCCAATCGGCAAAGCCAAGCAAGGGCAGACCGTGCGCGCCGACATCGCTATGCGTGAACTCGACCGCGCGACGCAGGTGCTCCAGCACGGTGCCTGCCTCGAGGGCTCCGCCATCGTGATCTTTCTCATAGAAGGGCACCTGCTTCTCGAGGAACGCCTCGTCACCGCTCTCCTTGAGGTAGGCACACACGGCCAGCACGATCCACAGGTGATCGTCACTGTAGTAGTCTGGCAAGTCGGGACGCTCACGCGAGTCGCCTTCGTTCGCTTCCATCGTGAGCGGATTGAACTGGTGCATGGCTGATCCGTCGCGCCTTTGGACGCTCAGCAGTCGTTCGAGCAGGCTCTTGGCTTCATCGGGCGCGTGGGCCAGAACGCCCATCACGTCCTGCGAGCTGTCGCGAAAGCCGATGCCCCGCGCGCCGTACCCCAACTGGTACAATGAGAGGTAGCGCGACCAGTTCAGAGTCGTGTAACACTGGCGCGGATTGTGAATGTTCAACATGCGATTCATGGCCTGATCCGGCGTCTCAACCTGCAGGTTGGCGAGATAGCCATCCCAGAAGCGGGCCAATTCCTCGAACGCCCGGTCGACGTTGCACTCGTCGCGCCAATGCTGGATGCGCGGCAGAGCCTGCTCGATGCTTTCCGCTTGCCCCAGTTGCGTGATCAGCCGGCAGGTCTCTCCCGGAGCTAGAGGGCCGAGGTGGTGCAGCAATGCCGCAATGTTGTCGCCGCGCAACGTTTCGCCGTTGTCCAGCTCGGGTTGCTGTAGGCTGAGCGGCCTGGCCCAGGTGCCGTACTCGTTGTCGCCGAGGAATCGCCGGCGGTCGCACTCGAACGACGAGGCCGGCCGATTCGAGGTCAGGTAATTGACCCGGACGTCCCTGTACATGAAGGGATACTGCACCAGGATGGTGAGGCCATCCTCCTCGCGTCCAACCTTGCTGACCATGGTCTGGGGCACCCAGTCTGCATTGGTGAGTTGCTTGAGCGCATCAGGGTGCGTGTATTCGACCACGGGCACGAGATCCAGTTCTATCGGTGCGTCCGATACATTGGTTACCCGGATGTCGCGGATCTCGCAGCGTTGCCCCAAGGGGACAAAGATGGCCGCGTCTGTGCGAACGCCACACACCTCGGAGATAATGCGCATGTAGCCCAGGCCCACGTGACACTCATAGCGCTCGAAGGAATCGAGCGTCGGCACGAAGAACGGGGACAGCACGCCATAGCCATTGTGCCGCCGCATGCGAAGGTAGAGGGTTTCGCCCTTAAAGTCAGAGCTGGGCATCTGCGCGATGTACCTGGTGATGCGGTTGAGCGCCGGGTCCTGGCAGCAGATCAGAGCCCCCGCGGTGTGGTCCACGAAACCGCCGAACGCCAGAGTGCCAATGTAGTTGATCCACTTGACCGGCGTGCGGGGGTTCGTGATGACGTACTCTCGCTTGTCGTCGTCAAAGTCGCCATACCGCATGATACGCGATCATCCTTTCAGTTTCTGGATGCGTTCCATGACTTCCATGCAGGCCCGACCGTTGTGGTATGCGGCCTTCCAGGGACCGGCCTTCTCGCGGTCGAGTGGGCGGCCCGCCTCGTCAACAGCCCAGAACCACTCGCCGTGTTCCCTGTCCACAATGTGCTCCTGGATGAAACGCCAACTGGCCAGCGATGCATCGAGGAAACGCGGGTCACCGTTCAACTGATAGGCGTTCAGGAACCCGACCATCGCCTCTGCCTGGGGCCACCACACTTTGGTACGCTCGGTCACGCCGGATGGATCGCCTTCGGAGAACAAACCGCCGTCGGCGTCCACGCCCCGCTCCAGTGTGGCGTAGGCCATCTGGAGCGCCGCCTCCCGCACCTGAGCGAGCAGAACAGCGTCCCCCAGAACCTCGGCCGCTTCTACCAGCAGCCAGCTCCCCTCGATGTCGTGTCCGTAGGAAACGCAATCCGAGAGGGCACGCCACTCCCGGTCAAAGAATAAGGAAAACTGATGGATAACAGGGTTGAGAATGCGGCTTAGCATGATGTGAACCAACGCTTGCAGGCTGGCCCTCAGATCGCCGTCGTTCCAGGCGCGCAGCAGACCGGTGTACGCTTCCAGGAGGTGCAGATGGGAGTTCATGCCCTTGACAACGGGGAGAGAGGTCTCATCCACACACTGGCCCGGCGCCGGCGTCCAGTCCCGGTGGCAGGCCTCCCAGTAGCCCCCATATTCCGGGTCACGGCAGTGTGCTTCGAGCAGGCGGTACAGGTCAATCGCACGCTCAAGACACTGCGCATTGCCGCTGGCCAGATGCTCCTCCGCGAGAGCATAGATGGCAAAAGCCTGCCCATAGGTGAGCTTGTCGGTCTGGAGGGGCTGCCCCCGGTAGTCCACCATCCAGAAAAACCCACCATGCTCAGCGTCCCAGAACCAGTCCATCAAGGCTTTTCGGGCGTGGGAAGCAATAGGTGGATATTGGGGATCGCCCACAATGCGGCGGGCGTGAGCAAAGGTCCACAACATCCGACTGTGCTGTATCAGCGCTTTGGGGGCCTCCTTGCGGAGCGTGCGGTCGTTGGCCACATAGCCATAAAAGCCACCGTGCTCTCGATCCACGACGAAGCGCATGGAAAAAGGCAGGATGTTCTCGGTGAGTTCTCGAAACGCTTCGGCTCGAAGCTGCTCCAATCTGTCCATCCCGTCTCCTCTTGATGCCTCAGAGAGAGTTCTCCTTGATAAAGTCCATTAGCTCATCGAATTTCGCATATGCAAGACAGGTGACCGTGTCTGCCCCGCCGTAGTAAATCGCTATACGCCCTGTCGGTGGGTCACAGAGGGCAGCACAGGGGAAGGTGACATTCGGGGTGTCACCAACGCATTCGTAGTACTCTCTGGGGTTGAGCAGGTAGGGACGCGTTCTGTGGATGACCTTCCAGGGTTTCTCAGCATCCAATAGAGCCGCGCCGAAGCTATAGACAAACCCGTTGCACGAGGTAAGCACACCGTGGTAAATCAGAAGCCACCCTTCTGACGTTTCTATCGGTGTAGGCCCCCCACCAACTTTGGTGGCTTGCCAGCCCCCAGCGGGAGACATCACGTGTCGATGATGGCCCCAGTGGATTAAATCCGGACTCTCACTGTAGAATATGTCACCGAAAGGCGTGTGTCCTGTGTCACTGGGTCGGCTGAGCATCGCGAATTTCCCGCTGATCTTGCGAGGGAAGAGCACACCGTTCCTGTTGTACGGCAAGAAAGCATTCTCCATTTGGTAGAAAGCCTTGAAATCGTGGGTGTAACCCACGCCTATTGTAGGTCCGTGGTAGCCGTTGCACCACGTGATATAGTATCTGTCCTCAAGCCAGCACACGCGTGGATCATAGCCGTAGACGAAGTTGCCGATCTCATCGTCTTCACACCTGAACTGAATGCGCTTCGGTTCTATCTTCCAACGGACGCCGTCTTTGCTGCGTCCAGCATGCAGTTGCATGACTCTGGCCGTGTCATCGCAGCGAAATACGCCAGCAAAACCGTCTTCAAAAGGCACTACGGCGCTGTTGAAGATACTGTTCCCATCCGGCACCGCATCGCGCGTGATGATAGGGTTCTGCTTTGAACGCCAGACGACTTCATGGCAGTCATGGGGGCGTTCCTCCCAGGGAATGTTGGGCAACTCCGGACCTCTCAACTGTATGTGTGAAACCATTTGTACATGCTCCAGGCGCGACGATCCACAGATTACACAGATAGTCTCATGATCTTTTCGTTCTCTTCGCGTGCTTCGCCTCTTGGCGGTTCATCATTGGCTTCCACTCAGGCGGCATGCCACCAGGTGATCCGGTTCTGTCTCCAGCAGCGCCGGCCGGCTGCGGGCGCAGTCTCCGTCTTTGCCCGCCAGAGAACACCTTTCGTAGAGGTATTCCTCTATCGTTTTCAACACCTCGCGCACCATTGTTTCGGCAGCTTGCGCAGCGCTGGTGATGTTCATCAAGAAAAGGATGGGCGACTTTGCTCATGATTGTCTTCCTTGTATTCGGCCCTGGTATTGTTCGTCGCTAACCTTTTCCATCCAGTCGGCGGCTTTGCCGTCGAGTTGTTCCGCAATAGCGATGTGCGTCATGGCCGTGGTTGCCGTAGCTCCGTGCCAATGCTTCTCACCTTTTGATGTCCATTTTCTGAACTCCTTTAGTTGGCGGTAGCAGTTGTTTATCTCGCGTTTGTAGACTGCTGCGGAGACCGAAATGCAACCAAAGAACACATCTTTTCGCTCAGCGACCAGTCATCTGCTTCAGGTTTTCGGGATACCGATCCCCTTGTACCGTGATTTTTGAGAGGGCATTTTCGATCTCCCGCAGATCGTCGGGCCTGAGTTCGACAGCCACTGCGCCGATGTTCTCCTCCAGGCGCGCGAGCTTCCGGCTGCCCGGGATTGGAACAATCCACGGCTTCTGAGCGAGCAGCCAGGCGAGCGCGATCTGAGCCGGTGTCGCTCCCTTCTGTTCTCCGATCCTGGCAAGCAGATCAATTACGACCCGGTTTGCTTTCCGCGCCTCTGGCGTAAAGCGAGGGCTGGTGCTGCGGACATCTGAGCTGTCGAAGGTCGTGTCTTCGTCGATCTTGCCCGTGAGGAAGCCCCTGCCCAGAGGGCTGAATGGCACGAAGCCGATTCCGAGTTCCTCGCATGTAGGCAGCACTTGCTCTTCAGGGGTTCTCCACCACAGCGAGTATTCGCTCTGGACTGCCGTGACTGGCTGGACTGCGTGGGCGCGACGGATGGTTTCTGCTCCTGCTTCAGAAAGCCCAAAGTGCTTGACCTTGCCTTCCTGAATCAGTTCCTTGACTGCTCCTGCCACGTCTTCGATGGGCACGTCCGGGTCAACCCGGTGTTGATAGAACAGATCGATGGCATCAACCCTGAGTCGCTTGAGCGATTGCTCGGCGACCTGCTTGATGCGCTCTGGACGGCTATTCAGACCTGTCCAGCCGGGACTTCCATCAGGACTGAGTTGGAACCCAAACTTGGTGGCGATCACCACTTGTCCGCGGAAAGGAGAAAGCGCTTCACCAAGGAGTTCTTCGTTGGTGAATGGACCATAGACTTCAGCCGTATCGAAGAAGGTGATGCCACGGTCAACCGCCGAGTGAAGAAAGGAGATCATGTCCTGCTTGTCTCCAACCGGGCGATCGCCAAAGCTCATCCTCATGCAACCGAGCCCGAGAGCCGAGACTCTCAGTTTGCCGTTTCCGAGTTCGCGTTTTTTCATTTTCTGAACTCCTTTCTTTGAGTTAAAGGGCGGAGCGATTTTACTCCGCGTTTGCGCCGCCGTTTAACGTTATTTGGCCTGGCCGTGAACCTGCGTCAGCAGCCCGTCCACAAGATCCTCGGGGTGCATGGGCAGCGTGCTTTGCTGCCACATCAGCACGCTCACCAGCGGCATATCGCCCAGCGAATTCATGATGTCCATACCGATGGCGCTTTCGCCGCCTTCGCCGCCACCGAACATCTTGCGGCTCTGTTCTTCCATCTGGGCGTAGAAAGGCCCGAAAGCGGCTTTGCCCCGCGGGTCAGCCATCCACTCGCGGATGGTGGATTCCCTGTCGAGAATGCAGGGCAGGTTCAGGGGCGATTCGAGCGTCACCGCCAGGGTGTGGCGAATATCGGCGGCGGAGGACGCGATCAGGATGTCGAAATCGCCATCCTCGGTGATCCATTGCTTGTATTTGGGATGATAGTAGGCAAAGGCTCGGAAGTCCAGCTTGATGGCGACCGATTTGGTCTCGCCCGGCCCGAGTGCCACCTTCGCGAAACCCTTCAGCTCTTTTTCGGGCCGCACCAGACCCGATGCGCGGTCGTGGACGTACACCTGGACGATCTCCTTGCCCGCCATGTGGCCCGTGTTGGTGACATCCACGGTCACGGTCAGCCCGTCTACATCCCGGAAGGTCTTCGCTGACCCTTTGGCATTGCTGTAGGCGAAGGTGGTGTAGCTCAAGCCATGGCCAAAGGGGAAGAGCACCGGCAGCTCCTTGGCGTCGTAATAGCGGTAGCCGATGAACAGCCCTTCGCCGTACTGCACCTTGCCCGCGCCACCCGGCCAGTTGAGATGCGCCGGGGTGTCGGAGAGCTTGAGCGGGAAGGTCTCGGCCAGCTTGCCGCAGGGGTTGACCTGGCCAAAGAGGACGTCGGCCAGCGCCGCGCCGCCCGCCTGGCCCATCATCCAGCCTTCGAGGACTGCCGGGACCGCGTCGATCCAGGCGCTCATTGCCACCGGCGCGCCGTTATTGAGCACGACAACTGTCTTGGGCTGGGCTTTAGCCACCGCCTGGATCAACGCCACCTGCTGCACGGTCAAATCGAGGTCGGTGCGATCGTAGCCTTCGGATTCTTTGTAAGCGGGCAGCGCGATGTAGAGCAGCGCAACGTCCGCTGATAGCGCCAGTCCCACGGCCTGGTCGATCAAATCCTGGCGGAAGGAGCCGTCCGCGGGATAGCCTTCGGCGTAGGTCAGTTCGGCGTTATTGGCGCGAGACTGAAGCTCCTGGAATGGCACGTCCACTCTGGTCGGATTGATGTGCGAACTGCCGCCGCCCTGGAAGTGAGCGGCTTTGGCGGAACGACCGATGACGGCGATCTGCTGGTGGCCTTTCAGGGGCAGCAGGCCGTCATTCTTGAGCAAAACCATGCCCTCCGCGGCGATCTTGCGCGCAAGTCTGTGATGCGCGTCCACGTCGAAGGCGCCGCCCTTGGGGGTCTCCTGGGCCTTGAACACAATCCGCAAAATACGGCGGACCGATTCATCCAGGGTCGCCTCAGCCAATTCGCCGGAGCGTACCGCTTCGACGACGGCCTTGACGCGCCGGTCCTGCGGGCCGGGCATTTCCCAATCCAGCCCACCTCGGAGCGCGGCCACGCGGTCGCGCACGGCGCCCCAGTCGGAGACCACCAACCCCTCGAAGCCCCATTCATCCTTGAGGATCTTGGTCAGCAGTGTGTGATGCTCGGAAGCGAAGACGCCGTTCACCTTGTTATAAGAGCACATCACCGTCCAGGGTTGGGCCTCCTTGACGGCCTTCTCGAAGGCGGGCAGGTAGATTTCGCGCAGGGTGCGTTCGTCCACCTCGGCGCTGATGCTCAAGCGCTGAAATTCCTGGTTGTTGGCGGCGTAGTGCTTGACTGAGGTGCCCACCCCTTTCGATTGAACGCCGTTGATGAAGTTGACTGCCAAC
>Ga0315279_10003956_pt1 | contig 20148 bp, 16 predicted proteins | sample YL17G06_20_MG_FD_203694 | JGI IMG/M metagenome (GOLD analysis project Ga0315279, IMG submission 203694) | Sediment microbial communities from Yellowstone Lake, YNP, Wyoming, USA - YL17G06_20 | ecosystem: Environmental > Aquatic > Freshwater > Lake > Sediment | place: USA: Wyoming | collected... | reverse complement strand
GCGGGCAGATACTGGTGTCGGAGGCGGTAAGGGTCGTCATGGGCCGGGCCGCGGACATCGAGCTGGTCGACCGCGGTCGCTTCCGGCTGAAGGGCTTCCCCGAGCGCTGGCGGCTGTTCGAGGTCGTCTGGCAAGAGGAGAGGGCGGCGGCTCCAGCCGTTCTCGAGCGGACGCCCTTCGTGGGCCGAGAGGGGGAGCGCGCGGAGCTGCGTCGCTGCCTCGACCAGGCGGCCCGGGGCCAGGGCGCGCTGGTGATGATCGGCGGCGAGCCCGGCGTGGGCAAGACCCGTCTGGCGGAGGAGCTGGCGGCAGAGGCCCGCCAGCGGGGCATGCTATCTCTGACCGGCCACTGCTACGAGATGGAGGGAGCGCCGCCCTACATCCCCTTCGTGGAGATACTAGAGGCGACGGCCCGAGTAGTCCCGGCAGCGGCCCTACGCGAGGCCCTGGGCGACGCGGCGCCAGAAGTGGCCAAGCTGATGCCGGAGCTCCGCCGCCTCTTCCCAGACATCGCGGCGCCAATGGAGCTGCCGCCGGAGCAGGAGCGCCGTTACCTTTTCAACAGCGTGCTAGAGTTCATGGAGCGGGCGGGCCGCGTGCAACCCCTCTTCCTGGTGTGGGAGGACTTGCACTGGGCCGACGACTCCACCTTGCTTCTGCTCCAGCACATCGCCCAGCGGCTGAGTGAAATACCTGTGCTCATCCTGGGCACCTATCGGGACGTGGAGCTGGACGTGGCCCGTCCCCTAGCCAGGGCCCTGGAGGAACTCCTCCGCCAACGCCTGGCTCATGACCTGGCCCTGAGGCGGCTGCCCGAGGCGGGCGTGGCAGCGATGCTGCGAGGACTCAGCGGGCAGGAGCCGCCGCCCCCGCTAGTGCAGGCGGTCTACAGAGAGACCGAGGGCAACCCCTTCTTCGTGGAGGAAGTGTTCCACCACCTGGCCGCTGAGGGGAAGCTATTCGACGCCCAGGGACGCTGGCGCTCCGACCTGAGCGTCGGTGAGCTGGAGGTGCCGCGCGGCGTCCGGCTAGTCATCAGCCGCCGGCTGGAGCGGGTGAGCGAGGAGTGCCGCCGCGTCCTCACCACAGCCGCCGTCATCGGCCGAGGCTTCAGCTTCGAGCTGCTGGTGGCGCTGGGCGACGTGGGCACCGACGTGCTCTTGGACGCCGTCGACGAGGCGGAGCGGACCCACCTCATCACGTCCGCTGGGGACGGCCGCGAGGCCCGCTTCACCTTCGCCCACGAGCTGATCCGCCAGACCCTGCTCAGCGGTCTCTCTCTGCCCCGTAGGCAGCGGCTGCACCTGCGGGTGGCCGAGGCGATGGAGCGGGTCTACGCCCGCGCCCTTGAGGAGCACGCCGCCGACTTGGCCCATCACCTATATCAGGCGGGAACGGCCGCTGACCCGCAGAAAACGGTGCGCTACCTGGCGCTGGCCGGCGAGCGGGCCTTTGGGGCCGCCGCCTTCGAGGACGCCCTGCGCCTCTACGACAGCGCCCTCTCCCTGCAGCCGGCCGATGAGCGGCGGGCACGGGCCGACCTCCTCTACAAACGGGGGCTGGCCCGACGCAGCCTGGGCCGCTGGGAGGAGGCGCTGACCGACTGGCGGGAGGCCCTGGCCGCCTACGAGGAACTGGGCGACGTCGAGGCCGTGGGCCGCGTTTGCCCTGAGGTGGCCTTGCAGCTGACATGGGGCGCACGTTGGGAGGAGGCCCTAGAGATCAGTCGGCGCGGCCTCGTCGCCCTAGGGGAGCGGGTGAGCGCCGACCGCTGCCGCCTCCTCGCCCGGGCCGGCGTCGTCCTCAGCCTGGCCGGCTACTACAGAGCCGCCGACGGCATGATCGCGCAGGCCGTGGCGATGGCCGAGCAACTGGGCGACCAGCGCCTGCTGGGGCGGGTTCTCGCCAACAAGACTGCGCACCACTATGGCTATGCGGAGTTTCGGGAACTGGTCGATGCCGGCCTGCGGGCAGCGGAGCTGCTGCGCTCGGTGGGCGACCTCTGGCCCCTGGCCGACGCGCTGTGGTCCACCCAAGCAGCCGTGCTCTTCCTCGGCCGCTTTGACGAGGTCGCCGAAATCGGCGAGGAGTTGGAGCCCCTCGCCGCCCGCCTGGGGCACCTGGGCGCCCTCCTGATCGCCAGGCGCTGGGGAGGGATTCGTGAGTTGATGCTCACGGCGGACCTCGACAGGTACGAGGAGTTCGGTAGGGGCGACCTAGAGCTTTCCCGCGTCGGCTTCGGCTTCATCTCCCAGTCCTACACGTTGCTCGGCCTGGTGCATTTCTGGCGAGACCGATGGGGGGAGGCGCTGCAGAGCTTCCAAGAGGCCGTCAGGCTGGAGTCCCCGGGCTTCGCGGCTGGCAGTGACTGGGCGTATCTCTTCCTGGCCAAGGCCTATGCCGGCGAGAGGGATGCAGCCCTCGCCATGCTGGAGCAGACGCGGGGCAACCTGCCCCGCCCCGGCCAGGCCAACACCGACGGCGCCTGGACGATGCTCTTCGGGGTGGTCGAAGGGCTGGCCGTCCTCGGTGAACGGGACGAGGCCGCCCAGCTTTACCCCCTGGTGCTGGAAGGCATCGATACCGGCACCCTTGTCCGCTGGCCTGACGCTAGACTCCTTCAGTCCATCGCGGGCATGGCGGCGGCGGCTGCCGGGCAGTGGGACAGGGCCGAGGAGCACTACCAGACCGCCCTGCGCCAGGCCCACGAGCTGCCGGTCGTTATGGAGCAGCCGGAGGTGCGGCGCTGGTACGCCCGCATGCTCATCGACCGCGACGCCCCCGGCGACCCTTCGACAGGCTCAGGGCGGGACCGGGACAAGGCCCGTGAGCTGCTGATGGAAGCCATCGCCATGTACCGCCGCATCGGCATGCCCAAGCACATCGAAATGGCTGAAGCGCTGCTGACCAAGGTTTGATTGGCCAGCTGTCACGCCTTCAGGGGCAATCTCAGCACATACCTGAAAGAGCACCTGATTCCCCGCCGTCGTGATCCTCGGCAGCAGCCTGCACTACTCCCTTGTGGCGATCTATGTGCTGCCGAGCTAGGGAGATCAAGAGTCGCTCGGACATCGTCATCGGGCCTCCCGCTATTGACATTCCAATCGTTTGGCGTAAGATCGAGCTATCGCATGCTCAGCTTCTCCTTTTGGTCTTGTAGTGGTAGGAGGTTAGAGTCATGAAACGATTGCCATTCAGGCGGGGCGGAACGCTGACCCTGGCCCTGGCCGTTCTGGCGGCGGTAGCGATAGCCCTCTGGCTGGGCGTCTTCAGCCAGAAGTGGGCCTCGGCCAACCCCGGGGTAAACCTGGTGCTCACCAAGACGGCTGTACCGAGCGAGACGACGGGAGTCGTCAACGGCGCAACCATCACCTATACCCTCACCGTCACCAATACCGGCGACGCGACCGCCACCAACGTGCTCATCCGCGACACCATCGGGACGGGCCTCACCTACAGTTTGGCCACACCCGGCACGGGGGTCGTGTGCGGCGACACCACGCCGCCGGTGATCGAGTGTACGGCCGCCAGCATCGCGGCTACCGAGAGCCGCACGGTGACCATCGCAGTGACGGTGAGCGCCGCCTCCGGCTACGTCTACAACGGCGCCTACGTGGATCCGGACGCGGCCATCGTCGAGGACAACGAGGATGCCGACGACGCCGACCTCGACTGCGGCGCTACAGGGGGCAACGTGGGTGAAGGCACCGACACCGCCCCGGCGAACGAGCCCGACAACTACGACTGCACCCGCCACGGGGTCGCCATGCCCGACCTGACCATCACCAAGACGGCCACGCCCGCCGAAGGCACGACCCAGCCTGCGGGGGCGACCATCACCTACACCATCACCGTCATCAACCTCGCCACGGCTACGGGCACCGCCACCAATGTGCTCATCCGCGACACCATCGGGTCGAACCTCACCTACGTTTCGGCCGCACCCGGCTCGGGGGTCGTCTGCGGCGATCTCACGCCGCCGGTCATCGAGTGTACGGCGGCCAGCATCGCCCCTGGCGAAACGCGGGCAGTGAGCATCACCGCGACGGTGGCGGCTAGCACCGGCGCGCTGCTGAACGGCGCCTACGTCGACCCCGCAGGTGTCATCACCGAGATCAACGAAGATGATGACGACACCCTGGATTGTGCCACCGTGGGCGAGGGCCTCGGTCATCTGCCGTCAGCGGAGCCCGACAACTTCGACTGCACGACCCACACAGCAGGCGCGGCGGACCTGACCATCACCAAGACGGCTTCTCCCAGCGAGAGCACAAATGTGGCGAGCGGCGGCACCATCACCTATACCCTGACGGTCGCCAATAGCTCTTCCGCCACGGTCACCGCCACCAACGTGCTCATCCGCGACACCCTTGGGACGGGCCTCACCTTCGTTTCGGCTACACCTGGCACGGGGGTCACCTGCGGCGATACTACGCCACCGGTGATCGAGTGTACGGCGGCCAGCATCGCGCCTAGCGGAAGCGCGACGGTGACCATCGTTGCGACGGTTTCGGCCACCACCGGCACAGTGCTGAACGGCGCCAGGGTCGACCCCGCAAATGCCATCCCCGAGAGCAATGAGGACTTCGACGACCCCGACTACGACTGTACCGCAGTGGGTGAGGGAACCACGACTGCGACGGAGCCCGACAACTTCGACTGCACGCGCCACACGCTGACGACGGCCAGCCCAACGCCAACCCCAACCGCAACGGTCAGCGCGGGCCAGCTCCTCAACTGCCCCTTCTCGGGGAAGTGGGCGATATCGGTGTGGGACGGCCCGAGCGGGACGGCGACCAGTACGGCCCTGGCCACCTGCCCAGGCGTCACTATCGTTGCTGCCTACTCGCTCGACCGCACCACCAACGGGTGGTTGGTATACTTCCCGGGGCGCGGCACGGACATCAACAACCTGCTGACCCTGAGCGACATGCAGGCGATCTTGACCCTCGCACAATAGAGCCGCGCCCAATTACCAGAGCTGTCTGAGCTGGGGGGAGGACGGAGCCTCCGTCCTCCCCCCTTTGCCATAGCTGGTTCATCTTTGGTGGCTCACGGGTTCACACGTAACCCCAGCCTGAAGGTCATTAGCTAAATGACTCGCCACAAGGCAGGGCTGAAGCCCTGCAGCTACGACCCCGGTCGCTCTTCGCTTCGTAGCTGCAGACCTTTAGGTCTGCCTGCAAAAGGCAACCGGAGGCCCCCGACCTGTCGGGGAGGTCGGGAACCAGACCACCAACGGCGAACCGGCCCCCCTCCCGGCCGATGTTGACAGCGCCCGCCGCTGTGCTAGTATCTTGGCGTTCACATCAAAAGCACGCCCACGACGCTGGCGGTGAGGATCGCTCCTACGGAGGAAATGGCGATGAAAGTGAAGGTCATATTCTACAGCATGTATGGGCACACCTATCGGCTGGCCGAGGCGGTGGCGGCGGGCGCGCGCGAGGTGGAGGGCGCTGAGGTGGAGCTTCTGCAGGTTGCAGAGCTGGTGCCTGAGGCGATTCTGGAGAAATCCGGCGCGAAGAAAGCTCGGGCCGCCTTTGCCCACATCCCGATCGCCAAACTGGACGATCTCGCCGATGCCGATGCCCTGATCTTCGGCACCCCGACCCGTTTCGGGAACATGTGCTCCCAGATGCGCAACTTCCTTGACCAAACAGGTGGACTCTGGGCCAAGGGCGCCCTTGTCGGCAAAGCTGGAAGCGTGTTCGCCTCCACCGGCACCCAGCATGGCGGTCAGGAGACCACGATCACCAGCTTCCATACCACGCTCTTGCACCAGGGGATGGTCATTGTCGGGGTGCCGGGCTCTGAGGCGCGGCAGGCGACTATGGATGAGATCAGCGGTGGCAGCCCCTATGGCGCGTCGACGATCACTGGGCCGGATGGCAGCCGCATGCCCAGCGAGAACGAGCTGGCAATTGCCCGTTTCCAGGGCCGCCACGTAGCTACTATCGCTGCCAAGCTAGCTAGGACATGAGAGAGGAGGTCTCGACCATGGCCTACGAGGCAAAGGACTACACCCACCTGGTAGGGATGGAGGGCTTCAGCGAGACGCTGCTGAGGAATCACTTCACCCTCTATCAGGGCTACGTCACCAATACCAACAAGCTGCTCGATCTTCTCGCCCAGATGCCCAAGGAGGGGAAGATCGGCACGCCCGAATACGCTGAACTGAAGCGAAGGATGGGCTTCGAGTTCGACGGCATGCGGCTGCACGAGTACTACTTCGAGAACCTGGGCGGCAAGGGAGACCTTGGCCAATCGGCCAAGCTGCGCGACAGGCTCGCCCGGGACTTCGGCAGCTACGAGGCGTGGGAGGCCGATTTCAAGGGCACCGGCACCATGCGAGGAATCGGCTGGGCAATACTCTACCAGGACGACGTGACGGGAAGGCTGATCAACCAGTGGATCAACGAGCACGAGACCGGCCATCTGGCGGGCTGCCGTCCTATCCTGATCATGGACGTCTTCGAGCACGCCTTCATGATCGACTACGGCCTGAAGCGGGCTGACTACATCGAGGCGTTCTTCAAGAACATCAAGCGGGAGGCCGTGGAAAGCCGCCTGGCGTAAGAGGCTGTAGTATCATCATGCCACACGAAGAATGATCTGCGGAGGTGAAAAATGCCTGAGTTCCTCAATCCCTTTCCTGGTATGGTGCCCGCTCGCAAGCTCACCCTCGAGGAGTTGGTTAGAGCCATCCGCCTGGACCTCTGCGCCGAGCACGAGGCGGTTCACCTTTACCTGGCCCACGCCGAGGCCACCGATCACCCGCTGGCCAAGAAGGTGCTTGTTGACATCGCCAACGAAGAGCGGGTCCATGCCGGCGAATTCGCCCGCCTCATTAGCATCCTGACGAAGGATGAGGACAAGTTCCTGGCGAAGGGTGCCACCGAGGTAGACGAGATGGCCGCTGAATCCGGCGGGCGCTAGGCAAACCCGTAGACCTGCGCGGTTGCCGCCCCAAGGGATAACTCACCACACCACCTCGTACAGCCGCTGGCTGCCGGGTATGCCCTTAAGTTTCTTGCTGCCGACGTGCTTGAACTCTACCTCGGCCACGGAGCCAGCGAGGTCGTGCACCACCTTGGACACCAGGATCTGGCCACCCCGTGCCTTCTCAGCAATGCGAGCGGCCATGGTGACAGCCTTGCCGAAGTAGTCGCTTCCATCCTGGATCGATTCGCCACTGTTGACGCCAATCCTCACCTTGATGGGGGTCTCCGGGTGCTCCTGGCTATAATCAGCGAAAGCCTTCTGGATATCCACGGCGCAGTGCAGGGCCCTGGTGGCGCTGGGGAAGACCGCCATGAGGCTGTCGCCCATGTGCTTGACCGCGCGGCCGCCGTGGCCAGCGACGCGCTCCCTGAGAATGCGATCGTGATCCCGCAAAACCCTGTGCGCGCGCTGGTCGCCCAGCCGCTGAGCGAGGGGGGTCCAGCCCTCGATGTCCGTGAACAGCAGAGTGACCGTGCCTTCGACAGAGGGCTCGGTCAGGCTTCGGCCGCACCAGATGCAGTGAGTTGAACCAGCCGGGTTGTCGGCATTACAGTAGGGGCAACGCATCGCTGCAACTTCTGGGAGCTCAGGAGTCAGTAGAGTGACCGCATACTAGCTTGCCCAAGGAGAAGTTGTCAAGCGAGAATATATCCGGACGGGCTGCCAGTCCGGTTGGGCCGCATGGTCTTAGCTACAGGAAGGAGGAACGGAAGTGGCAGGAGAGGAAGAGGGAGTTGAGACAGCGGGCATGCCCAGGATCGGTGAGCGGGCGCCGGATTTCCAGGCACTGACAACACATGGTCCCCTCAACATGAGTGACCTCAAAGGCCAGTGGGTGGTTCTCTTCTCCCATCCCGGTGACTTCACGCCCGTCTGCACCACCGAGTTCGTCGCCCTCGCTCGACTAGCCGAGGAATTCGCCAAGCGCAATGTGAAACTGGTCGGCCTGAGCGTCGACAGTATCCATTCCCACCTCGCCTGGCTGAGGAATATCGAGGAGAAGCTGGGGGTCAAGATACCATTCCCCGTCATAGCCGACGTCGACATGAAAGTTGCCAACAAATTCGGGATGATCCATCCGGAAGCCAGCACCACCGCCGCCGTGCGGGCACTGTTCGTCATCGACCCCGAGGGGTTCATTCAGGCCTTGGTCTACTATCCCTTGCAGACCGGCAGGAGCACCGATGAGATCCTGCGCCTGATCGATGCCCTGCAGACTACCTATCAGCACCACGTCGCTACGCCGGCTGACTGGCGTCCCGGAGAGAAGGTGATAGTGCCGCCGCCCCTGACCCAGGAGCAGGTCGAGGAGCTTCAGCGGTCGGACTACGAGAAGATCGACTTCTACCTGATGAAGAGAGACCTGTAAGGAGTCGAGGGTTCTGCCTGCTCCCGGCCGCAGGGGGCCGCCACCCTAGTCTTCCTTCTTCCCCAGCCCGGGCTCCGTCATCGAGGTGGGGTCGAGGGCGCGCCGCAGGTCATCGTCCGATAGCCCCGTGCGCTCTTGTGCCACCTCCCGAATGGTGCGGCCGCTGGCAGCCGCCTCCTTGGCTATCTCCGCCGCCGCGTCGTAGCCGATGATGGGAGCCAGCCCCGTGGCCATGGCAAGCCCCTTCTCCACCAGCTCCGGCCCCCTCTCTGTTGCCTGGAGGCCGTCTACGCACTGCTCGCCGAAGTTCCTGGCTCCGGCCGCCAGCAGCTCGATGGACTGGAGAAGGTTGTAGGCGGCGACGGGCATCATCGTGTTGAGCTCGAAGAAGCTGCGCTGACCGGCGAGGGCCACCGTCGTATCGTTCCCTATCACCTGGGCGCAGACCTGGATCAGCGCCTCGGGAATGACCGGATTGACCTTTCCAGGCATGATGGAGCTTCCCGGTTGAACCTCCGGCAGGGACAGCTCGCCGAGGCCAACTCGTGGGCCCGAGGCCAGCCAGCAGATGTCGTTGGCGATCTTGAACAGGGCGATGGCGGCCGCTCTCAGCGCCCCGCTACACCCCACGACCGCATCGAGGCTGCTCTGGGCCTGGAAGTGGTTGTCGGTCTCGCGGACCGCCAGGCCGGTGTCCGCCGACAGGCGCTCGCATACCCGCGCCGCGAACAGAGGGTGGGTGTTAAGGCCGGTACCCACCGCGGTGCCGCCCAGGGCAACCTCCTCCAGCTCCGTCGCCGCCCTTTCCAGCCGTCGGAGGGCTCGCTCCACCTGCCCGGCGTACCCCAGAAACTCCTGGCCCAGGCGGATGGGCGTGGCATCCTGGAGGTGCGTGCGGCCGGTCTTGACCACCGGCCAGAACTCCTGCGCCTTGGCCGCCAGCGACGCCTGCAACGCGCTCAGCGCCGGTACAAGCTCCTCCCCTATGGCTAGAAGCGCCGAGAGGTGGATGGCCGTGGGGATGACATCGTTGGACGACTGCCCGAGGTTGACGTGATCGTTCGGATGCACCAGCTTCGACCCTCGCTGGCCTCCCAGAAGCTCCGCCGCCCTGTTGGCGATCACCTCGTTGGCGTTCATGTTCGTGGAAGTCCCTGAGCCCGTCTGGAAGATGTCGACCACAAACTGGTCATCGAGGCGCCCCTCGGCGACCTCCTCGGCGGCGCGAACGATAGCTTCGGCGAGCCGCGGCTCCAAAAGGCCAAGCTCTGCGTTTACCTCGGCCGCACTGCGCTTGATCAGCCCCAGAGCGCGAATGAACCGCCGCGGGAAGCGCAATCCGCTGATGGGAAAGTTGAGGACAGCGCGCATCGTGGACGCGCCGTAGTAGGCCTCCTCCGGGACCTGCACCGGCCCCATGGAGTCACGCTCGGTTCGGGTCCTCTTGGCTGCGTCCATGTTTGCTATCCCTTATCCCTTCAAGGCCGCCAGTTCCTTGCTCAGGACGGCAATGTGGCCCATTTCCTCCTTGATGATGTCGTCGATTCTTTGCCTGCTCAGCCTTTTCGGGACTATCTCCTTTATCCCCAGGTAGAACACGATGGAGTCCTTTTCGAGCCCGATAGCCGTGTTGAGAATGTCCTCCATCGTTTCCTTCCCCGTCAGCCGTTCGGACGAATCCTTCCTCACATCGAAGACATGGCCGTCCGCCATCCCCCGGACATACGGAATCGCTTCGCCGTAGGGGTCAGGAACCGTCGGCTCCCGTTCTTGCCGCGCCAGCTCCGCCCTCATAGCAGCGAAGGTTTTTTGGTGCCCATCTTCCATGCTGGCGAGGTCGAGCAATAGCTGGCGGGCGCGCGCGTCGGTAAATCCCTGCGACGCCCGCCGATAGAACCGAGCCCCGTTCCTCTCGATCTGCTCCGCTACCTGGAGAATCTCGTCGGCACTGAAGAGGATGCTCATCCTGTGCCTTCTTCCTTTGTCGCAGACGGCCTGACGAACACGCGCTGGGCCAGCTCGCGGTCAACCATGAACAGCCCGTAAGGTCACTTCGCCGTAGCCTTGGCCCGTTCCTCATGAGACATGTTAGCCAACCGTTCGACCTCCTTCACGTCCAGCCCGAGCCCCTCGGCCACGCGTGTACCATATTCGGGGTCGGCCTTGTAGAAGACGGCTGTCTGGCGCAACTGGATCCGCTTCTGCGCACCGCCCAAGTGGCCCACGATGTTGCCGATCAGGTGCTCCCGATCCTGGTCCGTCATCACCTTACGATACAGAGTCCCAGGCTGCACGAAATCGTCGTTGGGGTGAGTGTACCGCTGGCGCGCAGCCTTCCCCGCGACCTCGAAGGCCGGCTCGGCCGCCTGTGGCTCGGGCACGGGGCCACCGAAACTGTTGGGGTAGTAGTTGGGACTGCCGCCGCCGTTGGAGTCAAAGCGCATGAACCCGTCGCGCTGGTAGTTGCTCACCGGGACGGCCTTGGCCGAGTTCACCGGCAGCATTTGATAGTTGGGCCCCAGGCGGTGGCGATGGGTGTCGTGATAGCTGAAAAGGCGCCCCTGCAGCATCTTGTCCGGCGAGGCAGCTACCCCGGGCACGAGGTTGCCGGGGGAGAAAGCGGCCTGTTCGACCTCAGCGAAGTAGTTTTCCGGGTTGCGGTTGAGGACCATGCGGCCCAGCGGGTTCAGCGGGGCGTCGCCGTGCAACCAGACCTTGGTGATATCGAAGGAATCGAAGCGGTAGTTGTCTACCTGCTCAGGAGTCAGGATCTGCACGTAGACCTTCCAGGCCGGGTACTCGCCCCGCTCGATCGCCTGGAATAGATCGCGAGTGGCATGGTCGGGGTCCACACCCTTCATACGTTCAGCCTCTTGCCGGGTCAGGTTCTGGATGCCCTGCTCGGTTCTAAAGTGGATCTTCACCCAGAAGTACTCGCCCTTCTCGTTGTACCACTTGAAGGTATGTCCGCTGAAGCCGTGCATGTGGCGGTAGGTCTTGGGCGTACCGCGATCGGAGAAGAGGATGGTGACCTGGTGGATTGACTCCGGCGTAAGGGATAGGAAGTCCCAGAACATGTCCGGGTCCTTGAGGTTGGTAGCCGGGTCTCGCTTCTGGGTGTGGATGAAATCGGGGAACTTCAGGGGATCCCTGATGAAGAAGACCGGCGTGTTGTTCCCGACGAGATCGTAGTTCCCCTCCTCCGTGTAGAATTTCACTGCGAACCCGCGGGGATCGCGCTCGGCGTCGGCCGAGCCCTTCTCGCCGCCCACGGTGGAGAAGCGCGCGAAGACCTCGGTACGCTTGCCCACCTCGGACAAGAACTTGGCCTCAGTGTACTGGGTTACGTCGTGGGTGGCCTCGAAATAACCATGGGCGCCCGCCCCCTTGGCATGCACCACACGCTCGGGGATGCGTTCGCGGTCGAAGTGGGCCAACTTGTCGACCAAGTGGATGTCCTGCAGCAGGGCGGGTCCGGGGCTGCCCGCGGTCATCGTGTTCTGGTCGTCGTCGACCAGCGCGCCAAAGCTGGTAGTCAGAATCGTCTTGTCCTCTGCCATTGTCTTTCTCCCTCCTTTCCTCTTCCTCTGCCATTCGCTGTTTCCGTGGCTCATTCCCCGCCAGTGAGAGGGATGCTCAGTCTGTACCTCATTCCGTTGTGGCAGCCGGCGGAACGAACACCCGCTGGGCCAACTCGCGGTCAATCATGAACAGCGCGCTGGGGTCATCACCCACCAGCTTGAGCTTCTGCACCACCTCGTCGGCGGATGCCTCCTCCTCCACCTGCTCAGCGACAAACCACTGAAGGACGTTGTTGGTGGCATGGTCTCTTATTTCGACCGCCAGGTCGACCAGCTTGTTGATCATGCCGGTGACCTTCTGCTCGTGCTGGTGCACGTGCTCGAACAATGCCAGCGGCGAATCCCACGCCGAGGGCGGGGCCTCCACCGGCTGCAGCATGACCCTGCCGCCACGCTCGTTGACGTAGTCGTAGAACTTCAGCGCGTGCATCAGCTCCTCGTGCGCCTGCACGCGCATCCAGTTCGCGAAGCCAGCCAGGTTCACCGACTGGAAGTGAGCGGACATCGACAGGTACAGGTAGGCCGAGTAGATCTCCGCGTTGATCTGCTTGTTAAGGGCCTCCTGCATTCTCTGATCGATCATGGCGAGTACCTCCTTCGCTCTTCTCTTGCTGGTCGCTATTTCGATGGCTCATACCCCTTGGCAGCGGGGACACACTCCGTAGAACTCCAGGCGATGCTGAACGTCGGCGTAGCCTCTCGCGGCGGCCACCGTCTCCGCCGCCGGCCCGAGGTCGATCTCCACGTCCTCGATGGCGCCGCAGACAGTGCAGCGGAGGTGGGAGTGAGGACTGGGGTTGCGTCCATCATAGCGGCTGCCGCCACTCAAGGTAAGCTCCAGCACCTCCCCCATCTCCTTCAGGCGCTCGAGCGTATTGTATACGGTGGCCAGGCTGGTAGTCGGGAAGTCCTTCCGCACCCGGCGGTAGATCTGCTCCACGCTGGGATGTTCCCCGCTGTCTATCAGGATCCTGGCGATGGCCAGCCTCTGGGGCGTGATGCGATGCCCAGCGCTCTTGAGCTTAGCCAGGAGATCGTCTAGGCGCGTCCTACAGGGCGAGTGTTCTTGAGCCATTCTTTCTTAATATGCATTCTATCACATCCCCCGCGCTTGTCAACCCCCGTGAGCATGACCGCCGTCCTGCTCGCTCTCAGCGCAGGAGCGTGGTACGCTAGGCGACGCTGGCTCAGGTAGACGCTATCCGAAGCTGGCGAGACTTCGCCATGAGCGACGACAGCAAGGGCAAGCGACGCCTCAGGAAGCCGGCCACCCCAAAGCCGCAGGAGAACGCGCCCCCGGAGGGTGCCGCCGGTCGCACGAAGGGCAGCGGCGATCTACGAGACAGGATCGCACTCCTTATCGCTGCTGCCATCATCATCCCCCTAGTTGTGTTTAACTTCCTCACCTTCCGCCGCTCGGACGAACCCGGTCATGAGCCGCCGGCTCCCACAACGACTGGCTCTGCAGCCGGCCCCAGAGCAGCCATAGTGGACCATCTGGCCCTTACGCAGCCTAATCCCGACTTCGCCCAAACAGCCACCGAGCTGCTGGAACAAGCCGGATATGCCGTGGACTACTACCCAGGCGAAGAAGTGACCGTAGATTTCTACCGACATCTCCCCGGTCGCGGTTATCGGCTGCTTATCCTGAGAAATCACTCATCGCTAGTTGGAACAGGCGTCGAGGTAACAGAGGACGCCGGACTTTATACCTCTGAGCCATACAGCGAGAACGGCCACCTTGCTGAGCAACTAGATGAGCGCCTCCTTATAGCCAGGTACTATGAAGGCGGCCCAGCGTACTTTGCCATAGCGCCGGAGTTCGTAAGATCAAGCATGAAAGGCAAGTTTGATGACACGACGATCATACTGATGGGTTGTGATGGGCTGAGAACGGACATGCTCGCCCAAGTTCTCGTTCAAAGGGGGGCGAAATCCGTGGTGGGTTGGAGCCGGCCCGTGTCAGCGAGCCACACAGACGCCGCAACCGAACGCCTGCTCCAGCATCTACTAGTCGATGGACTCACGATACAAGAGGCGGTAGCGCAAACCATGACCGAGCTTGGGCCCGACCCGTCATACGGGAGCGTTCTCCGACTCTACCCTTCCGAAGAGCCTGCCTCCGCCACCCCATAGGCACCCCGCCCCGCTTCCAGCGGCCACAGGGGGATGAGGCACTCCCGCTTCTAGCTGAAGCCGATAAACAAATGGGGAGGAGTCGCAGCGACGACTGCCGCAAGCTCACGACCGCCGCAACTGCCGTAACAAAGGCCCACCGCCCGCTTGGGGCTTCCAGCTCGTCCGATCCCGCCCAGCTCGACGCTGGCGACCAGGAGAGCTGGCACGCACGCCCCGAAGGAAGTCCGCTAGCCAGAGCTCGCAGTGGCCGGATTGCCTTGCTGGAAGAGCCAGGTGCTGAGATAGCGCTCGCCGGTATCGGGGAGAACCGTCACAATGAGGGCCCCCTTGTTCTCCGGCCTCCTGGCCACCTCCAAGGCTGCCCAGACCGCCGCCCCCGACGATATGCCGGCCAGTATCCCTTCTTGTCTGGCTAGCCGCCTGGCCATCTCTCCGGCGTCATCATTGCCGACCTTGATGATCTCGTCGACCAGGTCCAGCCTTAGCACTTCCGGCACGAAGCCGGCGCCGATGCCCTGGATCTTGTGAGGGCCTGCCTTGCCGCCGGAAAGGACGGGCGAGTCCGCCGGCTCAACAGCGATGGCCTTGAACTGTGGCTTCTTGCTCTTGATGACCTCGGCCACGCCGGTGATCGTTCCCCCCGTCCCCACCCCGGCCACCAGGATATCCACCTGGCCATCGGTATCGCGCCATATCTCCGCCGCGGTGGTCTCACGGTGGATCATGGGGTTAGCGGGGTTCCTGAACTGCTGTGGCATGAAGGCGAGGGGATGGCTGGCAACGATCTCCTCGGCTTTCCTTATGGCGCCTGCCATCCCCTCCGACCCGGGGGTGAGGACAAGCTCCGCTCCGAAAACGGCGAGAAGCTGCCTCCGCTCGCTGGACATGGTGTCGGGCATGGTGAGGATGAGCCTATAGCCCTTGGCGGCGCAGACGAAGGCCAGGGCTATGCCGGTGTTGCCGCTCGTCGGCTCGACGATCACCGTGTCCTTGGTGACACGGCCCTCTCTCTCGGCTGCCTCGATCATAGAGACGCCGATCCTGTCCTTAACACTGCCGCAGGGGTTAAAGGACTCCAGCTTCGCCACCACCGTGGCCTCCAGACCAGCAGCCACCCGGTTCAGCCGGACGAGCGGCGTATTGCCGACAAGCTCCGTGATATCATTGGCGATCTTTGCCATAGCTAGGCCTCCCTAGGACAGTGGCAAGTACACCTACGCCCTACCTCAGGGAGTATACCGCTTCCCTCCGCCTGCCGCTCGATTTGGAGTGCTTCAGGACATGCGAGAAATCTGGGGGTCGTGACTCTCCGGACGTCAGTCCTAATGGCTTCAGTCGATAGACTGCAGTGTCCCCTTCGAGCCACTCACCCTTCGACAAGCTCAGGGCGAGCGGTTTGCGGTGCCTACGCACCACCGCTCATAGTGAACCATTGGCCCGCTCATGGTGAGCCTGTCGAACCATGAGCCCCCCGCTCCTTCGACAGGCTCAGGACGAGCGGGGGCGACAGGCCCGGGATGAGCGGCCAGAGGCCGCTGGCCCTCCTGTCATCGGCGCCGGGGCACCCTGGCCGGTCTATCCCAAGAAGTACTCGGCGCCCCGAATCCGGCGCACGAAAGGCAGCTTCTCTATGAGCGCGTCCAGGCCAAGGATACGGCCTGCTCCCAGCGCACCCAGAAGAAGGAACACCCCAATGTAGATGATGTGCTCATCCAGAAACGGGTTGTTCGCCGGTGGGAGCTGGGCGATGTAGAACATGAACATCATCACCCCAGCCCAGAACAGGGAGAAGCGAGTGACGATGCCCAGGATCAGGGCGATGCCTATGAGGATCTGGCCCCCGATGACCAACCCATCGATTACATCGACGGCCGCGCTGTTGGTTCCCAGATCCACGAACCAGCCCTCCAGAGGCCCCTTGGTGGCGTTGACCAGGAAGCCCGCCGACGTCCAGTCACCCAGCAGCTTGTCGAACCCCGACCACACGAATATCCAGCCCATAGCGATGCGCAGAAGAAAGGCGAAGGGTACGATAACGTCCACGTAGCGGAGGGTAAAGCTCCGCCCGCCAAGGCGCACGCTCGATACGTTCTCAGTCATTGTTCCCTCCTAGGACAACATTATTTACACTTCCAACATATTATACAGCCGCAACCTCCGTATGTCAACCTGGGGATCTGCCCCAAGCCCCTGCACAGCGTATCTACCTCCCGACAGAGCCAGCAGATCGCGCGTTCAGGGAAGACAGTGTATAATCGGCCCCAGCAGAGAGAGGCCATACGTTATGTTCATTTCTTAGTGAGGCAAAGCGATGACCAGCCACGAGACCGAACAAGAGATCCACAATCTGGGACGCGACCTGATCGAGGTGATGGACCGCCATCGCCCGCACCTCTGGGAAGGCGAGTGGTGGTACGAGCAGCTCCTCCGTCGGGCGGTGACCGACGAAGTGCTCAAGACTCAGGTCCTGCGCTTCGTCGACGTATTCCCCTTGCTCCAGGACGAGGAGGCGCTGGTCGGCCACTTCCGCGACTACTTCGGCGGCGAGGACCTCAGCCTGCTGCCCCGGCGCATCGCCACCACCCTCAGCTCGAGCGCACTGGCCCAGAAAGACCTCGCCGGTCTCTTGCAGCGCAGCGTCCTGGAAGTGGGCCAGCGCTTCATAGCGGGTCGCACGGCGCGGGAAGCCGCGCCCGTCCTGGAGAAACTGCACAGCGACGGCCTCGGCTTCACGCTGGATTTGTTGGGAGAGGCCACAGTGAGCGAGGCCGAGGCGGACGAATACCAGGCCCGCTATCTCGAACTGATCGACACCCTCGGCCAGGTTGTGCGGGACTGGCCCGCCAACCCCGTCCTCGACGAGGCGCCGTGGGGTGCTATCCCCCGGATCAACATCTCGATCAAACTGACATCGCTCTACTCTCAGTTCAGCGCGATCGCGCGGGACGACACCAGCGCGCGGGTTCGTGAGCGCCTGCGCCCGATCATGCGCCGCGCCATCGAGGCAGGGGCCTTCGTCAATGTGGACACGGAGCAGTACCGGCACAAGGAACTGACACTGCGCATCCTCCGCGACCTTCTGGCGGAGCCAGAGTTCGCAACCTATCCGCACGTCGGTATTGCCATACAGACCTACCTGTTTGATGCCCTCGACGACCTGCTCGGCTTGGCCAAATTGGCAAAAGACCGCGGCACTCCCCTGACCATCCGGCTGGTCAGGGGGGCCTATTGGGGTGAGGAGCGGATCTTCAACGCCCAGTTCGCCTGGCCCATCCCGGTGTTCGAGAACAAAGCGGAGACAGACGCGAACTTCGAACGCTGCACGGAGGCTCTGCTCGACGCATACCCTCACCTGCTCCCTGCGTTCGGCACGCACAACGCACGCTCCGTCGCCCATGCGCTCGTGTCCGCGCGCGAGCGGGGGTTGCCGCCCCGCGCCCTCGAGTTCCAGTTTCTATACGGGATGGCGGAGGCGCTACAAACGGCCATCGCCTCCCGCGAGCGGGTGCGCATCTACACGCCGGTGGGTGATCTCGTCCCGGGCATGGGCTACCTAGTGCGACGGCTGCTCGAGAATGCCTCCAGCCAATCCTGGCTCTTCGAGCTGTTCGAGGAGAGAGCGCCCACCTCCGAGCTGCTGGCCCCGCCCGGCGTGGCGCCGCCCGCGGGACCGCCCTCAACAACCATCCCTCGTGTCCGGCTGTCCGATGTCCCTGCCACGTTCCGCAACGTGCCCGATACGCCCTTCCATAAGCCGCAGGCGTGGCAAGAATACGCCGCTGCCCTCCAACAGTTCAGGGCGAGCCTTCCCAACACCTGCGGCCCGCTCGTGGCTGGCGAGCCCGTCAACAGCGCGAAGCGGCAGCCGAGCGTGAACCCCGCCCGCCCAGACGAGGTCATCTGCGACGTGGGATTGGCGGACATCGACCTCACCCGGCGAGCGATCGAAGCCGCCAAACAAGCGTTCCCCGCCTGGCGAGACCGGCCGGCAAGAGAGCGGGCACAGGTACTATTCGATGCGGCAGCCATCATGCGGCGCGAGCGCCATGAGCTGGCTGCCATCGAGATTCTGGAAGAGGCCAAGCCCTGGCGGGAGGCCGACGCCGACGTCTGCGAGGCCATCGACTACGTGGAGTACTACGCGCGCGAGGGGATCGCCGTGGGCAGCCCCCTCGCACTACCCTCCGTGCCCGGAGAGTACAACGACTATCGCTATCAACCCCGCGGCGTGGCGGCGATCATCGCCCCCTGGAATTTCCCACTGGCCATCCCTTGCGGGATGCTGACGGCGGCGCTCGTGGCCGGCAACACGACCATCCTCAAGCCAGCAGGGCCAGCGCCGCTGATTGCCTCCCGCCTCGTCGACATCCTCTGCCGCGCGGGAGCACCGCCTGGGACCGTCCAGTTCCTGCCGGGCCCCGGCAGCGCGGTGGGCGCGACACTGGTGGAGCATCCTGACGTCGGCCTGATCGCCTTCACCGGCAGCCGCGAGGTGGGGCTGTGGCTCGTGGAGACGGCCGGACAGACGAAGGAAGGCCAGAGAGGGATCAAGAAGGTCATCGCCGAGATGGGCGGCAAGAACGCCATCATCGTCGACGACGACGCCGACCTCAACCAGGCCGTCCTGGGGATCGTGAGGAGCGCGTTCAGCTACGCCGGCCAGAAGTGCAGCGCCTGCAGCCGCGTCATCGCCCTGGATGCCATCTACGATCGTCTCGTCCCAAGGATTGTCGAGGCGACGCGCAGCCTGCGTGTCGGCCCACCCGAAGACCCCGCCACCTTTGTGCCACCGGTCATCACGGCCGAGGCCAAGGCCGGAATCGAACGCTATATCGAGATCGGTCGCGGTGAGGCGCCCGTCCTATTCGAGGGCACAGCCCCCCAGGACGGTGGCTTCTACGTGGCCCCCGTCGTCTTCGGCGAGGTGAACCGCAACGCCGTCATCGCCCAGGAGGAGATCTTCGGTCCCGTGCTGGCCGTGCTGCGCGCCTCGACAATTGAGGAAGCCATCGATATAGCCGTCGACACGCCATATGCCCTGACCGGAGGCTTCTTCAGCCGCAGCGGCGCCCACATCGAACTGGCGCGTCAGCAGTTCCGCGTCGGCAACCTGTACATCAACCGCGGCTGCACGGGCGCCATGGTGGCGCGCCAGCCGTTCGGGGGTTTCGCCATGTCCGGCATCGGCTCGAAGGCCGGTGGGCCCGACTACCTCAGGCAGTTCATGGAGCCCCGCACCGTAACCGAAAACACGATGCGGCACGGCTTCGCCCCCAGCCAGAAGCCGCCACAGCCGAGCCCCTAGCGCGAGCCCTCCGTGGCCCTTGCGGGGATTTGCAGGTTCGCCTGGCCACTAGGCGGTGCTGGCCGCACTGGCCCGCCGTAGGAGAAAGTACGCATTGAGCAAAGAGGAACACTACCGAAAGCTAGAGCGGATGTATGCCTCTGCGCCGACGAACAAGTATCACGGCCCGACGATGCGAGTGAGCGAGGGGCACGCGGAGGTGACCATACCGGTGCGCCGGGATTTCTTTCACGCAGCCGGCGCCGCCCATGGTTACCTGTATTTCAAGGCCCTCGATGATGCCGCCTTCTTCGCGGTCAACTCACTGCTTGACGACGTCTTTGCCCTAACCGTCTCGTTCAACCTCTACCTGACGCGCCCTATTTCGGAAGGCGAAATGAGAGCCACCGGTCGCGTCGTCCACCGCTCCCGACGCTTCTTCATAGCGGAGGCTGAGGTGATTGATTCGAATGGCCGGGAAATCGCCCGCGGCAGTGGAACCTTCATGCCGAGCACGATCCCGCTCTCACCGGACGTTGGCTATGAATAGAAGCAGTTTCAAGAATGGCTTGCCACCCCCGCCTGTCCTCCGAAGGCGGATGCGCCTCCGGCGCAATCGCGGGGGTCGAAAGCGCTTTTTGAAACCGCTTGTAGTTCGACCCACCTCGAGACGGGTGGTTCTTCCCACCCTCCCACCCAGAGATGTTTCTTGATTCTGGGGGACACCCCCAGACGCCCGTCAGAGGGGGCCTGCCCCCCACTCCCCCAAGGCG
>Ga0315279_10003955_pt1 | contig 20150 bp, 17 predicted proteins | sample YL17G06_20_MG_FD_203694 | JGI IMG/M metagenome (GOLD analysis project Ga0315279, IMG submission 203694) | Sediment microbial communities from Yellowstone Lake, YNP, Wyoming, USA - YL17G06_20 | ecosystem: Environmental > Aquatic > Freshwater > Lake > Sediment | place: USA: Wyoming | collected... | reverse complement strand
CGCAGGTCTAGCCTATCTCCTTGACGGCCGCCAAGCCCTCAGGTATACGTAGGTTCAAGGTTTGGCCAGATGAGCGACACAAGCACCGCGGTTCTACTCCTGTCCTGCCAGGACCGCAGGGGTCTAGTGGCGGCGACATCCCAATTCATCTATCAGAACAATGGCAACATAGTTCACGCTGACCAACACGTCGATGCTGAGCAGGGCATCTTCCTCCAGCGGATCGAATGGGAACTGGCCGACTTTCGCATCCCCCGCACTGGGCTCGCCGACGCGTTCAGGCCCATCGCGGGAAAGCTCGGAATGCGGTGGGAGCTGCGCTTCTCAGACTACGTCCCGCGAATAGCTATCTTCGTATCCAAACTAGAACACTGTCTGTACGACCTTCTGCTGAGACACCGCGCCGGGGAATTCCAGGCGGAGATACCCCTCGTCATCAGCAACCATCCGGACCTGCGGTCTGTCGTCGAAAGCTTCGGGGCACAGTACCACTACTACCCCGCCACCGAGGAGACGAAGCCCTCCCACGAGGCGAAACAGATCGAACTGCTGGAAGAGCAGCGCATTGACCTGATCGTCCTCGCCAGGTACATGCAGATACTCAGCGACGAGTTCGTGACTCGGTTCCCGAACCGGATGATCAACATCCACCACTCCTTCCTTCCAGCCTTCCCCGGAGCCCGCCCCTATCACCAGGCCTACGAACGGGGCGTCAAGATCATCGGCGCCACCAGCCACTACGTGACGACGGAGCTGGACCAGGGCCCGATAATCGAGCAAGATGTAGTCCGGGTCAGCCATCGGGATTCGGTAGAGGACCTCATCAGGAAGGGCAAAGACCTGGAGAAAGTCGTGCTGGCCCGCGCGGTGAGCCTCCACCTGAGGAACCGAATCCTGGTATACGGCCACAAGACCGCAGTGTTCGACTGACTAGCCCGGTGCCGAAACGTTGGGCCTTGGCCTCTAGTAGAGGCGCGTTCCTCAGTGCTCCGGTGCAACCAGTGCCCCGCGGATCAGTCGCAGGACGGCTTCCTTCTCCTCGGGCAGTTTGTAGCCCTCCCAGTCCTGCCGGAAGATGGGCGCATTGGCGAAGTGGTCAAAGCACAGGCGCCCGCTGACCTCCAGCGCCTCGACTATCGCCCCGATCTCCCCGAGGATCTCCCGCCGAGACAGCGGCTCGAACTCCCCCCGCTGGTACTCGTCGCACAGGGGCATGCCCGGCACCAGCATGAGGGTGCGCACGCGGATGTAGTGAGGGTCGATGGCGTTGAGGACGCGGGCCGTGTTTAGGGCGTGCTGGCGAGAGGCGGCGCGGCCACCCAGACCGGGCATCACGTACTCCGAGAGCTCGAACCCCGCCTCCTTCACCCTCAGGCCGGCGTCGATCATCTCCCGGGCGGTGGCGCCTTTCCTCACCCGTTGCAGCACTTCGTCATCGCCGCTCTCCAGCCCCAGGTGCAGGCGGGTGAGGCCGGCGTCACGCAGGCGGGCCAGGTCTTCCGGCTTCTTGGTGAGGACGGTTTTCGCCCGCCCATAGGACGTAACCCGCCCCAGCGACGGGAACGCCTGGCGCAGATACCCTACGATACGCACCAGGTCGTCGGTGTGGATGACGATGGCGTTGGAATCGGCCAGGAACGCCCGCCGCGGCTCGCGGCCGTAGCCCAGCCGCTTCCAGTAATCGACGCTGAGGCGCAACTCGTCGATGTCGTCTTGCACCTCTTCCACGGAGCGCAGGCACTCCTTGCGCGACAGCTCCTTGTAAGCGAAGCAGAAGGTACAGTAGTTCCAGGGGCAGCCCCGCATGACGCGAACCAGAAGGGAATAGGCCTCGCTGGGAGGCCGCATGGGAGGCAACTCGTACGGCATGGCGCTGGGCCCTCTTCCGATCCGACGTGTGCTTCGGCCCCTATTCTACATCCTACCCACTCTTGACGCCTGCCCAACCCACTGCCCATGATTGAGCGCGACATGACGGTGATACTCTGCTTTGGCAACCGTGGCCTCCCAGACGACGCTACCGCCCTCGAGCTGGGGCGCTCCCTTCACGTGACCGGTGTGACCTTCATCCCCTGTTCTTCCCCGGAAGTGATCACGGACTACCTGGACGAGGACCTCTATGTGATGGACGTGGCGCAGGGGGTGGCCGAGGTGACGCTGGTAACCGACCCATCGCGCATCCAGCCACCGCCGACGGTGACCGCCCACGATATGGATCCCGGCTTCTTTGTGCGGCTAGTGGAGCGCCTTTACGGGGTGGCAGTGCCCATCATCGCCCTGCCGATGGGCATGGAGACAGACGTGGTGAAGGAGCAGCTCCTCCGGCTTATAGCCACGTTACCCGCAGGAAGTGGGCGGAGCAGGAGAAGCAGGGGTCGTAGGCCCTGATCAGCCGCTCGAGGGCGGCCACCATCTCCTCCCGCGACTGACCCTCCAGGGTGGGCAGCATCAGCCGGATGTCGTCCTCCATAGCCCGCAGGTTCTGGGCCGTCGGAGTGATGACGTTGGCACGGGTGATGTGGCCGGTACCATCCAAGACGTACTCGTGCCACAGAGTGCCCCGCGGCGCCTCAAAGGCGCCCACGCCGCGGCCTTCCCGCACCGCAATGTTGGGCACGGGCTCCGGCTTGGGGCGCAGCTCTTCCATGATGCGCACCGCGTGGTCGAGCGCGTCCACCAGCTCGATAGCCTGCGCCACGTTGTTATGCAGCGGGTTGTCAGAGCCCTTGGCCAGCGGCCCTGCCTTCAGGAATCGCTTGGCGTCCGGCGAGAGCTGGTCACCGTTGTTGAGCACGCGGGGGAGGGAGCCCACCATGTAGGTGTGCCCTTCCCGCACCACGAAGTTCGCCGTGTTGTCCGGCGTCTGGTACTCGCTGAGGAAGCGGTGATAATCCTCCTTGGCGAACTCGTGGCCGGCGCTGCGAATGCGGCCTGACAGAAGGGCATACTTGTGATCGTCATGCAGCGAGAAGTGCTCCGCCTGGTGGTGGAACTCCGGGTAGGGCAGGCTGTTGAACAGCTCGGCGGTGGCCACCGCCGCCGGCTTCAGTTGCTCGAGTCGCGCCCGCAGGCCATCGAGCTGTTCTGCCGTTGGCACCTTGAGGAAGCCGCCGACGGTAGCGGAGACGACGTGCATGTCGCGGCCGCCAATGGTTCTCACAATGTCATTGCCGAGCTTCAGCAGTGCGATGGCCTGCCCCACCTCGGTGCGGTAGTCTGCGGCCATCGCTATGGCAGAGGGAAAACCCACGTAGTCCGGCAGAGCAAAGAAGTACAGATGGGCGGCGTGGCTGCGGATATGCTCGCCCAGGGTCAGGAGGACGCGCAGGGCCGCCGTCTGCTCGCTGGGCTGAACGCCCAGGGCGTTCTCTGCGGCCTGGATGGAAGCCAGGACGTGGGCAACGCTACAGATGCCGCAGATGCGGCTGGTGATCTCCGACGCCTCAACGTAGTGGCGATGGAGGAGGATGCCCTCGAAGTAGCGGCTGCCTTCCACCGCCCGCAGCTCGCAATGCTCCACGCGGCCGTTGGTGAACCGGACGGTCAGGGTGGCGTGCCCCTCTACCTTGGTCAGCTCTTCGGCGTGGACGTAGTCGTGGCTCATTGCACCAGCTCCGGCTCTGTGATCTTGAGGCCGACGAAGGTCCGCATGCGCTCCAGGATGAACTCGCGGCTGAACCCCTTGCCCTCCAGCAGCTCGATGTAGGCCTTGTGGTTGGCATCGTTCGTCTGGCCGCGGCAGCCCCAGCACTCGAAACCGCCGTTGACACACACGGCGTTGCAGCCGCCACAGGTAATCGGGCCCAGGCAGGGCTTCCCCAGATCGAGGAGACAGAAGTTGCCGTTCCTGCGGCACGCCACGCAAACCGGGCTTCTGTAGGGGCGCCACTCCTTGCCCAGCAGCAGCGTCTTGATAAAGGACAGGATCTCCCACTCGGAGGGCGGGCAGCCGGGGATGGTGTAGTCCACCTTAACGTGGGCGTCGATGGGAGTAGGATCTACATCCTGGATGTCCTCTGCCTTGGTGTAGAACAGGTGCTGGTACTCCGCAGGGAGCGTGTACTTGCGGTAGGCGGGGATGCAGCCGGTGGCGGCGCACGTCCCCAGGGCCACCAGGATGCGGGTCTTGCTCCGCACGTCCTTCAACAGCTCGATGTCTCGCGGCGCGGCCACCAGCCCCTCCATGAGCACGAGGTCGAAGCCCTCCTCCTTGTTGGCCGATGTCACAAAGGGGAACGCCTGCACGTCCAGCAGCTCGAAGAGGGTGAGGAGTTCATCCTCGTTGAACGCCACCGAGAGCTGGCAACCGGCACAACCGGTGATGCCGTAGACACCTACCTTGAACCGGTCAGACATGCGTCGTCTCCTTCAGAAGAAGGTCCCAGCGGAACACCGGCCCGTCCACGCAGGTGTACTTGCCACCGATCATGCAGTGACAGCACTGGCCGATGGCACAGTACATCAGACGCTCCTCCGACGCGAAGACCTGGTCGTCGCGGAGGCCCTTCCGCCGCAGCACATCGGTTACGACGCGCATCATGATGGGCGGGCCGCAGAGGAAGGCCCAGGTGTCGCTCTTGGGGATCTCCGTCCTGCTCATGATGTCGCTGACGAAGCCCTCCTGGGCACGGGGGTATTCGCCTTCCTCCAAGGTGTCCAGCGAGATGTACACCGGGAACAGGTTTCGCCACTCCTCGAGCTGCTCCCGGAAGAAGACGAGCTTCGCGTTGCGGAAGCCCCAGAAGAGGTACATCTCGCCGTAGTCGTCGCGGTGGCGCAGGACGTATTCGATGACCCCCTTGAGCGGCGCACAGCCGCATCCGCCGCCCGCCAGCACCAGGTTGCGGCCACGGGCCTCCGCCATGGGATACCCGTTGCCGTAGGGGCCGCGCACAAATACGGTGTCGCCGCGGCGGAGCTGGGACAGCGCCCGCGTCACGTTGCCCACCTCGCGGACGTGAAGGACGAGCTCGTCGCGACCCCAGGAAGCGATGGAGATGGGCGCCTCGCCCACGCCAAACAGGGACAGTTGCACGAACTGCCCCGGCTCGTGTTGAAGGGGCAGGGCCAGCGTCAGGGTGAAGTCCTCCGGCGTGTCCCGGAAGCACTCCAGCACCCTTACCGGCTTCGGTATCAGACGGTTCTCATTGCTTACCACCGGCCACCATCCGATTCACGGCGCCCACCCAATCGATACGGGTCGGGCAGTAGCTCATGCAGCGGCCGCAGCCGGTGCACAGCGTCACGTTGTAGCGCTCTCGGAAGTATTCGATCTGGTGATAGATGCGATGGCGGAAGCGCTCGCTGCGGGAGGATCGGGTGCAGACGTCACCCGCCACGCGAGTGAACTCCTTGAGCTGGCAGCTAGACCAGCAACGGTTCCTGGTGCCTCGCTCAGGATGGCCGAGCTCCACGTCATCATTGATTTCGTAGCAATAGCAGGTCGGGCAAAGCGTCGTGCAGGCGGCGCAGCTCAGGCAGTTCTGCACCTCCTCTTCCCAGCGCCTGTCGCCGTACAAGGCGGCGATGTCCGTAGTGGCGAGGCCATCCGCGCCGGGCGTCACCCGGTCCTCGTCCCGCAGAGCTTCGTCCGTCTCCCGGAAGAAAGCCGGGAACTCGTTGATGAGCCTACCGCCGCCCTCGGACCCCACATCTACCAGGAAGTAGCCTGGGCGTTGCACGAGCATCAGGTCCTGGCAGTCCTTCAGCTTCATGCTGCCGCAGAAGCAGTAGCGGTTGGGCGGCGTCGAGCAGTGGTAGCCGATTAGGAGCGTGGCTTCCCGACGGCGGGCGTAGTAGGGGTCTCGCCCTTCCTCCATATACACCATGTCCTGGTGATTGATGGCGTTCAGGTCGCAGCGACGCACGCCAAAGAACACGCGCGGCTCGACGAACTCCAGCGGCATCGCGAGCTTGGCGCCATCGAAAAGGAAGAGGGGTTCTCCCTTGGCGAAGAAGAAGCCCTTGGGGGGCACGTAGGAGTTCTCCGTTAGGTCGATGGCCTGCCCGTCTTGCACCTGCTGGAAGCGGACGGCGTCCGTCCGCACCGGCGCGAACACCTCGTAGCGTTTCGCCAGGGCGGCAATGAAGGCCCCCAGTTCCGCTTCCTCGAGCCTGTAGACAGCCATCTTGTACCTACCCTGTTGCCGGGTGCTTAAGGGCTTCGCCGGCGGCCGTCATTCCACCGCAGGCATCTGCCCGATTCGTCTATTGGGCCGTTCCACCCAAACCGACCAAGATCCTCACGGCTGGCCCTGGTCAATGTCTGTGCGCATCCGTGATAATCTTCACAAGCGCCCACCCCGCGCGCCTCAGCCAACAGTCTGCGTTCTGTCATCCTTTCGTTGCCTGCCGGGCAGCCTAAAGTTCTAGTCCGCAAGCACAGGATTCTTCCCTTCCACCAAGGGCAGACGGCGGCTATAATCCGACGCAACACCCGCTAGTGGAAAGGAGGCACCCACGATGAGCATATCCCCCGACGACCTCCGCCAGCGACTCGACGACATGCGGAGGGAGCTAGAGCAACTGAGGACCGCCGCCAGCATCGAAGTCAGGGAGAGACTGGCCAATCCCGCGCCCCTGGGCCTGGCCGGCTTCGGCCTGACCACCCTACTCCTCAACATCGTCAACGCAGACCTCATCCCCAAGGCCAGCATCGGCATGGTGCTGCCGGTCGGCCTCTTCTATGGTGGGATAGCCCAGTTCGCGGCCGGCATGTGGGAGGCGAAGAAGAACAACACCTTCGGCTTTACCGCCTTCTCCTCCTTCGGCGCCTTCTGGCTGGCCCTGGGCATCATGATCATCCTCGAGGACACGGAGGTAGTGGCCAAGGTGCCCCTGAACGGGATGAGCGTCTTCCTGGCCGCCTGGGGTGGCTTTACCACCTACATGTTCATCGGCACCCTAAAGATCTCACGCGCCCTTCAAGTAGTGTTCGCCAGCCTGGCCATCCTGTTCTTCCTTCTGGCCTGGGGTGAGCGCAACGAAACGGTGCATAAGATCGCCGGCTGGGAAGGCATCTTCTGCGCCTGCTCAGCGCTCTACGCATCGGCGGCTCAGGTGATCAACGAGGCCTGGGGCAAGTATGTCCTTCCTCTAGGCCTGATCAAGAGGTAGTAGAATATCAGGGGGCGAGGAGGGTTGATCCTTCCTCGCCCCCTAGGGTTGAAAACCGCTTCTAGATGGGCGAACGGAGTGCGCTCCCGCGCTTCCCGTTCGATCTTCGCCGCCGCAGGGCGGCCAGCGTCATCCTCCGGCGCAGATAGGCGATCTGAGTCATCAACGGCAGCTTCTTCGGGCAGTAGTCTTCGCAGGCCAGCAGGCCGATACAGCCGAAGACGCCCTCATCCGTCCCCACCACCTCGAAGAAGTCAGCGTCGGTGCGCTGATCGCGCGGGTCGACCAGAAAGCGGGCGATGCGCAGCATCCCCGCCGGGCCGATGAACTCCGGCCGCATCTGCACGGTGGCGCAGGCCGCCAAGCAGCAGCCGCACTCGATGCAGCGGTCTAGCTCGTAGATGGCCAGCGCCTGCTCATTGGACATCCGCTCTTCCTCAGCCTCGGGGTCGAAAGGATGCAGGGTGTGGATCCAGGACTCCACCCGCTGGTCCATAGCAGCGAAGCAGCTTCCTGTATCGACGGAGAGGTCGCCGATCAGCCGGAAGAATGGGAGCGGCAGGAGGGTGATCTTGTCCGGAAGCTCGTCGGTTCGGGTGTGGCAGGCCAGCCGAGGGCGACCGTTCACCAGCATGGCGCACGACCCGCAGATGGCCGACCGGCAGACGAAATCGAACTGGAGGGAGGGATCCACCTCCTCCTGAATCCAGGTCAGGGCAGTGAACAGGGTCATCCGCGGCGTCTCTTCCAGGGAATAGTCCTGCATTCGGGGAGTGGACTCCGGGTCGTAGGGGTTGTGACGGAAGATGGAAAGCGTAAGCTTACGGGTCGACACTGACGCCCTCCTTTCCTGCCACCGCCCGCGTTTCGCCGTAGCCGCGCTCGCCGGGAGGTAGTTCCGTGATCCTCACAGGCTCGTAGGTCAGCCGTGGCAGGTCGGCGCCGCATGGCCAGGTCGCCAGCGTTCGCTTGAGCCAGTTCTCATCGTCCCGCGAAGGATAGTCTTCCCGGTAGTGGCTCCCGCGGCTTTCGGTGCGTTGCAGCGCCCCGTAGGCAATAGTGATGGCCAGCCGGATCATCCCCGGCAGCCGCAAGGCGGCCGAAACCTCGGGGTTCGGCCCACGCCCACTGGAGCGCAGCCCCAGGCGCGGGGCCCGCGCGTGAAGCTGCTGCAACTCCTCGACAGCCTCGGCTAGCTGGCTGCCGTTGCGGAAGACGCCCACCTTCTCCATAAGGATCTCCGACATCCGCTGGCGCAGGTCGTACACATACTCGTGGCCGTAGGAGGCCAGGCGGCCAAGGCGCTCCTCCACCTGCATCCGGGCGGAGCGGATCAGGCCTTCGGAGAAGGAGAACTCCGAGCCCGCCAGGTCCTCGGCAATGGTCTCCCCCACCACCATGCCCATCACGATGGTCTCAGCCAGGGAGTTGCCGCCCAGCCGGTTGAAGCCGTGTAGGTCCCAGCAACCGGCCTCGCCCGCAGCGTAGAGGCCGGTGAGCCCGCAGGCACGTCCGCCAATGTCGGTGCGGACGCCGCCCATGCTGTAGTGCTGGGTGGGCTGCACCGGAATGAGCTGGCGTACCGGATCGATGCCTAGAAAGTCACGGCAGATCTCCGCCACATCCCGCAGGTTCTTCTCGATGTGCTCGCGGCCCAGGTGGCGGATGTCCAGCCAGAGGTGGGGCCCGTAGGGCGATTCGACGGCGTAGCCCTGACGCATGTGGTAGACCATGCGCCGGCTCACGACATCGCGGGAGGCGAGCTCCTTCTTCTCCGGCTCGTAGTCGAGCATGAACCGATGCTCGTTCTTGTCCAGGAGGTATCCGCCATCGCCGCGGCACCCCTCGGTGACCAGGATGTCGCCGGGTACGACGCCCGTGGGGTGGAACTGCACCGCCTCCATGTTCCCCAACGGCACCACGCCCGTATCCAACGCGATGGCCATGCCGGTTCCCTCGTTGATGACGGCATTGGTGGAGTGGCCATAGATGCGGCCGTAGCCACCGGTGGCGATGACCGTCGCCCGCGCCACATAGGCGCGCAGTTCGCCGGTCCGCAGGTCGCGGACGATGGCGCCATAGCAGCGCTGGCCGTCGTGGATGAGGCTCAGGGCCTCCGACCGGTCGTGGACCTCCACCCCCAACTCCAGCACCACGTTGTCCATGGCGTAGACCAGGGAGTGGCCGGTGCCATCGGAGCAGAAGCAGGCCCGCCACTTCTTGGTGCCGCCGAAGTTGCGGGCGGCGATGAGGCCCTCCTTCTCGGCCGACTCCTCGATGACCTCGCCGTCGGGGAGCTGCCGCGGCCCAGCGACTACTCGATTCCAGGGGACGCCCCAGTAGGCCATCTGGCGAACGGCCACCGGCGCCAGGTTGACGAACAGGCGGGCGACGTCCTGGTCGCATCCCCAGTCGGCTCCCTTTACCGTGTCCTCGAAGTGAACATCGGGCGAGTCGCCCGCGCTTTTGGCCATGTTGCCCAGGGCCGCCTGCATGCCGCCTTGAGCCGCGGTGGAGTGGGAGCGCCGCGGTGGGACCAACGACAGGATGGTGACCCGATAGCCGCGCGCCGCCACCTCCATGGCCGTCCGCTCGCCGGCCAGCCCGGCGCCGATGACCAGTACGTCGGTCACGATGGTGGTCATCAGTCCCCTCCGAGGCCGAAGAAGGTCGCCATGATGGTGAACTCTAGGGCGAGGGCCACGGCCGTATAGGCCAGCAGAGCCCCATACGCCCAGCCGCGCGACAGCAACCCCCACTTCACAGCGATCCGGTAGAGGCCCACAAGGATGTGGCCTTGCACCAGGAGCACAAAGGGGATGTCGAGCCAAAGGTAAATGCCGGACACATGAGCGCCGCTCTTGGCCGCCTCGATGGGCAGGTCGGTCAGCATCACCCACAGGTGAATCGAGACCAGGATCAGGAGAGCGGCGCCGCTCACCACCTGGAACGCCCACGTCCAGGTGTCGAGGTGGCCCAATTGGCGCATCTGGCGCACCAAGATCCGCTGCTGCTGGAAGGTGGTTGGCACCTTGCGCGCGGCCAGGAAAACGTGAGCAATGCCCAGCAGAATCAGCGGCGCCGCCCCGATCTGAACGAGGAAGTATCGCTCCAGGAAGGAGGCCAGGTCGTCCATGACCTGCGAACCCACGAGGACGGTGGAGAGCAGGCTCATGTGCATGAGCATGAAAGCGGCCAGCGCCGCTCCGCTGACGCTGGTGGCCAGCTCGAGCGTGCCGGCGACGGGCCACGCCCCGGTCACCGGGCGCGCCGGCCCCGCTATGGCCGCCCCTTGCCCACGCGCGACGGGAGGATGCGTTACCGCTCCCTGGAAACCGAAGCCGAGCACCGACCGATGGCCGCCACCCTCATCCCGAGTGTCGGGTGACTGCCCAGCCTGCTCGGGCATCGTCATGACTTGCCCTTCCTTTCCCTCGCCACCCTTAGCCAGTCAGCGCCTCGCTGCGGACGGCGCAAGGCCAAGCCGGTCGTGGGTACTCTTAGGCCCCACGAGGGGCGGGTGGTCGAACCCCCTCCCTCTCCAGCTCGGCGCTCAAGGGTGGTGTCCACGTCTCCTCGGTGCTGCGGAAGACGCGCTCACCGGGCTTCAGGTCCAGAACCGCCTGGGCGTATTCGCACACCCGCTGCACCACCAGCTCCGGATCCGTAATCCGCTCATAGTTTCGCTCAGGTGTGTCGATGTAGGCCTCCACCTGCGCCGGCGGAAGCGGCGCCCGGCGACGAAACTCCTCGCGCTCCATGGCCAGCGTCTCTTCCGTGGCCTCGCTGTAGAACTGGATGACGTAGCGCGCCATGGCAGCCCCAGCCACTTGCACACACCCGAAAGAGGGTGGCGAGCACTCACGTCGCTCGGGGTAGAACCGGCACGGCTTTCGCCCGCGCTTCTCCACGTCCTCGAAGCTCTGGAACGCCGGGTCCGCCAGGCAGATGATACAAGGATTGCCATAGTAGATAAAGCACTTGTCCTTCATGGCAAACCCCCTCTATGCCTCAGGTTCGTGAACTATTTCACATAACCCAAAGACGGAGCGCGTCGGTCAAACATCCCGGCGGGGGTAGTTCCTTCGCTAATGGATCGCCACACGATTTAATACTACAGCATGAAGGCCTTTGTGACCAATTGCACAAGCAGCATCGAAGGCGTATAATGCTGCTGGCGCAAGCGGCGAAGGGAGCGACGGATCAAGGCCATGGAATCGATCAAGGTCGTCCTGGTGGACGACCACGCTGTGCTGCGAGAAGGCATGCGGCGCATCCTGGAGCAACAGCCGGACATTGAAGTGGTCGGCGAGGCCGCCAACGGCCTGGAGGCCGTTGCCGTCACCAAGGCTGTCGCGCCCGACCTGGTGCTGATGGATGTGGTGATGCCTCGCCTCACCGGGATCGAAGCCACCAAGCAGATCAAGCAGTCCAACCCCACCACTGCGGTGCTCATCCTCAGCGCCTACGACGACGACCGTTATGTGCTTGGCCTCCTAGAGGCTGGCGCGGCTGGCTACATCCTCAAGAGCGCCACTGCCCAGGAGGTGATCCACGCCATTCGAGCGGTACATTCCGGGGAAACCGTGCTTCACCCGGCGATCGCTGGACGCCTTCTGTCGCGGGCTGCTCGCTCGCCGGCCCGTGCCGCCCCATCACACAGCAGCGAACTCCTCACCGAAAGGGAGCTGGAGGTCTTGCGGCTCGCTGGCAGGGGTCTCAGCAACAAGGAGATCGCCAACCAGCTCGTGCTCAGCGTCCCCACTGTCAAGGCTCATCTGGTCAACATCTTCAACAAGATGGGCGTTGGTTCGCGAACGGAGGCCGTGTTGCAGGCCTTGAGCCAGGGCTGGGTTCATATGGACGCCATCGCCGGCGAGATGACATCGCCAGGCGCCAGAGAGCCGCGCCCCGGAGAGTACGGGGCAAGCGCTTCCCGCTAGACCCCCCAAGGCCAGCGACGAGGAATGAGCATGGCCACGAAAGCGAAGCGGGAAAGCCCCCGGCAGCAGCAATGCTGGCAGCGGAACTGCGTCGCAGTCTTCGTCCACGCCCCGGACGGCACCATTACCGCCGCCGACGCGGAGTGCGCCAGCCTCACCGGGTACACCGAACAGGAGCTGATCGGCATGAACGTTTCGCGCCTCCTGACGCCGACGCCGGGAGACGAGCAGGCGGAAAGGGCGGCAACGCTCCTGCACGGCGACACACTGGCGCGGCCGCGCGAACTGCGTCTCATCCGGAAGGACGGCAGCGAGCGTGTCATCGCCCTACGGACGACAGTGGTCGCCCGTGACGGCGATGTCTACGGCTTTCAGCGCATCGCCATCGACCTGACCGAACAGAAGAGGATGCGCGATGATCTGAACTACTTCATGCGCCACGTCCTGACGGCCCAAGAGAGTGAGCGCCAGCGCATCGCCCTAGAGCTCCACGACGAGACGGCCCAGTCCCTCCTCCTCATCGCCCAGCGCCTGGACACCCTGGCCTCGAACCCCGGCGGACAGCTTCCCGAAGAAGCGGCTGGGGAGATAAGACAGCAGCGGGCGGCGCTGGTCCAGGTGCTAACGGACCTCCGCCGTCTGACCCAGGACCTGCGACCGCGCATCCTGGACGACCTGGGCCTGGTGCCTGCCCTGGAGTGGCTTGCCGACGACCTCCCTCGCCAATACGGTATCGAATGCCGGGTGGAGGTAAGTGGCGCTCTGCCGCAGCTCCCCCAGGAGGCTCAACTCCTCCTCTTCCGCATCGCCCAGGAAGCGCTACGCAACGTCGGCCGCCACTCCGCTGCCAGCGAAGCCACCGTTTCCTTGCACAGCTCTGAGGACTGGCTGAGGATGAGCGTGGCGGACAACGGCCGCGGCTTTGAACCGCCGGAAGCCCTTGGCGACCTGGCCACCATCGGCCGGCTGGGCCTCCTCGGCATGTACGAACGAGCCCGCCTCCTCTGCGGCACCTTCCAAGTCCACTCGGAGCTGGGCAAGGGCACGACAGTGGTTGTGCAACTGCCGACCAGTTGGTGAACTACTGCCCGCCGGGCACCGAGGAGACCCACCGCTGGCCGCGTGCGGCCTAGGGTGTGCTGTTTCGGGGACTCTCCTGACGGCCGGCCCGACGGGGCCGGCGGCCCATGCGGCGGGCCACGTCGGCGGCGAAGTTGGCGGCGGTGCTCACCATGTCGGGCTCGTGGGGCAGGCGGCGCATAGCGTTGCTGAGCTCGGGGTGCTTCCGGGCGAAGGCGCGCACTTCCTCCAGGTCGACGCCGTAGCGATCGAGGACACGCGCCATCTCCTCACGGGCCTTATGCTTGGCCTCCTGAAGCTTCATCTGCACCCGGCTCTTGACCAGCACCTCCCCGTCGCCGGTGGTCTCGATGGAGACGAAGACGGCGTCGGCCAGGTCGGTCACTATCTTGGCCTGGACGCCGTCGCTGATGGTGCTGGGCATGCAGCCGAAGGGCTTGACGCTGACCATCATGTGGGCCTTGGCATGGAGGGTCATCCAGAGGTGTTTGGTGACCTCCAGATGGCCCTCACCAGCGATAAGGCGCTTCTCGTAGTAGCCCTCGGAGTATCGATCCAGCTTGCCCATGGGGGGGAGCGCCTGTGGCTTGAAGCTCAGCCACGAGCGGTAGAAGGTGAAGACCGCTTCATAGGCCGCCTTCCCTAAACGCAGCCCGGCCCACACCAGCCACGGGTTGGCCGTCCCCATGCCCTGTCCATCAGCCTTGACCCACAGGCGGTCCCGCACCTTGAGCTCGTTCAGCCAGATCATGTACTCGAACCAGGCGCCCACCAGGTCCGGCATCACCTCCACCCCTTCATCCTCGAGCCAGCGCACCAGCCGGTGGTTGGAATCGCCCTCGGAGTGCTTCAAGAAGAACTCGCCGGTGATCTTCACCCGGGGCTTGACCCGCAGGTAGTCCACCTCGATCTGGGAGAACAGCTTCTTGACCCGCCGCAGCGCAGCCGCCATCGACGAGCTGTCCCGCACAGCGACGCGCAGGATCTGGCAGGCCTGCCGCAACATCTCATCAGTCTGCCCCCGGTTCACCTCATAGGGTCGAACCTGGCAGGCCAGGTCAAACACCAGATCGCCGGTCATGATCGCCTTGGCCAGACGCATGAAGACGGCGGGCGTCATCTTGAGGCCCACCGATTCCTGTTCGACGTCCAGGCCGTGAGCGATGTCCAGCATGATGATGCGGAAATTGGGGAAGCCCGCCGCCTTCAGGGCCTTGCGGAGATCGGCCTCGTACATGCCCATGCGGCAGGGGCCGCAATCGGTGCTCCAGAACAGCGCGTAGTTGTCTTCGATATCCTTGTTCGGCACCCCCTGGCGGCGAAGGTCGATCAGGAACTTGAGCAGGTTACCCACCGTGTAGTAGGTGGGGTTGCACTGGCCGCGATTGCAGTACTCTTTGCCAATGGCCAGGGCCTCGTAGTCAGGTATGGGTAGCCGCTGCGCCTTGTAGCCCATCCCCTCCAGCACCCCCAGAGCGATCTCCTCGTGGCTGGCGGTGAGGCCACAGTAGATGATGGTGGTGGTCGCCCGGTCGACCAGAGGCCAGCCACGCTCGTAGGGCCGCCGAAAGTGCTGCACCTCGTCTTGCCCCAGGCCGGCCTCCTGGCGAAGGGCCCGGCGATAGGCCTCCACCCTTTCCTCGAGTTGCTGCTCTTCCATCGATACCGTCATGAGATGCCTACCGATCTACCGCCTTCGTGGCCGCAACCTCCCGTTGCAGCCGCTCCCGGTAGGCCGCCACCTGCCGCTCCACTTCCTCCACCAGCTCTCGGCGGCGGCATATTTCCTCGTGGTGACGGCGCAGGAAATAGGCGATGGTCTCCACCCGCAGCTTGATGGAGCCCACGGGCCGGTTCTCATCGAGGTCGTGGAAGGTGCAGTAGGGAGTGCCGGTGGCCTCCAGGGCGCCCTCTACGACGTGATATATGGGCGAGTCCAGCCCACACTTGAAGCTGGAGACATCGATGCCCACCAGATTGGGATGGCGGGCCACGTACTTGGCCCCCCACACCTTGCGGCTGGTGTTCTCGCTGAAGGAGTGCTTCCAGGCGTCGTGGATGTCGAAGGGGTCGGCCATCTCGCCCCGCCGTATCTCTTCTCCGAAGAGGCGGTCGAGAATATCGGCGTCGGTGGGCAGGGAATCGATGGTGAAGACGGGATAGCCCAGCTTCTGGATCTCCGCCGGGATGTCGTGGTGGATGCCCGGGTCGTTGTGATAGGGCCGCCCCAGGAGCACCACCCCGATGCGCCCCTCCTCCTCCAGCCGCTCCAGCGCCTCGCGGCCGCGCTGCCTGAGGCCGGTGAAGTAGGCCTTCAGCGCCCTATACCCCTGCTCCATGGCCTTCCGGTTCTCCTCGCGGCTCATCCCCAGGAAGCGACGGAAGAAGAGATACATTTGCCGCTCGAAGAGATTGGGCTCGGCCATGTGGAGGACGGGGTCGTAATAGCCGACGCCCTTCTCGGCGAAGGCGTCCCGTTCGGTGGTGAAGGCGGCCTTCACCACCTCGGGGATGCCCTGCACCGTGGGGCAGGTCCAGCTTGCCTCCGGCTCGTACATCTCCGTGGGCACGGTCATGATGACGGGGAAGAAGACGATGTCCACCCGCTTCTTGTACATGAGGTTGTGGACGTGGGAGATGGCGACCTTCACCGGGAAGCAGGGATCGATGGAGCCCCGGCGAGATCCCTCGCGGTACATCTCGTCGTCGGTGTAGTCGGACCAGACGATGTCCTGGGGCTTCATGCCCAGGCTCTCCAGGTAGGCGGTGAAGAAGGGGGCGTAGGAGTACATGCTGAGCACTCGCGGTATTCCGATGCGCAGGCCCTCCCGCCCGTGGTCCACTTCCGCATCCTTGTGCCTGCCCAGAAACCGCCACGGGAAGGGACGCACGCCGTTGCCGTCAGAGGCCACCAGCGGCGGCGAGTAGCTGCGAAATGCCTCGCGGGTGGCGATCTCGACGAAGTTGGGGTTGACCTTCTTGACCTCCGCCTGCCTGGTATTGAACGCCCGTACCTCTTCGATGCTCCCCACCGTCCCCCGCTCGCAACTGGCGGCGATGAAACGCCTGCTCTGGCCGGGCACGGTCTCGATGTCCACGAAGGTGCGCAGGCACTTGTTCTTACAGAAAAAGCAGCGGGTCGACTCGTCGCGGGTGGCGGCGAACGAAAGCTGAGCGACCTGATCGAAGCCGATGAATGAACTCTCCCGGCCATTCATGACACGAATGGCCTCCAGGGCAGCCCCCAGGGCGCCGCTCTCGCCAGCGTGCGGATGGACGTAGATCTCGGCCTCGGGGACACGGGCGGTAATGAAATCGCGCTGGGCCTTCACCACCGCCAGGTTGTAGTGCGTTCCCCCCTGCAACAGGAACGTGCGGCCGAAGCGGGCCAGGTTCGTCTCCTGCACCACATACAACCAGACGTTCTTAGGCAGGACCTTTGCCAGACCAGCCATGATCTCGTTCGGCTGCCAGCCCAACTGCTGGAAGTGGGAGATGTCCTGCTCCAAGAAGACGGCGCAGCCGAAGTGGAAGGTGGGGGCTCGCTCGGCCCGAAAGGCTAGCTCCGCGAACTCAGTGATGTCGAAGCCGAAGCGCGTGGCAGTGCTCTGCAAGAAATACCCGTTGCCGGCCGAGCACTGGGTGTTGAGCTTAAAGTCCTTCACCCGGCCCTGCTTCATGATGATGACCTTGATGTCCTGTCCGCCCACATCAGCGATGACGTCCACGTTGGGATAGTAGCGCAGGGCCGACTGGGCGTGGGCCACCGTCTCCGGTATGGCGATGTCGGCGCCCAATGCCTCCTTCATGATGTCCTTGGCGTAGCCCGTGGTGCCCGCACCACAAATGCGGAGGCGGACGCCCCAGCCCTCCACCTGCTCCCATAGAGAACCCAGCACCTCTTTGGCGTCCTGGAGGGGGTTCCCCTTAGAAAGCTGGTAGGCCTTGGCCAGAAGGCGGCCCTCGCCATCCGTTAGCACTGCCTTGGTGGAGGTGGAGCCGCCATCCAGCCCCAGGTAGGCCTCCACCACCTGCCCGGGAGAGAAAGAGGGTGGGCTAAAGGGGGTAGCAGCATAGAGGCGCCGGAACTCCGCCAGCTCACCATCGGTGGCGAACAGACCACCCTGGCCCGTGCTCTCGCGAACCTTGTGGCAGCCCACCTCGACGTACTCTTCCAGCGCCGCCGTCCCGACGTAGGCCCCTGAGTGGCCGTCCTCCTGCTGACCATAGAAAGCGGCACCCAGGGCTGCATAGAAGAGGGAGTTCTGCGGCACCACGATAAGCTTGTCCACTCCCGCATCGGGGGGCAGCGCCAGCCCGCGCTCCTCCCACATCCTGGGGATGTGCTGTCGCCAAGCCTCCTGGAGGGCGGGGAGGAAAGTGTTCGGCCCGCCCAGGAGGAGCACCTTGGGGCGCAGCGTGTTGCCGCGAGTGAGCACGCTCAGGTTCTGCTGGACAATGGCCTCTATGAGCGAGAGCATGAGCTCCCGTGGCGGGATGCCCTGCTTCTGCCGGCTGTTGACGTCGGTCTCCGCGAAGACACCGCACTTACCCGCCACCGGGTACAGGTTGCAGTCGACATAACACAATTCGCTCAACTGAGCGCGCGATAGCTGTAGCTTGGCGGCGATGCGGTCGATGACGGCGCCGGTACCGCCGGCGCACTTGTCGTTCATGGTGGCCAGCTTGCGCTTGCGGCCCGTCCTCTCGTCCTGCAGCCAGATGATGATCTTGGCGTCTTGCCCCCCCAGCTCGATGACCGAGCCCACGTCGGGGTGAAAGGCCTCGGCGGCCAGGGCGACGGCATTGACCTCCTGCACAAACCGCGCGCCGACATACGGCGCGATGCTCGCCGCGCCGCTGCCGGTAGCGAAGATGCGGAAGCTGTCGGAGGGAAGGGGGAATCGAGCCTCTACGGCCCTAAGCAGCTCCAGGACCTTGTCGGGCTGGCGCGTCTCATGGAACTGATAGTCGGCCCAGAGCGGCTCCTTGCTGCCCGGCTCAACCACCACCACCTTGACAGTGGTGGAACCCACATCGAGGCCGATGACCAGCCCCTGGGGGAAACTCGAGCCGTCGCCCCTCGCGGGCGAGGCGCCAGCGGCATCGCTCACAGCCTGGCCCTCCACAAGTGCTTGGCCTGCCCCGGCTGCCAGACGGGAGCGCCCGTCCAGGCACTCCAATCCAACTCAGGCGAATTCCACCAAATCTTAGGGCCGATGTCAAGGACGGTCAAGGCACCCTTCGGGCCCTTGCAGTCCTAGGCAGCGCGTTTGGGAACGCTCCTCCGGCACCAGTGGACACATTCGGTTCAGAGGCTGTCGAGAGACGGCTACAATCCGAGAATCTTGACGCACACGATGGAGCAGTCGCGGCCATGCACCCGCTCCGCCTCGCCGATCGCTTCTTCCACCGTCGGAGCAGGAATGAACCCGATGTGTCGGGGCACGGCGGGGTCCACTGCCCCCGCCACGAACACTCGCGCCGCGTGCCGCAGCCGCTTCAGTGGGTGGGTAGCCATGATGGCGTGCAGAGGGTGGAAGGCGTGGCCGTTCCGGTAAAGGTCGATGTAGTCCGCGCGAGCCGCGAATTCGTCGGTGAAACGGGCGCTGATCTCGTAGGGGTCGAGGGTCTGGGTGAGGACCCGGTCCCAGACCTCGCGGTAGGCCGGGTGATGCTCCATGTCCCATTGTTCCGGGCAGGGTGTGGCCATGATCACAGAGCAGCCCGGCTTGCCCAGGGCCTCTATGTAGCCGCCCAGGTAACCCAAGCCGGAGGAGATGAGGGTGAGGATCGGGTTCATGCGGGCGAAGGTGGCGTAGGGGCTCCAACTGGGCAGACCGTAGACGACAACATCGGCCGGTTCGGCAGCCGAGCGGCGCGGCGGGTTAAGAGAGGCCGCCACCTCCAGGACCGCAGCCCGCGTCTCCGCTACGCCGCCGGCCCACACGCGGGCAATGGTCGCTGGGTTCGCCAGCATCGTCTCGATCTTGAAGACGCGCCGGCCCAGGCGCGACTCCAGATGTTGGCCCATCTCGTCGAACACCCGATGCATCCGGTTGTCCCGCACCGACATGGTCATGCCGTCCGGGGTGTGCGTCCAGCGGATGGAGCGCCAGGTGGACAGGCCTACGCACACCGATTTCCAGCCGCCGTTAAAACCGAGCAGGCAGGCGGCATTGACGTAGACCGTCAGGTCTGCCTCCGCCACCAAGCGATGAACCTCGACGTCGTAGCCACCAGGCGTCGTGCCAAAGTAGGTGAGGTTTTCGGGTTCTTCGGCGTCGTGGCAGGTCAGCCGCGAGCCGAAGCGCTGGACCAGCTCCTCCCCCAGAATGGCCGCCAGCTCTTGCGCGGTCCACTTGCGGTGGAGGCCATTGGCGCAGACCAGGGAAACGTTCTCCTCCGGAACGCCTGTCTCCGCCAGCTCTGCCAGGACGCCTTCGATGGCCAGCCGCCTGATGGGCCCGAAGGAGGGCGCCGTCGGGTCGTCGAAGGCGATGAGCACCTTCGCACCCGGGTGCACCAGCTTCTGGATTCGCGGGAGACCCAGCGGTTGAGCAAGGGCGCTGCCGACAGCGGCAGCCTGATCCGCGACTGGCTCCAGCCGCCCGCTGCCGCTGCTAGCTGGCACAACCCGCGCCCGGTCCGGAAGACTGACCCGTATGGCCGTGTCACCAAAGGGAAGCGTTTCTTCGATCATGGCTGGCCCCCTATCTGCGCGTTCGCGGAGATTGTAGTCGACGCCTCTTCGCCAAAGCAACCGCCACCAGCCCTGGCCCGCGCCAAGGAGAGGGCCAGGACAGCCCCTTAGACAGGCATAGGAAGTTCGCCCAGGGCCATGCGGACGAGCTCGATAATGTGGTAGCCGGCCAGGCCGCGGGCCTGCGCATCGTCGCCCAGCCCCCGGCGACACACGGGGCAGAGATAGCACATTGCCTGCGCGCCCGCCGCCAGGGCGTCGTCCAGGTTGCGCTGGCGGATGGCCGGCGCCTGCTGGGGATTGAACAT